>Ga0255345_1006015_pt1 | contig 12075 bp, 9 predicted proteins | sample wastewater_treat_6_FD_192415 | JGI IMG/M metagenome (GOLD analysis project Ga0255345, IMG submission 192415) | Wastewater microbial communities from Lulu Island WWTP, Vancouver, Canada - plant20 | ecosystem: Engineered > WWTP > Wastewater > Unclassified | place: Canada: Vancouver, British... | reverse complement strand
CTATAGGCCTGGACGAGAGGGCCTATACAGCCCACAGCCTGAGACACACCGCAGCAGTAAACATATTAAGAGCAGGGGGTAGCCTGGAAACGGCCCAGTTTACACTACGACACGCCAACCCGGCCACATCCCCTTTTTCCGAACTGTTGCACAAATAGGTCAAATTGTCGATGATCACGATCCGGGCACCGGTCTGGACGGCCGCGAACTCAATGTCCTGGATGATGGCTTCCTCATAATGTTGTACGCCGATACGCTCCGGATCGATCTCCGCCCGGAAGAAATTGTCGGAAAACACATGCCGGTATCCCATCACCTTCTCAGCAACCGCATCACCCATCCCCACACCCGACGCAGTAATCCCCGCACCCGCTGCAGCCACCCTCGCACCCTACGCATGCGCAACGTTTGTAGGCTGTGGGCCGGCAACTCGGCAAGGGCTATCACATCTTCAATAGGCACCACCTCGGTGCTTCTAAGCGCATCACCCCGCGTGACGAATTTCAATGGTCGAGCCCCCTGATGCCCTTCCACGATTTCAATCACGCGGTGCATCAAAAAGCCCTTGCTCCATCGGAAAAAAATCACATCGCCAACCTTTATTTGCAGTGGATCAACGTGATGCAAAGCCACCATGTCACGGCCATCCATCAGTATTGGAAACATGCTGTTACCTCTGACCCGTAACTTAACGGATTTGCCTGCAGCTATCTGCTCCTCGATCAAAGGCAATACATTTTCGTTTGGTAAAAACAGGACATTTTTTTGGTGTGAATTTTTATAATTTTTTTTCATTTTTTCAAATCCAGACTTATTCTTTTCCGAAGACATTTCTGTAGATTAGCTGCACAGCCGATGGTTTAGGCAGGCACTCCAGCCGGTAAACGGGTATTGTTTTCAATATCCCGGAAATGATGGTGCAAATCTTTTCGTGCAAATTTTCGTCCTTCAGATAAGCCGGCGGAAACGATGGGTACAAAGCGGCAAAACCCTGCACAACATTCAATCGGGTAGCCCTGTTAAAGGGAGCCTGCTGCAACCGCACGATCGCTGCAACCGGGTAATTTTCATTGCGATAGACTTTCCCCTTCCCGCTCCACGGCGAGCCGTATATATATAAGGTATTCTCGTGATCATCATCGTGATTGTGATCGTGCTCTTGATCTTGCTCGTGCTCTTTGTCGAGCTTTAGATCCTGTCCACGCTCGTCCTGTCGTGGGGAATTGCAATCGCGCGCTTTCAGATCCTCTCTCTTATGCAATCTGAGCAGCGGGCTGTCATCGTTCAGCAGCCGGGTACCCGGAACGTTCTCCAGCCAAAGCCGCGTGTGGGTGCTCTTGCCCGTCCCCGATTCCCCCAGGAACAGAACTGCCTGATTTTCATGGATTATTACCGAGGAGTGTACGGCGGCAGTCAACTCGGGAATTCCTGCAAACCCCACTGCCATCCACAAAGCAAACCTCAAGTGGTTCGGGTCCGGGACCTTAATATGGTTTGTGGGCTTCTCGTATAGCGCACAGAAACAATTCATTACATGCCGGTCGGTTTCCATTTCCAATTTAATGGAAAGCTTCCCATCCGTGGTAAATATCAGGAATTTATACGAATTGTCCAGTTTACGCAGTTCACAAACTCCGGTTTCCATATCAAAAGTGGAAAGAATCCGTTCTTTGTTCTTTTGGGCCGCATCTTCAGAAGCTTCTTTCAGTGGAACAATATTAATAGTAAACAGCTTATTTTCGGGAGAATTCGTTGCCTCACATTCTTTATCCGTTTTGGACATTTTTTCGGACAAAAACGGAGCGAATCCCGGTAACTGCCAATTTTGACCATCAGGCAGTTTCCAGACAATTTCAATAAAATGCCCTGCTATTTCATACACATGAGATTGGTCCATTTCTAAATGCTCCATTCCGTTATATCTATGATCCGGTCGCATTGCTCCAACAGGCTGTCCCTGTGAGAGATAATTACCACAGTCATGTCCCGGTTCATGAATTCCCGCAAAAGTATTCCCGTAATCCCGGCCTCAGTCGCCGGATCCAGAGCCGAGGTGGGTTCGTCCATAAGCAAGATTTCCGCTTTTTTGAAGTGCGCCCTGGCAATCCCAACGCGCTGACGTTCACCGCCTGAGAGCCTTGCCCCGCCTTCACCGATGGGGGTTTGAATGCCCTTTGGAAGCGATGCCAGCCAGTCACCCAGCGAAGCCGTTTTCAGGGAATCCTCCAAACGCCCCAGGTCTTCCTCCAACTGCGTCTGGTCCCCTTTCAACTGCTGCTCATCCGCTAACCGCCTCTGTTCCTGGTCTTCCTCCGACTGCCCGCAGTCATTCTTTGGTCTCTTGCGATCATCTTTGATCGGCAATCGATCACCCTCACAATAAGGCGTAACATTCTGTGCCAAAGTTCCTTCCGTGATAAACACATCCTGCGAAACATACCCGATCCTGCGGTGCCATGCTTCCGTATTTTCCGGGCCGAGTGGGACGCCGTCAATCAAAATGCTTCCGGTTTGCGGGCGGTAAAGCCCCATCAGCAAATACATCAGCGTACTTTTTCCTTTTCCGGTAGGGCCCGAGATGCCTACCCGCTCGCCCTTCTGTATGCGGAACGACACATCCCGCAAAACCGGTTCCCCCGGGTCGAATCCAAAAGTCACATGCCTGAATTCAATAAATTTATGAAATGTCATGGGTTCTTCCGCACCAGTTGCAACTTCCGGAGCATTACCGGAAACCGCATCTGTCTCGGCTTTGAACAAAACTTCCAGGGTGTAGCCGGTGTTGCGCATGGTGCCGATCAGGGACAAGATGGAACGGACCGATGGGAGGAGTTTGAGCGATGCGGCTGCAAAGATGCCGATCAGGGGCAAAAATTGCCGGTCCCCGCCTCCAATGAAATAAAACCCGGCCACAAAGCCCACAATCATCAACATGATTGCAACCTCTATTGATTTGGATGACAGGCTTTTGAGACGTTCCACCCGAATCTTGCTCCGGCTCACATCCCTTATCCCGGTATCAAATGACTTCTGCAGGTAAGGTAAAAACCGGTTTACCACAACATCGGCAAAACCGCGAAAGGTTTCGGAAGTGATCCGCCACAGATCGCGTTTGGCACGGTTGTCCACCCGACCGGCTTCCTGCATTTTTCCGGCGATTTTGTAATGATAAAACAGGACAATAGGTGTAAAAAGTATAATTTCCAGTAAGGCTATGTAAATGTTAACAAAGCACAAAGACACAAAAACCAGCAGGCATAGCAGGACATCGGCAATGAGCATGAGCGCCGAGGACAAGTACCCGAATACAAATTGATAAGTAACGGCTAATATATTGTGAGACAGCGTAGTGTGTCCAGTTTCTTTTACGAATTGCAACCCGTTGGCAATGTACTTTTTATATAAATCGGAACTATATGTGGTATAAATTTTCAGTAAAGCGTGGTTCCGGTAATTGTTCATTTTGTGAAGCACAAAATTTTTTAAAATAATGAATGCAAACACAACAAACAGGACAATAAGGATAAATGTACCGTAATTCTCTACTCCAATGAAATCATAAAGCATCCGCAGGTACCTGTTCTCCTGCATTCCGCCGTTGTTCCGTATACCACCATCCTCCAGTACCAAAAGCAACACCGGTACAAGAACAGCCAGACCGGCCAGCTCCAGAATCGCCTGCAGGACTGTCGACAATATCAGAAATGTCTTTTTTATCCTGCTTATTGGTAAAGAGCGTAATACCTTAATCATATTTACTGTAAATCAACAAATAAATCCCGTTCATTGTGCCTTTTGGTCTTGTGCGGTTTGCTTCAACCATGCGATTTCCGGAAACAATGCCCGATCGCCCGCCAAAACCTGTTGCCGAAAGCATTCTTTTCGACCAGCTGGTACTTCCACCTAAATCGGAACAAACGCACCGACCCGATGAACTTTCGCTTTGGCACCCACATATCTTCCAAACGCACTTTGTGTGAGCCCCCGGCCGGATTACGGATGATATCATCCAGCACACGCGCTGCCAATCTTTCTTCTTCTTTTGTGCGCTGCCTTGAGCGCTCAACTGCCTGATTGTCATTTCCCTGCACTTGGCCCACCAACTGCTTTTCTTCATTAGCCCGCTGCTCAATCTCATCCACTGCCTGATTGTCAATCCCATGGTTGTGCGTTCGTAATGCTTTGTCACCTTTTGACGACCCGGCTTTCATCTTCCTTGCCGGCATACCTAAATATATATGCAACACATCCAGAAATGCCCGGTACAGTTTGTGCTGACTTTCCCGTTTGAATATTTTTTCGATCCGATCCAGGTCAACTTCTTGTGCATGAGCGGAATAAAAAATACCAAAATCGTATAAATGCCTTAAAACAAGTCCCGAGGCTAAAAAATGTGTGATGGCGTGCCTTGTCAAAAAGATCATCTGAAAATCCGGCGGAGGCACATCCACTGTAATGCCTCCCAGATCCAGCGATCCACACTTTTGCTCTTGCAACATTCGCATGAGCTCGCGCTCCAGATCTTTATCCACCCGGGTCGTGGTCACATTCAGAAAATTCTTGTGATTCTCAACCGGTATACCTTTATAATTAAACTTCGAATGTTTGGTCCCGTCATACTCAACAGCTATTCCCATTTTCCGCATCACCTCGTTCCCCTTCTCAAAATCACCGAACAAATAAATGTCCAGATCACCGCATTCCCGATGCGCAGGACGGGGATACATATCAGCCAGGCCGAGTCCCTTGAGCACCATCACCCGCATCCCCGACTCGGCAAAAATCCCGGCAAGCTCTTTCAAAGCCTCGCGCTGCCGGAGGTGCACCTTCTCTATGTGTTTGATGCTCAACGCCCAGCGGATTCTTGTTTCCCGAGACATACCTCGGCATAAACCACCATGCTCTGCCTGCAATTTTTCCAGCGCATCCCATGCAATCGCCAGCAGACCCTGACGTGCAGCCTCCTTGAACAACCGCATCCACCGGTCCGCCGAGTAGTCAGACAACAGTCGGACAATATTTTTGTCCTGTTGCATAACGGCTTGATCATGATGAACTTTTGTCCCGATAGATGAACCGGGCCAGATTTCACGTTGAATTAATTGGATAAGAATTTGGTAATCAGACGAAAGGAGCATTATCATCAAATTTCAATCAAACCGGCCTTCTGCAGAGATTCGCTCCACGATTTCGCATCACTCATTGCTTTTTCCTTTTTGAGACCGTACTTTTCCGTTAACAAACCTGCTACGGTCTCAATCGTAAACTCCTTCCCCTCCAATGCATTCCAAAGCATCTCCGCCGTGCTGTTCAGCACTATGACTTTGCTGAGATCCAACCCGTCCGGATTTTGAACAACTACCATCTTCTCACCCGCTACATCCTTTAGTTTGTATTTAGGATTCAGTTTCATATTATAAAGATAGCAAAAAAAGAAAAGGTGCAACGCACACATTGTTCGTCTGGCTCATTATCAAGCACTTATCAATTTCGTACCCCCGGGGGTCGTTTTTGCTAACTCTCTGAATATCAGTCAAACGAACAATGTGTGCGTTGCACCCCAAGCGGCCAGCCCCGGCCATCAGAAGATAACTTGCTGATAAAGTGATAATTTTATACCTTTGAAATCCGCACAATTAAGTTGAAACCGTGAAGTTGAATTTTTTAAAATTGTAGCGAGATGCATAGCGGCGAACGGAAGAAGAGGCCGAGGGAGCAATCGGGATTTTTCCACATCATTCTCATTTCCAATTTTCAGAACCTTATTTTTAACGACCCTCTGGAGAGGTATCAATTCCTGAGGTATGTGGACAAATACGTCAAAAAGTACGGAGGCAAACTGTATGCTTTCTGCCTGATGAACACCCACATACACCTTTTCATCCGGACAGACCACCTCTCGGAAATGATGCAATGCATCCTACACGACTACTCACTTTGGTATAACAAACGGCACGGGCAAAAAGGCAGCATTTTAAGAAAGCCTTTCACAAGCTATCCGAAATTTTCACAACAAAGCCTGCTGGACACTGTATTGTACATCATTCGAAATCCTTACGTGGACGGCCTTTGCTCACATCCCCGGCATTATTTCTGGTCCTCGTATGCCTTCTATTTTGATGATAAGCCGAGACTGTCTGAATACGTCACCGTGGATCCTTCGATCATCCGCAATGCTTTTTCCTCCCGTGCCGAGTTATACCGAGTCGCCGCCATCAATCCAAAGCAAGAGGAGCGCCGGGCCTATGAGCAATTCCTGGAGCAAACCAACCGCACCCATCTGACCGATGACCAGGTCCTTCGTCATGCCAAATCGCTAGCCGGAAATCTTGACCTTTACAAGCTTCCTCAAAAAGATCTCAATCAGCTCATCATCCGGCTTCGCAAGCATCCCGGCGCCTCAATCCGGCAGATATCCTCCGTCTTGCATGTGAGCCAATATTATGTGCGTTGCACCCTTGATTCGTCTGCCTCATAATCAGCTACTTACTGATTTCGACCCCCCGGGGGTGGTTTTTGCTAACCCTCTGAATATCAGTCAAACGAATAATGTGTGCGTTGCACCCTCTGCACCAAAAAAAGCACCTCCTTCCGGGGTGCTTTTTCGTTCCTTTTCGATATCCTGAAAATGCTAGTGACGTCCAACTGCTACTGCTACTGATACCATTTCCAATGCCTCACTCACGCGCACTTACATTTCCAATGCTTCACTTACATTGCCATTGCGGCACTCACACTCAATTAAACAAAAAGCAACAAAACCAATACTACAAGAAATGTGACGCCTAGGGTCAGCATGATCTCGTTTCTTACAATTTTCTTCATTACTTATGAATGTTGGATTTTTTAAACGCGGCAAATGTAGAAAACATTTTGATTGAAGAAACCAATAAGAGAGGAAAAGAACATTTTACCGGACAAAACCACCTTTATTCTCAAAAATTAACTGCGTGACTGAAATTGGCAGCGCAACTGAAATTAATGCGACTGAAATTGACAGCGCAACTGAAATTAATGCGACAGAAACTAGCAGCGCAACCGAAATTAGCGTGACCGAATTATCAGCGCAACCGGCAAAAAAAGGTCACAACGAATGGCTGTGACCTGAAAAAAAACGTACACAAAATATAAATACGAAATTGGAGCTCAAATTTGTTCTATCACCAGCTCCAGCACCAGCACCAGCACCAGCTCCAGCACCAGCACCAGCACCAGCACCAACAGCACCCGCGCGTTCTCATATGCTCCGCTTTTTCTGCAGCTGGCAGTGGAGATCGACGGCCAGAAGGGAGTCTTCTTCTCCCTGTTTGGCAGCTTTCAGGTACCACTTCATAGCGGCTTCCTCGTCCTGTTGCACCCCAAACCCCTCTTTAAAGCAATAGCCCACGCGGCTCTCGGCATGCATGTTTCCCTGCTCGGCGGCTTTCATATACCAGAAAAATGCCTGCTCGTAGTCCTGTAGCACGCCCTGACCGTAAAAGAACCGGTCTCCCAGCTCGATCTGCGCATCGATATGTCCCTGCGAGGCGGACTTGCTGTACCAATGGAACGCCTTGCGGTAATTCTGTTCTGTGCCGAGGCCCCGGCGGTAGCAATCGCCCAGATTTTTCTGCGCCTCGGCATTGCCCTGCTCGGCAGCCTTGAGGAACCATTCAAAGGCCTGATGCGGGTCTTTTTGCACGCAACAGCCCAGCTCGAAGAAGAACCCCGCCTTTTTCTCGGACCGGACAAATCCGTGCTCCGCCGCTTTTTTGAACCAGAAAACCGCCTGTTCGGCATCTCTTTGAATGCCGATGCCTTCGTCATAGCAAACGCCGAGGTTGTACTGGGCCTTTGGGTTGCCCTGCTTGGCCGCTTTCCTGCACCACTCAAAGGCTTCACGCATGTCTGCCTCGACACCCTCACCGCTGCCGTAGCAGCACCCGAGGTTGTTCTGTGCTTTGGAGCATCCTTTTTCCGCAGCACGGGTATACCACCCAATGGCCTTTTCGCAATCCTGTCCGATACCCAGCCCAAACTCGTAGCATATGCCTAACTGATTCTGCGCGTGTAAATTACCCATCTCTGCTGCTTGCGTGAAACACTCAAAGGCCTGGATAAAGAACTTTTTGGAATCCGCATCTTGTGCATTCCTGGCATCCAGTCCCTTGTCGTAATAATAAACACCCCGTAAAAAATGCTCTTCGGCTGTCTCGCTTACAGATTGTCGCGAATGGTGTTCTTCTGATTTCATAATCAAGAAAAATAGTACTGCAATATAAAAAAAAGTGACGTTTTTACAAAATAAAATAACACTTTTATATTACAGGTCCTGCCCGGCCACCTGACTGGACCCCTGCCCGGACCCCTGCCCGGCCACCTGCCGACCGGTGTTTTCAGATTGCCAGGTCTGTCTCGACATCTCCAAGAAGTTTGGTACGAGATCTCATTCTCAAGAGCATAGAATATCCGATCGTCAGAACTCCAACTCGGCCAATATACATAAGGAAAACCAAAATGATCTTGCTCCAGGCAGACAATTCCGCAGTAATGCCCGTAGAAAGACCCACGGTACCCAGTGCGGATCCTGCCTCGAAGATCAGTTGTATGTAACTGATGTCACGCTCCGTTGCGGACAAAAGATAAGATCCAAAAATCAGGACAAAAGAATAGAGCAAAACTGTGGTCAGGGCATTGTCCACCCTGTAGGTCGGGATCCTGTGTTTAAACAGATACGTATCGCGCTGTAGGCTAAGCTTGCTCTTTACGTAGGCAAACACGGCAGATATTGTTGTTGATTTCAGCCCCCCGCCGGTCCCGGATGGGGATGCTCCAAAATACATTATTAGCGTTACTGTCATCAACGATACTGGCAGAAAATCTGCAACGTTCACTGTATTATAGCCAACTGTTGTAAGGGCGGACATCGTTTGGAATACCGAAACCAAAAATATGTTGAAGAAAGAGAATTGCCTGATACCCGGCTCGAACAAAAACATTTCTGCTGTACCGAATACCGTCAGGATCAGTGTCACCAACACGATCACCTTTGTTGTGAAACTGATCTTGTGCTTCCGTATCCTTATTCGTTTCCAAAGATCGTACATAACAATATATCCCATGGCGCCGGCATAACAAAGGACCATGATGACAAGATTAACTCCTATGTTGGTATCAAACTGAATCAGATTGTCTGGATATATGCTGAATCCGGCTGTGCAGAAGGCAGATACGCTATGAAAAATGGCACTCCAGAGGGGACTGTCCGCTCCGCTTGCCTTAAAAAAGACATATAAAAGCACTGCTCCTACTGTCTCAAAAATAATGGTAAATCCGACAATGTTCAGTACCAGATTATTAATATCGAAACCTCCCGGCACCGAAAACTCGGCCTGAAGCACACGCTTTTTTATCATCGTAAAATGCTTGGTCAGCTTCAGCATTACAAAGGAGCTGACCGTCATATAGCCCAATCCGCCTAACTGTATAAGAAATAGAACTACGATCTGTCCGGCAAGATTATAGTTCGTGGCCAGATCTACCGTTGCAAGTCCTGTAGTGGAAACCGCCGATGCCGCTGTAAACAGGTTATCCAAAAAACCCACAGGTCCTCTTCGCATAAACGGAAGTGTGAGCAAAAGTGTCCCAAAAATAATATACGAAATATAACCCACACACAATCTGAGGTACGGTTGTTCCAATTTAATCCCGAAAGTCAGAATGGTCTCAAAATCGTATTTAAAAAAACGTAGAATTTTTTCACGAAAATTCATAAGTTTCTTTTTCATAGCTCATTAATAGAGATCTGTTCTTAAAGATCTGGAATCAAATATAGATACATTTCACATCCGTTATTCAGGCATATGCAGAAGTTGCCTCAACAGGGAGATGGGATTCCGGTAAGTGTTTTCCGACAATTTCTACCGGGCGGAGATCGATCCGGAGCATATCGGCGTGCAACATTATGAGGAAGCCATCATCCAGGACATCGAGTTCGCGGCCGTCCAGACCGGGCACCCGATCAAAGACGAAAAGATCGATGGGAAGATTACCTGGGTGCATGTGGTTTTAAGGGGGCGTATTTCCCCAATATGGACGGATACCCGGAGTGGAAGGAGATTGCTCTGCTGGTGGCCGGGCTGGATCTGGAAGTAGAGGGGATAGGGGGTGCCAACCGAGCTGAACCCAAAGATAAGAAATAAAGGTGAACCTTTCAACCTTAAGGGAATATGGCGCCGGACTTTTTGAATCCGGTAGAGATGGCTTTGAGAACGGAAAGAACCAGCAATGGCTGCCCATTTTCATCCAATATTTTGATAAGTAAAAAGAAGCTTTGTATCTTCACACCCGGCAACAGACGGAATAGGTGCGTCCCCCGTTGACATAAAGCCCGGAGCTGGTTGGTTCAAGTAATCAATCAGCTTTGTTATTTTATCACAGTCAGCACGTGATCCTAAATTTTTCAAGGAGAATTGAAAGACAGAAGTTTTATATCTTTGATCCCATGAAGGGACGATTGTTGGGCCGCTACGGTGTTTGATAGTCCGTTAAGGTTGTCCAATAATCTCCCCTTTTCGAAAAAAGGCAGAATTGTCAGAGGGTAACGTGGTAGATAAAGCGCAAACCTCTTCGATAAGTCTGCCTTTTTCAATTTCAGTTAACGCATGGTCATAATACTTATTCACCTCATACATGATTGACACGGATGGGGTGGTAAGGCATTTCAAATGATTCCACGGATCAGGTTTGACTAATCCTGGAATCTGATATTGATTAATTTGTGATAGTTACATTAAATCATTTATCTTTGCATTGTCAACGCGGACGTTAAATGCGCGGAGAGGTCGGGGGAAACCCTGCCACTCCCCCCCAAGAGGAAATGCTTAACTGTGTTTCCTCTTGATGTTTTTAAGGGTTCCTATTGGCCAGTCTTGCCCCTGAATGCAAATTCCTGTATATGTTTTACCCTTTTATCCTTTTGATTCTTATTTTTTTCTGATATCTGAAAGAATCTCACACCGGATAATGGTATTTAATTGTAGTTAGGCATTATAAAAGATATAATGTCCCGGGGTGTCCCAGATGTCCCGTCTGTCCCGGTGGGGAGAGTGGGACAAGAGGGAAAGGGAGGGCAAATGAAAACTTAATTAAAGCGGACAGATTTCTGTTTTGGTTTGAAGATCTCATACTTAAAAGGATAAAAACGGTTTAGCCACCAAGCGCTTAAGATGTTGTAAATAAAAGTTTTTCGCAATCTGTATGTTTTGTAGTGTTTCATCAGTCCCAGATAGGAATTCATGCTACTTTGAAAAGCAGTCATTTCTTCCTTGGTTGGTTTGTGATCCCTTACAACTTTATTGTGTTTTGTTATAGCAGTGTAAAAATTCCCTTTAGAGCGATTGGCTATGTAAATTCTATGTGGTTTAATAACCGTTCCAAGGTATTTTACTCCTTTAGAATAATGCTGTAAGTATATTTTATCCGGATGAAGAATGAGCTGCAATTCCTTCTTCAAATAGTATCGTATCTCTGTTATACAGTATTGTAAATATGCCTTATCGGGATGAATAAGTATCAAATCATCCACATACCTGCCGTAGTATTTTATTTTTAAGTCTCGCTTAATAAAGTGATCAAATTCATTCAGGTAAACATTACCAAAGAGCTGGGAGGTTAAATTACCTATAGGTAAACCGTAATGGGGCTGCACATGGAACAGACTCTTTGTCAAGGGCAATCCTTCCCAGTCATTCTTGCTCCCCTTTATCCGGCAATGCATCTTTGGATTAGTAAATATTGTTACTTTAAGTAAGTAAAGCGCTAAATCCAGATCAAAATCAATTTTGTTACTATTGCGAATGAGCACCTTATGAATTTTTTCATAAAGCAAAGGCTTGTATATAGACATAAAATACCCTTGAATATCAAGTTTAAGAATGTAGCAATCTTTGGTATAGTTGCGGGAACAAGCGCGAATGAAGTGGTCAATACGCCTTATACCATAATGTGTTCCTTTCCCTATACGGCAACTGTAACTGTCATTGATAAACGTCTTTTCAAAAATGGGCGATATGTACTGATATATAAAATGGTGAA
>Ga0255345_1006011_pt1 | contig 12081 bp, 14 predicted proteins | sample wastewater_treat_6_FD_192415 | JGI IMG/M metagenome (GOLD analysis project Ga0255345, IMG submission 192415) | Wastewater microbial communities from Lulu Island WWTP, Vancouver, Canada - plant20 | ecosystem: Engineered > WWTP > Wastewater > Unclassified | place: Canada: Vancouver, British... | reverse complement strand
CAATATAATAACCTATAGTATTCTATAGTTATGTAATATATTCTAAGCTTAATAATTAAAATTGCAATATAGTTATTGTTTTTCCATATAAAGCATATATACCACTGATCACTAATCAATATTTTTGAAGCCTTTAGATAAAAAATAACATAATTTCTTAAAAGGTTGTTTTGCTTTATAGTTGCCAATATCTTCACTGACTATCTTCGCTAACATTAAAAAAATTTAATTCTTTTTTAATCTTATTTTAATTTAAGGCATGTATTGTTTAGAATGTTAAAAAATATTAAAAATTAAAAATAAAAGTTTTGAGGTAGGAAATGAACGAAATAGAAAAAAAGAATAATTTTAGACTTATGGGAACTCTTTCAATGATATTTGGAATTATTGCTATTATATTGTCTTGTATCCCTTTTGCAAAATTACTTGTGGTGTCATTAGGAATAGCTTCCATAGTATTGGGCATAATTGACTTAGACAAGATAAGTAAGGATGAGATTAAAGGCTCAAGAGCTATGGCAATTTCAGGTATCGTTCTTGGAAGTTTAGCCATAATATTGAGTATGTTTATTAATATAGTTGGCGGAATATTTTTCATGAAATGGTTGAGAGGTAATGGAGGCCACATGATTCAAAGGTTTAGAAACTTTTAATTTTTTTTAAAAGTTACCAAGACACAGGTATATAGTAAACCTTTGTCTTTTTATATAGATACATTATCAAAAACAAAAATAATATTCTAATAATTAAGGCTTCACATCATCTAACATTTTTATAATGTGAAGTCTTAATTATTTTTAAACTAAGACGTTAAAAAATAAATATAAAATATAAATAATTCAAAAGATATTGAGATAAAAAAAAAATACTTTTTAAATCTCTAAAGTCTGATTCTTATAATGTTTTACAATGCCATGCTCAAAACAACATCTTTAGTCAAGACATAGCCCTAAAAACTCGAGATGCAGATTGTAGATTTATCAATTATTTTAACTTAATCATTTTTAGTATACAATGTGTCTAAGTATGGTGGGGTTCACCCTAGAATTGACTTTAATATTTTAATTTAAAAATACAATTTAAAAATTCAAAAAATAAGAAAATAAGTATAAAAGAGGACTAATATGTTTTCTAAAAAAGACACAAGTTTACCAGTAAGTAGCAATAAGACTCTTACAATAATAGGGGAAGGTGTAATTATAGAAGGAAGCCTTTATTCTCCAGGCACTACAAGAATTGATGGAAAAGTCACAGGGGAAATTATTGCAGAAAATGAAATAGTGATAGGAAAAGAAGGCAAGGTTGAAGCAAAAGTTAAAACAAATAATGCAGTTATTGCAGGTACTTTTATCGGCGATATGATTGTTTCTGGTGAAGTTGAAATTACCTCAACAGGAAAATTCTCTGGAAATCTTACTCAAAAAGATGCCTTACTAACAATTGAAAAAGGCGGTATTTTCAAAGGAGAAAGTATAATCCCTGAAGATCAAAAAATATTTGAAATAAATATTAATGAAAAAACGCCTGATGAGAAAAAATCTGCTATACCGGATAATTCATATGATAATGGCAAAGATGAAAATTAATTCAAAGTGTATATAACTTATAACTGGATATAATCCTTATATATCCACAATAATACAAATATTTTGTAGTCTAAATAGTAATTAACAAGTTTAATAAAATATGCTTTTATCTAAATTAGTTCAATAATTCCATACAAGCCAATTTTATCATCTTTAATTATGATTAGGCCGAGGATTTCTTCATAGTTCTTGAAGTGATTTATGGTTTTTTCAATATCATCTTTTGTGTTTATTCTGTTACCTATTGATGTAGCTGCACTATCGGCAATCATAACGTTTTTTGCAATCACCACAACTAAATCACCCTTACCAAGGCTTAATGAATGACCAAAAGTCCCAGATGAAGAAGCAATTCCACAAGGCAGGTACTCTTTTTTTAATTTAAAAATTAAATCATTTTTATTAAAATATTTGCTTTTAAGAAACACGCCGATATTTATATCTTTATTAGCCCTTAAATATATATCACCCCCATTTTCAATAACAAGATATTTGGTCTTTTTATCGATATCTTTTGCAATATATTCACAAAGTGCACCTGCAACAGATGCCATTGGGCCTACATTAAATTTAGCTGAAGAGGAGCACATCTCCTTTATTAAAGACACACAACAGTCATGTACTTGAATAGGATTAAGAGATTTTTCAAATAAAGGATTTTTACTTATAGTATCTTCAACTATTTCATAAAAACTTAAAATTTTTTCCTTAATCTTATCTAAAATATCATTGTCTGAAGAAATATAGAGGTCTGAATATTTATAAGTTATTTTCCAAGAATATTTCGCATTTCCTGAAACTAAAACCCTATATTCATCCTTATCAAGCAAAATATTTTTAGACAAAGCTTTTTCGACAAGAAAATAATTATCCAAGCTATTTCTTTCCTATCTTTTTATTTTATAATAAAGAAAACAAGGAAAATTATAACAAAATAAATATTTAATTATTAAAAATTTTAGTTTAATATAAATAGATTAGCTTTTATTTTATTATCTTTTTTATCTTTAAGTGATATATTTTAAAAATGCCAAAGACAATTGAAGAAATAAATGAAAAAATAAAAAATGGAAGTGTAGTTGTCCTTACTGCTGAAGAAATAATAAGTTACACTGAAGAAAATGGCATTAAAAAAACAGCAAGAGATATTGATGTTGTAACAACCGCGACTTTTGGAGCTATGTGTTCTTCAGGAGCAATCTTAAATTTTGGGCATTCGGATCCACCAATAAAAATGACAAAAGTGTGGCTAAATGATGTCCCTGCCTATGCAGGTTTAGCTGCTGTAGATACTTATATCGGTGGAACTGAATTGTCTGAAGTAGAAGGGATGAATTATGGTGGAGCATATGTAATAGAAGACTTAATAGCAGGGAAAAATATAAAACTTAGAGCTATCGGCTATGGGACTGATTGTTACCCAAGAAAAGAAATAAACACTTTTATTAATAAAAACTCAATTAATGAAGCATATCTTTTTAACCCAAGAAATGCTTATCAGAATTACTCTGTTGCTACAAATTCATCCGATAAAACTATATATACTTACATGGGAAAGCTTTTGCCTCATTTTGGGAATGCTACATATTCTTGTGCGGGGCAATTAAGCCCATTAATTAATGATCCTTATTATAGAACCATTGGGATTGGGACAAGAATATTTTTAGGTGGGGGGATAGGATATGTTGTTTGGAATGGAACTCAACATAATCCAGAAGTCGAAAGACTCCCAAATGGTGTTCCAGTTGATGGAGCAGGAACTCTTGCATTAATTGGAAACTTAAAACAAATGACCACTAGATTTATAAAAGCTGCAACTTTTCCAGGTTACGGGGTTACAATGTTTGTCGGAATAGGAATTCCTATTCCTGTAATCGATGAGGAAATGGTTGAATATTTAAAAGTCAAGGATGAGGATGTATATACAAATATATATGATTATTCTGTTCAAAGAAGAAACAGACCAATATTTGGAAAAGTAAATTATAAAGAGCTTAGGAGTGGCACGATAACCATTAATAAAAAGGAAGTTCCAACTGGCTCGCTCTCAAGTTATCCTAAAGCAATAGAAATTGCCTCTATACTAAAACATTGGATAAAAAATGGTAATTTTCTTCTCACCCAACCTGTGGTAAATTTACCTACTGAAGGCTTCACCAAGCCTCTTAACATTGTAAACGAGGAGGAAATTAATGGCTACTGAAAAACTTATTTTAAATTTCCCTCAAGATGTGGTAAAAAAACCTGTTGTTTATCACATAGCAAAAGATTTTGATTTGGAATTTAACATTCTAAGGGCAGAAATAACACCTGAATTTGAAGGGAAAATGGTTCTTGAAATTAAAGGTAAAAAAGAAAAAATTGAAAGGTGCAAAGAGTATCTACAAAATGAAGGCGTTAAAGTAAGCGAGGCTTCAAGAGAGATAATTCTTGATAAAAATTTATGCGTAGACTGTGGTTTATGTGTTTCTCTTTGTTTCGTTAAAGCCTTTTACAACAAAGAAAGTACTTATGAAATTGACTTCGATAAAAATAAATGTATTTTATGTGGAATTTGCCTTAATGCTTGTCCTGTAAATGCTATTAAAGCTAAAGTGTAGAGCTTTGTTTAATCCATTTCTTCAAACTGATCTTTCTCGGCCCCACATTCAGGACAAGTCCAGTCCTCAGGTAAGTCTTCAAATCTGGTATTCTCTTTAATTCCATTTTCTGGATCGCCTAATTCTGGATCATAGATATAACCACAAACAGTACATTCCCATTTATTCATATAACAACTCCTATCCTATCTTGTTAATACTATCTTATTAGCTTTGATTTTTTAGTTCCCTTGTTTTTTTATTTATTATTACCTAAATTACTTGATTTATTTTGTTATCATAATATACACTCAACATAAATTAGATAATCTTTTATTTGCTATATTTGATCTTTGTTTAATCTTATTTTATACTCATTAATTTTTCACTACTTATTTATTTTCCCAGTATTTTTCAGCCTCTTCTTCCATCTTATCAAGTCTTGTATAATAGTCAGGAAACTCATTCAAATGCGCAAGAGCAATTTTTCCAGTAATTAATGGATCATCATTCGTTACATTAGTTTTAGGATCTGCTGTCCCATGTTCAAGCTCTACGTCCATGCCTCTTCTAAACTGCTCTACATCCCATTTTGACCAATCAATCCCTAGTTTTTCACCTATTTCTTTTGCTTGTTCAGCAGTAAAAACTTTTTTCTCGCTCATTTTGACACCTTTCCCTTTTATTAATTAATTATTAATAAACAAAACTTAAAATTTCAAATTTTTACTTATTATATCTAATAAAAGCTGGCTTCAAAACATTCTATGTTATCTTACCATAAATTCTATGACATCACCCTCGTTTACAACATAATCAGCTCCCTCAAATCTTACTTTACCGAATGATTTTGCTTGAGCCCATCCCTCAAGCTTTACAAATTCATCATAGGAAATTACAGCAGCTTTTATAAAATTTTTAGCAAAATCAGAATGAATCGCGCCTGCCGCCTCTCTTGCTTTTGTCCCATTAATAATCGCCCATGCTCTTGTTTCGTTCTCGTTAGTTGTAAGAAAAGAAATTAAGCCTAAAGTCTTGTAAGCTGTTTTTATTAGTATATTTAATCCTGGCTCTCCAAGCCCATACTGCTTTAAATACTCAAACTGTTCATCCTCTGGCAAAGCAGCTAGCTCAGACTCAAGTTTTGCACATAAAGTAATAACAGGTCTGAAATTAAAATTCTTTATTAACTCGTCTTTATAGCCAATTTGACTTTCGCTTATATTTGCTACATAAATAATCGGTTTTGAAGTCAGGAGACATAGCTTCTTTATCTCATTTTGATATTCTTCCCTTAATGGCACATCAATTGCTAATTTACCTTTAGAAAGCTCCGATTTAAGAATTTGAATACCTTCCCACATTAAAAACTCTTCTTTTGTAGCTCTACCCTTTGGAGCCTCCCTTTTTTCAAGTGTCTGCAAATCAGCCATTATTAATTCTGTATTGATAAGTTCAGCATCAAAATTAGGATTTATCTCAGGACTTATATGGGCAACACTTTTATCATCAAAAAATCTCACAACGTGGCATATCGCATTAACTTCTCGAATATTAGCTAAAAATTTGTTACCCAGACCTTCACCATTCGATGCTCCCTTTACAAGTCCTGCAATATCTACAAATTCAACTACAGCCGGAACTATTTTCCCACTGTTTGTTAACTTTGCTAAAACTTTAAGTCTTTCGTCTGGCACCTCCACTACCCCTTTATTTGGAGCAATTGTGCAAAAAGGATAATTAGAAGCTTCTGCAACTTGCTTCTTAAGAAGAGCATTAAACAAAGTTGATTTACCAACATTTGGAAGTCCAACTATACCCATTGATAATCTCATTTTCTTTCCCTTTAACTCTTTTAGCTATTTTTTCACTGTCAGCAATTGTTACATCCATATCAAAAATCACTGCTTTTAGCATTTAACTCTCTAATTCTTTAATTATACCCACTAATTTTCTATCTAAAATCTTCTCTTGCTTTACATTTTAACCACATAAAAAGATTTTATATAGCATTTAAGAATAAATCTAAAAGATTTTTTAAATATTTGATTTTAATATAAAATAAAAACAAATCATTAAATTAATCTTTTAAAACAATATGGAAATAGAAGAAGTAAAAGTAGTAAATGTAAATGAGATAGATTTTGCAAAAATAAAAAGAACGACAATTAAATCAAAAAACATATTACTTAGGCCTATAAAAAAGAGTGATCTTATTAACAATATAATATGGCTTAAAGATCCCGAGGTAAATCAATTCCTTTCAAGCAATTTTGTCGATCTTGATTTTTCCCAAGGACTAAAATGGTTTAAAGAAATGAGGTATTCAATATCTGGTTTTATATTTGCAATAGAGATTTTGAATTTAAAAAAATATATAGGTAACTGCGGGTTTCATAAAATTAACTGGGATGATATGTCAGCTGAGTTTGGTATTGTCATAGGAGATAAAAGCTATTGGAATCAAGGCTATGGTCAACTTGCATTAAAAGCTAGCCTTAAATTTGCATTTAAAAAACTTGGATTAAAAAGAATACGATTATTTGTATATGAATATAATAAAAGGGCAATTCATGTATATAGAAAATGTGGTTTTAGAAAGATAGATGTTCAAAAGGGCAAACATTTTTACAATAACATCTACTGGGATGTTATTGTAATGGAAATAAAAAACAATATGTAAAAATTGCTTTAATTTTAAGTTAAAATAAGTTATTGTTTTACTAAAATCATAATAAAACTATAAAAATATATTTAACATTAAAATTAATGCTGTATTTTTAACATCAATTAATAGTTAATTAGTATTAATTTGGTTTTATCTTATTAATAAATTATGTATGAATACAATAGGAAAAGCAGACTCGGTTTTGGCTCAATTTTTTTAATTATATTATTTTCCTTAACGATAATTTTCCTTTCAATCCTTTTCTTTATAAATAAGGGGAAATTTTGGGATCTTTTGCCTATAATAAGTGTTGCTATCATTATCCTGAGTCTTATTTTTGCCATCTTTAACATGTCAAGAAGAGCTAGCGGAGGCTTTATATTTATCCTTTTCTTTTTGCTTTTTATTGGGGGTCTTATAATATCAAGTATCTACGGCCCATTTGCCCTTTCGAGAGAAGCTCAACAAGCAATCGACTCTGAAAATTATTTGGTAGCTATAAAAAATTATAATGAAATAATTAATAAATATTCAACAAGTCGATATTATGAAGAATCATTAAAAAACATAGTCTATGCCTATCAAAAAACTGGAGATTATAATAATACAATAAAATATATAAATTTATGTGTTGAAAAAAATATACTAGATAGAAATAGCTTAGAGGTAAAAAAAATCCTTTCAGAATCATACTCAAAAATAGCAGAATCTTCGTATAAAGATAAAGAATATGAAACAGCTTCTCTTAATTTCATATTAGCAGTTAACACTTTAAGAGATATAATTAAAAATTTTCCTAATAGTGATGAAGCATTTATTGCATCATATAAAATCCCTGAGTATTTATTTAAAGCTGCTGATTGTAATAATAAGATAAAAAATTATGAACAAGCAATTAGCCTATTAACTGAACTTGTAGAGGATTATCCTGAAAATGATTTTGCAGAACAAGCCAAACCACTTGTCTTTGATAATTATTTTAAAGACATTTTAAATCTTATAGAAAAATCTGAATATAAAGAAGCACTTGACAAATATATGCTTGCCAAAAACATTACATCAAAAGCAGAAACCAATTCTGACTCTGGTATATCAACTGGCAACAACAGTATTAATATGTCCATTAAATTTTATGATGATCAAGTATATTCAAGAATTCCTCAAAATATTTTATTTGAATATGGGACAAATCTTATTACATCAGAAGAAAACAAAAATGCACTCAGTATTTTTGAATACTTATTGGAAAACTATCCCGAGATGGAAGAGGAGATAAACCCTTATTATGCAATTTGCAAAACAGCGATAATTAAAAACGAAATTTATGAAAATCTACCTCAAATAAAAGAAGACTATAAAACGAGGAATGAAGATTATTTTATTTTAACAATAATTAATAGTACTGCTGGCAGCCTTAATTTTTACATTTCTAATAATTCTGCTAATGGTAGTAATGTTTTCAAATTAAAACCAAAGTCAAGAGTAGAAATAAATATGCCTGGAGATACTTATAATATTGCAGCTGAGATCATTAATGATAGTAATGAAGTAGAACAGAAATTTTTTGGGAGTTTTAACTTTGAAAATAAAAAGAAATATTCACAAACATTTTTGTTAGAGATAAAAAAACAATAAGACTAAACCATCCCTTTAAGCCCATCATTAATTAGTGCTCTTAAATTATTATCAAGGTATCCTATAATCATAGCCATGTCTAAATCTCTATTTACATTTAAACTAAGTTCCATTTTTGTCGTTAAATCATCTAACTCAATCGACAAAGAACCTATTTTAGCATCATAAATTGCCTTATCTGCACTTTTGATCTCTTTAATAAACTTGTCCACGGACTTATTAAAATTATCATAGGAATCTTTAAGTGCCCCTGAAAAATTAGCTTTTTGCCAGAACCATCTTCCTTTATTCTTTTCATTATAGTAATTAAACAAGCCAAAAAGATATTCAAGCCTAATGCCTAAAGTTTCACAGCTATCCTTTAATATAACCATTCTTTTTGACATATATGATGCTCTTTTTAATTTATCTATATCAGCCATCTTCCCTCCTTAATATCATAATATTATCATAATAAAAAAATATGAATCCCACATCATGCCATTTTACGTTGCTTTTAAGCCACTAATATTTTTAATTATTCTTATTACAAATCATTATATAATATTTCAAGTATATTATAAAACTTTTTAAACCTATATAGATGATTGGAAACTATTAATATCTTTTATGTCTGTTACATAAAATAGTGATTTATTCAAAGCGGAAATCACGAATTTAAAATAATAATTTATAATATCTTCCACAAGATATAACAAAGTCTATATCCTTTAATCTTTCATCTCAACAATTCGAACCAAAGTATTAATCATGTTAGTGGAATATCAGCCTTTTATGCTAAAATAAATCTACATTTTAGGACATTTTAGTTCGTATTATATATTGCAGTCAGTTACAATTATTGTTATATCAAATTTAGTTTAAGATTTAATTTTATTAACTTTTTAATGGAGTAACAAATTATGGCAGGTAAGAAAATAATAATCATTGGAGCTGTTGCTGCGGGAACTTCTGCCGCCGCAAAACTTAGAAGATTAAATGAAGAACTTGATATAACAATATATGAAAAAGATAAATATATCTCTTATGCTTCTTGTGGACTTCCCTACTTTGTTTCAGGGAAAATAAACAACTTACATGATTTACTAATTAATTCTGTTGAATCTTTCAGTAAAAGATTCAATTTAAGTATTAAAATACTTCATGAAGTGATAAAGATAAATCCTTTAGAGAAATCTGTGGTTGTTAGAAATATTGAAAACGGCAAAGAATTTAAGGATAACTTTGATTATCTTTTGATAGCTACAGGTACAAGTCCTGCCCAAATACCTCTCTTTAAAAATGAAAAAAATATATGTGTATTAAAAACAATAGATGACGCACTGGTTTTAAGAGATTATATAAATACCTATATGAAGGAAGATATAAATAATAATCTTAAAAATTTAAATAATCAGATGCCCGAAGAAAAGAGAGGAGTAAAAAAGGATTGTAAAGTGCCCAATAAGAAAATAAACACAAACATGCTTATAGTAGGGGCTGGTTTCATTGGACTTGAGCTTCTTGAAGCGTTTTTAGAGAAAAACTTAAATACCATAATTATAGAAAAAACAGGACAGATATTGCCCAATTTTGATTCAGAAATAACAGATTATGCGGAGGATTATCTAAAAAAGTTGGGTGTAAAGATATTAAAAAATTCCAGTATTAAAGAATATGCCAGTGATGCCAGTGGAAAAATCATTTCTGTAAAAACAACGAGCTGCATTGAAATTAGGCCAGATATCATTTTTCTGGGAATAGGAGTAAAACCTGAGAATAATCTTGCCAAAGATTGTGGCATAAATCTTGGTTCAAAAGGCGGTATCGTTGTTGATGAACAATTAAGAACAAACTTTGATTGTATTTATGCTGCAGGTGATTGTGTTGAAGTCAATGATCTAGTATCGGGAGAGAGCAAATTGTTCTGTCTAGCTTCAATAGCAAGCAAACAGGGAAGAATAGCTGCTGCAAATATTGTAAATGAGATAAATGGTAGTTATAAAGCTGAGACAAAAAATAAAAAATCTTATATTTTTCCGGGGAGTATAGGAACTTCAATAATAAAGATCCTTGATTTACAGATTAGCAAAACAGGGCTTTCCTACAAAGAGGCAAAAAAAATCAATAAAAATGCTTTTAAGCTTGAAACACATGCTTTATCCCATGCTGAATATTATCCAGGTGCGGAAATGATACATATGATTACAATCTTTGATAAAAAAACAGGCAAAATTTTAGGATTTGAAGCTGTGGGAAAGGAAGCAGTTGATAAAAAGACTGATATAATGTCAGTATCTATATACAGCAATCTTAAAATAACAGATTTAGCAAAATATGATCTTGCCTACCATCCTTCCTGCGGCTCGGCAAAAGATTCCATAAATATTATAGGAATGATAGCAGAAAACCTGTTTAATGGTGATGTGGAGTTTATAGATGTGGAAGATTTAAGGCAGATAATAAATGATGAGAACCTAGATAAAGATTATCAGATATTAGACGTAAGAAATCCAAAAGAATTCAAAGCAGGGCATATAGAAGGTACATTGTTAATACCACTAAACCAGCTAAGGGATAATATTGAAGAAGTTGACAGAAGTAAAAAAATTATTGTTTATTGCAGAACAGGTTATAGAGCCTATGTAGCTTACAGGTTGCTTAAAAATAATGGGTTTAAGTACGTTAAATGCCTAAATGGCTCTTACCTTAGTTGGGAAAGAAAAATTTAAAATGTAATCACCTATTGTCCATCTTGCCTCAAACTTTGCTTTAATAGATCTTCTTATTTATTCATGCTTCCACTCAAAAACCCTTCCATGTCAAGAACAACATACTTATAGCCTGAAGCATAAAATTTATTTAATATTTCCTGCCTTAAATCATTTTTTATAATTTTCGTAAAATCTTTAACTTCTATTTCAATTCTTGCAATATCACCATGATGCCTTACCCTTAATTTTGTAAATCCAATACTGCTAAGATAGTCCTCAAGAAGTTTTACTTTTTGTAATATTTCCTGGTTTATATTTATTCCATAAGCAATTCTTGTTGCAAGACATGAGAAAGAGCCCCTATTTTCATCAAAAATATTAAACTTTTTTGAAAGGTTAATAATTTCAGCTTTTGTAAACCCTGCTTCCTTAAGAGGACTTTTAACTTTAAGTTCCTCAACTGCCTTCATGCCAGGTCTATAATCTAAAATATCATCAGCATTTGCCCCTTCAAGTAAAAACTTTAATCCTCTCCTATCTGACAGTGTTTTTAATACACCCAACATTGACTTCTTGCAGTAATAACATCTCTGCCTGTCATTTCTTAAAAATTCATCGTTTAAAGTTAAATCAATATCAACTATCTCATGTTTCACATCCAGCTGTCCTGTAATTTTTTGAGCAATTATTTTTTCACTTTCAGGAAAGACTATAGAAGAAACAGTAAAAGCCTCAACTTTTTTACCAAGCACATTTTTGGCTGCAAACAAAAGAAAAGTGCTGTCAATCCCACCTGAAAATGCTATGCCAGCAGACTCAAACGACTTCAACATGTCTAATAATTTATTATATTTTTTTTCTAAAGATTTGCTTTTGATATCTTTTGCCATTTTTCTGCAAAATATGTGGTTTTATAATTA
>Ga0255345_1005987_pt1 | contig 12106 bp, 5 predicted proteins | sample wastewater_treat_6_FD_192415 | JGI IMG/M metagenome (GOLD analysis project Ga0255345, IMG submission 192415) | Wastewater microbial communities from Lulu Island WWTP, Vancouver, Canada - plant20 | ecosystem: Engineered > WWTP > Wastewater > Unclassified | place: Canada: Vancouver, British... | reverse complement strand
AAAAGGAGTATCCACTTGTGGTGGAGGAATGAAAAATACTGCAAGATTTACTCCTTATGCGACAAGACCAACTTCATGGGATTTCACAGAAAGAGATAAGTTCCTATTTGCTGAACACTTTATGCAAGACCTATATCCATTCCATCTTAACATTGGTTATGACTTTAATGATAATACTAAAATAGACTGGAAGAATTCCGAGCTCTATACTCTCGGTGGGTTTAGACCATTTGGTAAAGGCGTCGTTGTTTACTATAATACAACAAATGTAATGTATGATGACTTAACATGGGAAATTAATCCAAATCCAAATCTTCCTCCAGTATCAGATGCAGTTACAAGAAAACCAATAAGTGAAGATCCAAGTGAACCAAGAAGAACTGATAATCCTACTGGTTTCGCTGCAATTGGTTGGGGTTATGGCTCAATTTACAATAGTCCTTATCATGGAGGTTGCCTATTCTCCGATATAGATAATAATGGTTTCCTTGACTATCATGATTCCTTAGGATTGGATGTAAATGGTCAGACTACCTTCTACATATTCGCAGAAGACCTTTGTTACATAGGTGGTTTAGTAGGTCAGAATGCTTATGATAATAATGCATCAGAAGCAGACCTTGCAGGTGCTCCACCTCCAGCAAAAACTGATCCTGCATTCGTTGATAAGAGATTCGCTCCTCTCTACTCTCATGATGGAGTATTCTTCCTTGACTGGGAAGCCTTCCCCAATCATGAACTTATTATAGCTCCTCCAAACTTAAAAGTTTTAGATGCTGAAAATAGAGTTGAATTAAGTAAAGACCTATTAAGTAAAGATAACTATGACTTAGTATACTCAATAGAAAATCATCTAATAGTTCAAGTTACTCCAGCAGACTCAAGAGATTTACCAATGAAAGAAGATGGTAAAGTTTTCCTCTTTGGTAACCAACATCAAACTGCTGTCTATGGTAATATTAAACCTTCTCCAGAAGATCCTAAGATAATGGAGACAACTATACACTTTACTCCAACAGGTTTAGGAGAAGGAATAGCTTCTATTGGCTTCTATAACCTAAATAACTCTTACCTTAAACCTCCTTATGACCTAAAGAATACTTCAACCTATGTATTAATGAATCTATTGAAATTTGATTCCAACATAGGCCTTTACATTGAAGTATTTACCGATGGTCCAGTAATAGTAAATAGAGATAATGAATTAACTGTAAGAGTAAAAGAGATAGGCTCTCTTGCTGCTGTAGAAGGAGCAAAAGTAGTAATAGAAGGAGCAAGCGTAAAAGGAACAAAGACAACTGATAAACAAGGTGTAGCAATCTTCCCAGTTAAGCCAACTCAAACTGGTATAATTAAAATTACTGCAGAAAAAGATGGTAGAGTAATAGGCAGGAAAGAAGTAAAAGTAATAGATGACCTCTCTCGTCCATTCCTTGATATTGATCCACTTCCACCATTTACAAACAAAGGTGAAGTAGAAGTAACTGGTTATACAAACCCAGGAAACACAGTAACTATAAATAATACAGTTAATGCAACAGTAGATGAAAAAGGTAAATTCTCTGCCAAAGTTACTCTAAAGGAAGGATTAAATACAATAATAGTAGAAGCTAAGAACCAAAGAGGAGAAATAACTAAAGGTTCAGTTTCAATAACTCTTGATACTATTCCTCCAAATATATTCATTGATGATCCAGGACATCTTGTTGATGTAACTGAAGTAGAGATAACTGGTAGAACAGAACCTCTCTGCAGTGTCAAAGTAAATGGTATCCCTGCAACTCTGACTCATGATATCTGGAAAGCAAATGTTAAAGTAAACTTAGGAACAAATAAGATAACTGTTGAATCAACTGATAGAGCAGGTAATACCAATAAAGCAGAAAAAGAGATTTATGTTTACCATAGAATTACAATGAAACTAACAATTGATAACCCAGTAGTTCTAATAAATGATGAACCTCAACCTCCACTTGAATATCCTCCATTTATATCTCAGGGTAGAACAATGGTACCTGTAAGAATTATATCCGAAGGATTAGGAGCTCTTGTTAAGTGGGATGAATTAACAAAGACAGTTACTATTACTCTAAATAATCAAACAATAATAATGACAGTAGGTAATAGTGAAGTTTTAGTTGATGGAAAGAAACTTTTACTTGATGCTCCTCCAGTTATTAGAAATGGTAGAACATTTGTTCCACTACGTTTCATCTCTGAAGCATTTGGTGCCGAAGTTTCCTGGGATGAAGCAACCCGAACTGTTACAGTAGTTTATGATAAGTAGTTATAGATAAGGTTTACTCTTAACCAATATAAATGGGAGTTAAACTTAGAAGGGGCAGGCTAAAATGTCTGCCCTTTTTTTGTTTAAAATGTTTAAAATTACTCTTTTAACATTAAAATTATTTAAAAAGTTATAATTTAAAAAGGATACTTAGAATAATTTTCTTATTATTTTAATGAAAATTAAAATATGAACTTTATAGAGTTTAAGTCTTACAAAACCAAAAGCCGTAATAATATTTTCCTACCAATACTGCTATTTATAATTGTAATCCTAATTATTTTTACTCTTTTTAAAACAAATTATTTTAAACGTGAAAATATTGCAGAATCAGAAAATCCAACATTAATAAGATTTAAAGTTTTTCCGTGGAATAAATATTATTCAACCTTATCTAATTATTTAACCGAAAAGGGCTGGGAAATACCACCTTTACCAGAAGAACTTAAAGATAAAGAACTTCCAGAGTTTGTTGATAATGAGCCTGTAAATAATAAGGGGGAATATAAACCATACTACTCCGCTTATTTTGTAGCTTCACTTACTTCATCTCCTGGCTTTTTAGGTATCTACGGAGAGACAAAGGGATTAGAAATTTATCTTAATGGAAGTAAACTATCTAAAAATAAATCAGGAGTTTTTAGTGGTGGAGCTGGAAGCAACTTTACTGTTCTATTCAGAGGAAGTGGATTTGAAAGAAAAGTTTCTGTTAATTCACCTTCTTTTGCAAATAATTTTGTATTGGAGCGACTAAGTCTTATACTTGATCCAGTGAATATGGTCGCAACAATCTCAGGAAAAGTAAATTTAAATCTTCCCGGAGATATAAAGGGAACTCTCTTTAATGCAAGTAATGGTAGTGCAAGTAGTACAGTTCTTAAAAATGGAGCTTTTACCGCCTCTGTACCTTTGAATTTTGGGGTAAATAATCTCACTGCTTCAGGCAGTTGGCTCACGATAAAACTCGACCTTCCTGTGATTGTTGTGAACATTTCATAATAAAGCAGAAATTATTTTATAAATGGATTATAATATATTAGAAGAAATTAATAAGGTAAGTTTCAAGAGATAATATGATGAATTAATAGATTAGGAAGGGTTATATTAAAAATGGATGATCAAGAACATTTAGAAGGAGAAATAAGTTTAAGCGATATTTGGAGAACAATCAGAAGAAGAATATGGCTTATTATTTTAATAGTCATTATTTCAATTCTCGGTAGCTACCTATATTTAAGCCAATTAACACCTTTATATAAATCTACTGCCACTTTACTTGTTCAAGCACCTTCTACTTCATCAAGGGAACCTCTCCCTTATCCTGATTATACTTTGAGCGAGCGATGGACACAGACTTATGCAGAAATGATTAAAGGAGAGCCAGTTTTAAAAGCGGTTTCAGAAAGAATTATTTGGCCAAAAATTAGTGTTGAAGAGCTAAAAGAAAATCTTACAGTTGAAACAATTAGAAATACATTACTTCTCAAAATTAACTTTGTTCATGAAAGTGCAATGTATGCCAAAAAGGTTGTTGATACTGTATCAGAAGTTTTTGTGACGCAACTATCAGAGCTATTTGAATCCAACATAGAAGCATCCACAAAAAAACTCGAAGCTCAAATTGAACAGCTCGATAAAGAAATTGAAGATTTAAGCATCCAAATAAGCAGTGTTAACATTTCTAAACCAGAATTAGAACTTAAAAAGAGTGAACTATCTTCCAAGATAGAGCTTAGAGGTATGCTTTATAGTCAATATCAAGAGAGAAAATTATATGAGTCTCAACTACTCCCAAGCGTTAAAATTTATCAAGAAGGAACATTGCCAAACTCACCTGATAATATAAAAAAGCCTCTTACATATTCTATAGCTTTAGTCTTAGGAATATTTGTTGGGGTATTGGTTGCTTTTATCTTAGAGTATCTCGATGACACCATAAAAAGTGAAGAAGATATAAAAAGGCTTTATAATTTAAAAGTTTTGGGAGTTATTCCGAGGTTTTCTGAGAAAAGTGAATATTATTATTCAAAGAAACATCGTTGATATTTTTTTCGAGTATCTCTAATTCATCCAGTAACTTCTTATTTTTTGTATTCTTTTTTGCGATTAGAAGATATTTAATAGCTTTTATTTTACTTTTATTTATTGACTCTTCTGAAAATAGCTTATTTACTTCATCTCTATTGGAAAGATAATATATAACAGGAAGAGTGTAGACTCCACTCCTTAAGTCTTTAAAAGTTTCTTTCCCTAATTTATTTTCATCTTCTGTAATATCGGATATATCATCAAGTATCTGAAAAGCAATACCAAAGTTTTTACCAAAACTTTTTAGATTCTCGTTATTATTTTTCTCATTTATAGAGCAACTTAATGCAAAAAGACTTCCTGTTTTTAAGCTAATAACTTTGATGTAATTTTTTATATTTCTTGATCTATTAAATGTGCTTTTAATTTCCAATATTTCTCCTATACACATCTCTTTCATTGTTTCAAAGAAGGATAAAAGAATTTGTTCATCTTTGGTTAAAAGCTCCATAAATATATGGGAAAAGAAAGCATAACCTACGCTAACCGCATATTTTTCATTTATTAATGAATTGATTGTAGGCGCGCCTCTTCTTAAAGAGTTCTCATCTATTATATCGTCGTGAACCAGGGAGGCTACATGAAGGAGTTCTATAAGGGTACAAATATCTATTCTTTTCTTTTTGTTTTTAATGTTACCAGAAAGAATTAATAATTTTGAACGAAGCTTCTTTCCATTTTTTAGAAACATTAATAATTTGGAGTCAATGGAAAAATCTTTACATATTTTTTCACCCTCTTTTAAAATCTTTTTCTCTATTTCTTCTAATTCTTTTAAAGAATTTTGTTTCATTTATTTTATATATAAGTATAAGAGAATGTAATCTATTTCTCAATTAGTGGTATAATTTTATAGATATGAAAATAAGTTTATTTGATACTACAGAAAAATTTAAAAGGAAATATCTTCCTTTAGTTCAGAGAGTAAATGCATTGGAGGAAGATATAAGCAGTCTCAGCGATGTTGAGCTTCGCTCAAAAACTGATGAATTTAAGAATAGATTTGATAGAGGTGAAAGCTTAGAAGAGCTTTTACCAGAAGCTTTTTCTGTTGTTAGAGAAGCATCAAAAAGGACTTTAGGGTTAAGGCACTTCGATGTTCAGCTTTTTGGTGGAATTGCTCTGTTTTTAGGTAAAATTGCAGAAATGAAAACTGGTGAAGGTAAAACTCTCGTTGCCACTCTTCCAGCATATCTCGAATCGCTATCTAAAAAAACTACTCATATAGTTACAGTAAACGAATACCTTGTAAAACGTGATGCCGAATGGATGGGTTCTATTTACAGGTTCTTGGGTTTAACTGTTTCATATGTTTTGCATGATATGGATTTTCCTGAGCGCAAGAAGGCATACAATTCTGATGTAATGTATTGCACAAATAGTGAAGTTGGTTTTGATTATTTAAGAGATAATATGGCTCACTCTCTTGATTATTGTGTTCAAAAGGAATTGAACTATGCAATTGTTGATGAAGTTGATTCAATACTAATTGATGAAGCAAGGACTCCTCTAATAATATCTGGTCCAGCAGAAAGAGCAACAGACCTTTATTATAAAGCTGATAAAGCTGTAAGAAATTTAATTTTAAATGAAGATTTTACAGTCGATGAAAAGACTAAATCAGTAACAATTCTTGAACCAGGCATTCACAAATTAGAAGCAATTCTTTCAATATCCAACCTTTACGCAAGCGAGAACGTTGATATACTAAGGCACTTGAATCAGGCACTCCGTGCAAGACATTGCTTTAAAAATGAAGTGGATTATATAGCCAAAGATGGAGAAATAGTTATAGTTGACGAATTTACTGGTAGACTCCTTTTTGGTAGAAGATATTCTGATGGTCTTCACCAGGCAATAGAAGCCAAAGAAGGCTTAAGGGTAAAAGAGGAGAATCAAACCTTAGCTACTATCACTTTTCAGAATTTCTTTAGAATGTATAAAAAGCTTGCTGGTATGACCGGTACTGCAAAGACTGAAGAAAATGAATTCAGAGAGATCTATGGCTTGGAAGTTATTGTGATACCGACTAATAAGCCAGTAGTAAGGAAAGATCATCCTGATATCGTCTATAAAACTGAAAATGTTAAATTCAGGAAAATTGTAGATGATATAGTTGATTCTCACAAAAAAGGTCAGCCAGTATTAGTAGGAACAAGGTCTATTGAAAAATCTGAAAGAATCTCAAAGATGCTTAAAAAAGAGGGAATACCTCATGAAGTATTAAATGCAAAGTATCATGAAAGAGAAGCAGAGATAATAAAGAAAGCAGGAGAGAGAGGAGCTGTAACCATAGCAACAAATATGGCAGGTAGAGGAGTAGATATTGTTTTGGGTAATTCTGTAACAGATCTTGGTGGGCTATATGTTATTGGTACTGAAAGACATGAATCAAGAAGAATAGACAATCAGCTTAGAGGAAGATCCGGGAGGCAAGGAGATCCTGGTCAATCAAGATTTTATTTATCATTAGAGGATGAATTATTGAGGATTTTTGGCGGGGAAAGAATTGGGAGAATTTTTGAATCTTTAAATATAGACGAGAATATGCCTCTTGAAAGTAGCTTGCTCACTCGTGCAATAGAAAATGCTCAAAAGCGTGTAGAAAATTATAATTTTGATATAAGGAAAACTTTACTTGAATACGATAATGTCTTAAATAAGCAAAGAGAGATTATTTACAATGAGAGAAATAAAGTTCTTGATAGCAATGATATAAAAGATCACATAATGGATATGCTGATGGAAGTTTCTTCTGGAATTGCCCATAGAGGGCTAAACTCCGAAAATAGGTTTGAAGTTAATTTAGATGAAGTAAATAAAGGCATATATGAAATAACTGGGCTTAATATACCTTTTAAAGATCAAAATGAAGTTGGTTTTAAAGAACTTGATAAAGTAATATTTGAAAAGCTTAAATTGGCTTACGAAGAAAAAGAAAATTCAATTGGTCCAGAAAATATGAGAGAGATAGAAAGGCATATTCTTCTTTATATTGTTGATAGTAAATGGAAAGACCATCTCTATAATATGGATCACCTTAAAGAAGGCATTGGACTGCGTGGTTATGGGCAGCAGGATCCCCTTGTGCAATATCAAATAGAAGGTTTTCAAATGTTTGAAGATATGCTTGCTTCTATTAAAGAAGAGACTATTAGCTTACTCTTTAAAGTCAGGATTCAAAAAGATGAATCAAGTTCTACTAATACAGGGAAGAAAGTTAATTCAAATAATAAAAATAGCGGTAACAATAAACCGAAGCTTGAAATTAATAAACCTGTTACAGAGGCAAATGTTAATAATAATGTAAAGAAAAAAATTGGACGAAACGATCCTTGTCCATGTGGTAGTGGCAAGAAATACAAAAAATGTTGTGGGAAGGGGCTATAGTTTAATATGGAAGAATTTAAGGATTATAAGGATGTATTGATTTCTTTTAAGGAGAGATTTCTTAAAATTAAGGAGTTTCTTTGAAAAAAGTAATTTCTTCAAAGACTTAGCGAACTTAGAGAATAAAATTACCAACTCTTCCTTCTGGGAAGATGGAGAAAAGGATAACAAGTTAATTCTCAAAGAACTTGAAAACAAGAGAAGGATTAAATCATCTTATGTTCAATTGGAAAACTCAATTTTAGAGCTTGAAGCACATATCGAACTTATTGTGGAGTTTCCGGATGAATTATCTTTAAAAAAAGACACTGAAAAGCTTATTACCAGTATTAATAGAGATTTAAAAGATTTCGAAATAAAAGCTTTCCTATGTGATAAATATGATAGTTGTTCCTGTTATATTATGATTTCAAGTGGAGCTGGTGGAATAGATGCCTCTGATTGGGCAGAAATGCTTCTCAAGATGTATATTAATTACTGCGAGAAAAAAGGATTTAAAGTTAATATTTTAAGCGAATCATTTGGCTCAACTGCAGGAATTAAAAGCGCAACTGTTCAAGTTTTAGGTGATTACGCATATGGTTTCTTAAAAAGCGAGAAAGGTGTTCACAGGCTTGTAAGAATTTCTCCATTCGATGCAAAAAGGAGGAGACATACTTCTTTTGCCCTTGTAGATGTTTTACCAATTATACCCGATATAAAACTCGAGATTTCTCCAACTGAGCTAAGAATAGATACTTTTAATGCAAGTGGTCATGGTGGGCAAAATGTTCAAAAAAATGATACAGCTGTAAGAGTTGTTCATATTCCAACAGGTATCACAGCAGTGTGTCAATCCGAAAGATCGCAATTTGCAAATAAAGAAGAAGCCTTAAGGATTTTGTATTCAAAGCTCAGTGCTGTGATGGAAGAAGAAAAAGTAAAAGAAATTAAAGAATTGAAATTAAATGATGTTTCTGCAGAATGGGGGAACCAGATAAGATCATATGTTCTTGAGCCTTATACGCTTGTTAAAGACTTAAGAACTGGTTATGAATCAGCAGATGTATGGGGAGTGCTTTCTGGAGATATAGATGACCTTGTCTGGAGCTATATTGTAGAAAAGAATAGTTGCTCTAATTAATTTGCTACATTGATTCTTTTGCAAAAATATTATAAAAAACATTATAATTTACAAAATTGATTATTTTTTATTTACTTCTAATTTAATAAAACTAAATTTGTTAAAATAGTAAAACATATTATTTATTTTTAGAAATTATTAAAATTTGTTTAATTTTTTATATTAATTGAAAAATTGTAATTATATTCTTAAAGAGGTGTGAAGTGTTTAAAAAAGTTGAATTGGATAAGAGCTGGCCTGAAATAGAAGAAGATATTTTAAAGTTTTGGAAGGAAGAAAAAATTTTTGAAAAGTCAGTTGAGCAGAGGAAGGATTCCGACAGATTTATCTTTTATGAAGGACCACCAACCGCTAATGGTAAACCTGGTATTCATCATGTATTGGCAAGAATTTTTAAGGATGTAATATGTCGATTTAAAACAATTGAAGGTTATTATGTCCCTCGCATTGCTGGCTGGGATACTCACGGTCTTCCTGTTGAATTAGAGGTTGAGAAAAATTTAGGTATTAATGGAAAGAAAGAAATCGAAAAATATGGAATACAAAAATTTGTAGAAGAGTGTAAAAAAAGTGTTTTTCAATATAAAAAAGAATGGGATGAGTTAACAGAGCGTGTAGGATATTGGGTTTCATTAGATCACCCTTATATGACTTGTGCTAATGACTATATTGAATCTCTATGGTGGGCACTTTCTCAGATACATAAAAAAGGTTTACTATTCAAAGACTACAAAATAGTTCCATATTGTCCAAGATGTGAAACAACTTTGAGTTCTCATGAAGTTGCTCAGGGTTATCGCGAAAATACACCTGATCCATCTGTTTTTGTGAAATTCCCACTTCTTGATGAGGAAAATACTTATTTTATAGTTTGGACAACTACTCCCTGGACTTTAACAGCAAATGTTGCTTTAGCTGTTAATGCTGATGCTGATTATGTTAAAGTTGATTATAAAGGGGAGAGATATATTCTTGCAAAGAATAGGTTAAATGATGTGCTTGGAGCTGAAAATTTCACAATTCTTGAAACTTTTAAGGGTTCTTCATTAGTTGGTAAAAAGTATGCTCCTCCATTTAATTTCTTTAATGTAACCGACAATGCTTATTTTGTTATTGAAGCTCCATTTGTAGGTTTAGAAGAAGGGAGTGGCATAGTTCACATTGCTCCGGCTTTTGGGGCAGAAGATATGGAAGCAGGAAAGGCTAACAACCTTCCAATTTTAATCTCTATAAATACTGATGGAACATTTAAAGATTTTGTAACTCCATTTAAGGGATTATTTATTAAAGATGCAGATAAGCTTATAATTGAAAACTTGAAAAATACAGGACTTCTCCTTAAGTCGGGAATTATAAAGCATACTTACCCTTTTTGCTGGAGATGCAATACCCCTCTCATTTATATGGCAAAAAACTCATGGTTTATTAAGGTTAGCTCAATAAGAGAAGAGCTTATGGCAAATAATGAATTAATTAACTGGATACCAGAACATATAAAATATGGTAGATTTGGTAGTTGGCTTTCAGAAACAAAGGATTGGGCAATAAGTAGGGAAAGGTATTGGGGAACTCCACTGAATGTCTGGACATGCAATTCTTGTGGTGAGATGGAAGTAATAGAAAGCATTGCAGAACTTAAAAAAAGAGCAGTTAAAGATTTCGAATATGTTGAACTTCACAGACCTTATATCGATGAAGTAGAATTAATTTGTCCTAAATGTGGCAATATAATGAAGAGGGAAAAAGAAGTTCTTGATTGTTGGTTCGATTCAGGATCGATGCCTTTTGCTCAATTTCATTATCCTTTCTCTAATACGGAGGAGTTTTTAAAGAGTTTTCCGGCTGATTTTATTTCAGAGGGTATTGACCATACGCGTGGTTGGTTTTATGTACTTTTAGTTGTGAATACGATTCTCTTTGGAAAACCAGCTTTTAAGAATGCACTTTCTCTAGAGCTTATTCTGGACGAAAAAGGCGAAAAAATGTCCAAAAGCAGGGGTAACGTAGTAGATCCTTCAACTGTAATAAATACTTATGGAGTTGATTCTCTAAGGTGGTCTTTTTATTTTTCTTCAACACCTTATGTACCAAGAAGATTCAATATGAATGTAATTTCAGATGCTTTAAGGAACTTCATTATCCCACTTCTTAATTCCACTTCTTTTTTTGTTATGTATGCAAATATTGATAATTATGAACCAGTGTTTCAATTTAAACCTTCTTCAACTCTTGATAGGTGGATAATTTCTAAAATTAATTCTCTAACCTTAAATGTAAAAAAATATCTTGATATGTATTATGTGACGGAAGCTTCTAAAGAAATAATGAAATTTATTGATGACCTGACTAATTGGTATATAAGGAGATCGAGAAGAAGATTCTGGAAGAGCGAAAATGATTCTACGAAGTTAGAAGCTTATAATACACTTTTCTTAATACTTTACAATTTAAGTATAATAATAGCTCCCTTTACCCCATTTGTGGCAGAATACATTTATTCAATTCTAAGAAGTGGTTTTAAAGGAGAACTTCCAGAAAGCGTTCATTTACTCGATTACCCAGAAGTAAAAATGGATTTAATTGACACTGAACTTGAAAAAAAGATGAATCTAACAAGAGATGTGGTAACAGCTGGATTGCGAGCAAGGAAGACTTCTAAAGTAAAGGTAAGGTTCCCTTTAAATACTGTTTATATTTTTAAAAAGGATGAAATTGATTTAGATAGCGAATTTATCGCGCTAATAACGGAAGAATTAAATGTTAAGAATATTGAAATTATCTCTGATTTAAAAGGCTATGCAACTTTAAATATTAAGCCAAATCTTACCCAAATTGGAAAGAAGTATGGTAATAAAATTCCCAATATTGTTCAGGCAATAAAAAATTTACCTGATACTTTTAAAATCAAAGAGACCATTGATAAAGAAGGCAGTATTAAACTTAATATAGATGGCGAAGAATTAGATTTTATTAAAGATGATTTTATTTTTGAGTTAAATGGAAAAAATAATCTAATTCTTTCAGAAGAAGGTTCTTCTATAATTTTACTTGATACTACCCTGAATGATGAGCTTATAGAAGAAGGAATAGCTAGAGAATTTTCTCATTTTGTTCAGAATTTAAGGAAGGAATATGGTTTTGATGTAGCAGATAGAATATATATATATTTGTCGTTTGATACTCCTAAGTTTGATAAACTAATAAAGGATTTTAAGGAA
>Ga0255345_1005982_pt1 | contig 12115 bp, 11 predicted proteins | sample wastewater_treat_6_FD_192415 | JGI IMG/M metagenome (GOLD analysis project Ga0255345, IMG submission 192415) | Wastewater microbial communities from Lulu Island WWTP, Vancouver, Canada - plant20 | ecosystem: Engineered > WWTP > Wastewater > Unclassified | place: Canada: Vancouver, British... | reverse complement strand
ATTCGCAAAATCCGAGACCGTGTTAACAGAGTACTTTGCATCCTGCCCTTTGAAAAAAAACTGTACGAAGAATACGATGTGGATGTTGCTTATGTAGGGCATCCATTTTTCAAAACTGTCAGACCGGCTTTTTTAAAATCAGAATTTTACCAAAAATTAGGCGTGGAACCGCAGGGTCCTGTGATTACCATATTGCCTGGAAGCAGAGTAAACGAGGTGTATAAGCATATGCCCATACTACTTGCCATTATTGAGAAGCTGAAGGAACAGGTTCACCAGCCAACCGTCCTACTTCCTCTCGCTGAAAACATTGACCCCGGTTTAGTTCAAAAATATGTGACAGCGCCGAACAGCATCAAAATTTTTAAAGGAATGTCTCATGATGCCATTGCTCACTCTGATCTCGCTTTAGCAGCCTCCGGCAGTGTCACCCTTGAGGCTGCAATCCTTGGTACCCCTACTGTTGTAATCTACAGGATTTCCGCCTTATCCTACCTCCTCGCCAAAATACTCGTGGATGTAAAATATATCAGCCTGCCCAATATCATTGCCAACAAAGAAATTTTTCCAGAATTCATTCAGCAACTAGACCCTGAAAAGATTGCAGAAAAAGCGCTATATATGTTAAAAAATGGGAGAGAGGGTATAAAGGATGACATCAAAACGATACGTGATCAATTCAGCAACTTTGACTCGTACAACCGGGCCAGAGATGAGATTGTCCTGTTTTTAAGGCATATTTATGGTAGCCTACCTAAGACTCCTTCAGTTTGTTAAACCATACCGGTTTAAGCTCGCCTTAGCCATGATTTTCATGTCTCTTGTCGCTGCCACCAATGGGCTAACGGCCTATATTGTGAAACCTGTCCTTGACAAAATCTTTTTTGAAAAAAACGCTGAAATGCTTTATATCATACCCTTCGCGGTCATCCTCCTTTACCTGTGCAAAGGAATTTTCGAATATCTCCAGGCATACCTCATGGGTTTTGTTGGTCAAAAAGTTGTTAATGACATTAGAAATCTTGTTTTTGGTTCACTCCAGCGTCAACCCCTTTCTTTCTTCGACAAGGTGCCAACTGGCGCGAACATATCCAGGGTTGTCAACGATGTGAACCAAGTCCAGACCGCCATAACAGATTCTTTCACAGCTGTCATGAAAGATGCCTTTTCCATTTTTGCCCTTATTTTTGTGGTCTTCTACAGAGATTGGAAGCTTGCAACTGTTGCTCTAGTTATATTGCCATTCTCGGCATACCCAATCGTTTCTTTTGGAAAAAAATTAAGAAAAATAAGTGTGAATACCCAGAGAACTGTTGCTCGGTTAACGAGCTTTCTTCACGAAACAATTACAGGGCAGCGAATCGTCAAGGCTTTTTCCATGGAGGAGTATGAGAACCAGCGGTTCAAAGTTGAAAATGACAACCTTTTTAAGATCAATCTCAAGCGGTACAAGATTAGAGCCCTGTCACATCCGGTTATGGAAGTTCTTGGCGGTATTGCGATTGGTGTTGTCATCTGGTACGGTGGCCGACAAATTATTGCCGGTCATTCTACACCGGGAAATTTCTTTTCCTTCACTGCAGCGCTTCTTATGCTCTACGAGCCTATCAAGAGATTAAATAAGGAGAATCACAGCATTCAGCAGGGACTGGGTGCAAGCCAGCGAGTATTTGAGCTTATCGACAGAGAGCCTGAAATTATTGAAAAGAAGGATGCTGTTCACCTTCACCGGGTTCAGGGTATCATAGAATTCAAGGATGTTTTCTTCAAATATGAAGACAAGATGATTTTAAAAAATGTTAACCTAAAAATTAACAGGAATGAGGTCATCGCTATAGTCGGGCAGAGCGGGGTGGGTAAAACAACCCTTGTCAACCTGATTCCCCGATTTTACGACATTGCCAGCGGGTTAATTAAAATTGACGACGTTGACATCCGTGATGTAACACTCAACTCTCTTAGAGATAACATAGCCCTGGTTACTCAGGACGTCATTCTTTTTAATGATACAATCAAAAACAATATCGCCTACGGGGTTGAGGTTGATATGGCTAAAATCGAAGAGGCTGCACGGACTGCATATGCTCACGAATTCATCACAAAACTCTCAAAGAGCTATGATACCGTTGTTGGTGAAAAAGGTGCCAGGCTATCAGGAGGACAAAAGCAGAGGATTGCCATAGCAAGGGCTCTTCACAAAAATGCTCCTATCTTGATCCTGGATGAGGCAACAAGTTCCCTTGATACGGTATCCGAATTGGAAGTGCAAAAAGCCCTCGAAAATTTGATGAAAGGAAGAACCACCATAATTATCGCTCATCGCCTGTCAACGGTGATGAACGCTGACAGGATCATTGTTATTGATGGTGGAACCATTGTCCAGGAAGGTGCACATGCCCAGCTTATTCAAGCTGACGGTCCCTACAAGAAACTTTATGATCTCCAGTTTCGTGACACTGAAAATAAGAAAATCATAAAACTCGGAAAACGAGCCAAGAATGAATAAACAAATTAAAACTTTCTTTATGGTTAAAATTCTGCCACCGCTCATATTTCTTTTTCTCTGTATGTTGCGAACCACCCTAAAGATTAAACAGGTAAACAATGGCCGCGTGATTGAGGGATGGAAAAAAGGAGAGAACTTCATCTTCTGTTTCTGGCATGGAAGATTACTAATGATGCCTTTTGCAAATGTGAGAGGAAAAGGGAAGGTTCTCATCAGCAGGCATCGCGACGGGGAGTTGATTGCTAGAGTTATGGCATTTTTCAGGCTTGGCTCCATCCGCGGCTCTTTTCGCAAGGGGACTGTATCATCCATAAGGGAAATAATTAACAGCTTAAGAGAAGGTTATGATGTTGCCATAACACCTGACGGACCCAAAGGACCGCGGCATACGGTAAAAGACGGTATTGTTGAACTATCACGGTTGACAGGAAAGGCTCTCGTTCCCATAACCTATAGCGCAAGTAAAAAAAAACTTTTCACTCTTGGGACAGGTTTATCCTTCCTTATCCATTTTCAACAGTGCTGATACTCTGGGGCAACCCGATTCATATTGAATCAAAAGCCACGCGAGAAACCTTAGAACTTAAAAAACATGAGCTTGAAGTTACACTCAATAACCTCACCGAACAGGCTGACTTACTGGCATGTGGAAAATAATCTACAATCTTTTAGCCCACTGTGCCTTGCCGGTTTTCGTCATCTACGGTTTAACCCAGAAAAAAATCCGAAGAAATCTTTTTGAAAGACTTCTTGCAACGACAAAAAAATCATATGTCGAGCAGGCAATGTGGATACACGCCGCATCGGTGGGAGAAGCAGCCATTGCAGAAAACCTGGTAGCTTATCTGAGACAATACACTGATCTTCAACGCTTTATAATCACAACCAACACGTATTATACAAAAGATATGCTTAGAGCAAGGCTTGGTCACGATATCCCAGTCTTTGCATTGCCTCTTGATCTGAGTTACCTTATCAACCGATTTATCGCAACCTCTGATTTCAAGGCCTTAGTTATTATTGAAACCGAGATATGGCCCAACCTTATTTGGCAGGTCAGAAAACGACATATCCCTGTAGTTATTGTAAACGGAAGGATTTCTGATCGAACTATAGCTACATATCGCCGGTTTTCTTCATTTCTGGCGCACGTTCTCAATCATGTTGAACATGTTGCTGCCCAGTCGTCAATCCACAAAGATCGCTTCGTATCCATCGGGATGAATCCTCAAAAAATAACAATCACTGGAAACATTAAGTACTACAGGATGCTAAAAAAAAATAACACCATAACTCCGAAAGAGAATATAATCACCTTTGGCAGTATTAAAGAGAAAGAACTCGAAATAATCCTTCCTGTCATTATCTCTTTGAAGAACGATTTGCAGGACATCCTTATCTATATTGCTCCACGGGAGATACACCTCTCAGCCATAATCGAGGATAGGCTCTCGAAATCATTTAATATTGCAAGACTCTCAGCAATCAAAAAAAGGGTGAAAGAAGAGGTTGATATTGTGGTGGTTGATACCATGGGTGATCTTATGGGCATCTATGAAAAAAGCAAGCTTGCCTTCGTAGGCGGAAGTCTGGCCCCTTACGGAGGCCAAAATATACTTGAGCCATTATTCTTTGCCACACCAGTTATTTTCGGACCCCACATGGAAAATTTCAAAGATATTGCAGATATGGTCCTGAGCCATAAAGCAGGCATAATGGTCCAGAGCGGCGACGATCTCTACACAGGGATAAAAAGTATTCTATCAGATGATTCTATACAAAAAGAGATGGGAAATGCAGGCAAAACGATCATTCAACAACAACAAAATGTGATGAAGAGAACAGTGGATGTAATATTAAAAGCGATAGATATGTCTGATGGCAGGCGGGAAAATCGGGGCGGGCTGGACCAACGGGAAAAATAAGCCAAGAACTCATAGACTATAGCCGGCAACTCATGGGCAGGTAAGGGTTCAAAGCTGCTGCTCTCAGCTTGCAGCTATTAGCTAAATCGGAGGTTTTATGGAGGAGTTTTCAAAACTTGTTGAACTCATGGCCACACTCAGGAGTGACAAAGGCTGTTTGTGGGATAAAAAACAAACCATTGACTCATTCAAGACATTTGTTCTTGAAGAGGTTTACGAACTGATCGATTCTATTGAAAAAGCCAATTATTCGAACATAAAGGAAGAACTTGGGGATTTGCTCTTCCACATAGTTTTTATCTCCCAAATCTGTAAGGAAGGGGGATTTTTTGATATCACTGATGTAGTAAAAGATGTGTATAACAAAATGTATAACCGCCATCCCCATGTGTTCGGAGACATGCCCCGTGACACACCCATTGAAGTAAAATGGGAAGAGTTAAAGAAGAATGAGAAAGGCGATTATTCCCCTCTCCAGCATATACCCCACATTCTTCCTGCGCTTCTCAGAGCCTATATCATCTCCAAAAGAGCTGCAAAAGTTGGTTTTGATTGGCCCGGACTGGAAGATGTTCATGAAAAGATGCACGAAGAGATTGTTGAGCTCCAAAAGGCTGAACAGTCAGGAAACATCGAGTCAATCAAGGAAGAGATTGGGGACCTTTTATTCACCATCGTTAATATCTCTCGCTTTCATAATATTGATCCTGAAGATGCGCTTCGGTCAACATCAAACAAGTTTGTGAATAGGTTCAGTTATATTGAAAAAAATACAGACCTTTCCAGCGCTACCTTAGAGATAATGGACAGATTGTGGAATGAAGTAAAAGGTATGGAAAAAAAGGGGCATTAGCCCCTTTTTTTATTCGCTTTTTACTACATTGGATGCTTGCGGGCCTTTCGGACCTTTGACAATTTCGAATTCTACTTTCTCCCCCGTTTTTAACGACTTAAAACCATTCTGTTTTATTGCAGAAAAATGTACAAAAACGTCTTCTCCACTCTCTTGCTCAATAAAACCGTACCCCTTAGAATCGTTAAACCATTTTACCTTACCTACTGGCATACTGCTAAACTCCTTTCAGTGAAATAATTAAGCATTCCTGCTTGTTGAGAATCATATTGTTATTTATCGGCAGCTGTCAAGGAAAATCTTAAAAAATTTTAATAAAATAAATTGTTTTTTCTATGAAAAAATCTTGCATCTTTATCATTTCAAATGGGCAACCCTGCTTAACTGAGATTTTGTCTGCTGATAACAGGTCAAGTGATCGCTTTGACTTTCTCAAAAACCCTATATATTCCGGCCCTTGCCGTTACTGCTTGGATGAGGCTGTTGAGGCATTCAAGGGTGCAGTTATCGATTTTTCAGGTGTAACAGTAACTGGTACCTGCCCATCATCGCTTCATTATTTCTGCAGTCTCATAATTGTCGTATCAACTAATGCATTTCAGATGTACCACTTTTTTGAGCATCGCCTGAAAACCTTGCCGTGTTGATACTCTATAGATGAAGTTTAAAAGTTATCAGAATATAAGGACAGTTCTTATAATGGAGCGGTCCAGGATTCACAGTAGGTGTACAATGCCATCTGATTCATCGCGAGATTCCCTGCTTTTCATTCATAGATACTTTGCACTGAGGAGCATCTCCTGATCTCCCTCTTACACACCTCACCTGTTGCGGCGTTGAGAATATTTATGATGTGGAATTTATCGAAGATAATGACTGCACCAATGGTATATTCCGATGAACCGTTGCTTAAGCGAGGCCATCCTTGAAATTTGCTTGGTTGATGCATCCCTCTCTTCATCATCGCATAAAGTCCACTTCTCTTCCAGCTCAACAACGAGCGTTGCATAATCACGGTCTATTATTGCAGACGTCTAATCGCTCTGATTACAGGTAATGAAGTGTAACCTCACAGCGACTGACTGCTTCAAAGAAATGGCAAAGCAGCCTCCCGAGCCCGTTATCATCTTCTCTGACATTGCAGGAAAGGGCATTCACCAGCATCTCCTGCAATACGGTCATAGCGCACGATTCAAAGAGGCGGATAAAGTCGGTACTGCTCCGTGACTGCAGCACCTCAGCGTGAAGAATCCTGTGTTCCACGCATTCGACTCTTGATTCCCAAGGGGAAAGACAACGGGCATACCGGAAGAAGTTGAGATGTTTCCATGGGTATCCCACCGTTATATCAGACCATGGCAAGAAGATCGGTGAAGGGGGCTGGAATACATGGTATGGCGGTCCTAACGGATAACAAGTGGATGTTAAGGGTGTGGAGGAAGCTGGGATTTTTCTCCATCGAGATGGCAGACAGAATTAGCAGGGTAATGCTGAGCCTGAAATAAGATAAATGGTCTGCTCGGGTGTACACGTTTATAACCAACCACTGGTGAGGAGTTGATCAAGTTGAAGGTTGCTCCTCACAGACTCCATGAGTCCCAACCATAAGACGTAATGAAAAGATTATGACCATGCCAATAATGAAGTCAATCATGCTCTCCGTGTTCCGGTCTGGCTACTTTTTTCGCACTAATATAATAAAAACCAGGCTCGTCAATGAAGTAATCGACATCCAGGCTCTCGGCCTGCAATAAAACAAGCATTGACGCTTTGTCAGGTAAATGATCATGCATTACAGCATGGCATGATTCGTGATGTTTGTTAATGCCTTCTGACGATTCAAAATGTGATACGATGAACGCGCCCTGCTTTTTGAGAATGCGCGATAGCGTCTTCACGGCTTTTTCTTTATCGTGAAAATGCGGGAAACACGAAAAACAGATAACAACATCGCATGAGGCGTCATTGAGTGGTGTGCTCTCCACATCCGAGATGATAAACCTGATGTTGTCCTCCTTATTGAGGATCTTATTAGCTTCTATCATCTTATCCGCAAAGTCCAACTCATAGAGGGTTCCTGTCGCTGTAATACGCTCCAGAATATGCGGAACCAGTATTCCTGTTCCGCATCCGACATCCAACACGCAGTCTCCTGGTTTTAGTGGCAGAAGAGAAAACAGGCGCTCAAAGTCTTTTATGTGCTTGTCGTAGCGTCCTGTAGTCTGGTCTTTGTACCACATATCACGCCACTTTTCAGCGTGGTCATTAAAGAATTTTTTTCGTGTTTCATAGATTTCATCTTTTATCGTATTCATAGGATATACACTCTTTCACCTTTTTCCTCCTGTGCCTTTTTGGTGAAAAAACGTATGCCGCAGCGAAGATAGTTGTCGCCATGAGCACCACCGATGCACCGGAGGGAAGATTAAAAACATAGGATACTATAAGGCCCGAAACGCAGGCGCCAATTCCCGCAGCTACGGAAATAAGAAAAAAGTGTCTTAGATTGTACGTCAATTGAAGCGCCGTGGCTCCAGGTTGTACAAGTAACGCAAAAATGAGCAGACCACCAACTGTAGCAAGATTTGACGAAATCACAGCTCCGGTGAGAAACAAAAGCGCATAATAAATGAAGCGCTCCGGAACTCCGCCTGCCAATGCAAGCTTTCTGTTAAATAGGACATAACGGATTTCCTTGAAAAATATCACAATAAAAAGCAAAAGGATCGCTGTGATGACTGTCAATACGGCAATGTCCGAGTCGGACAGCGATAACAGACTCCCCCACATCAGATTCAGAGCGCCGGCCTTTGTCCTTGTGAGAATTCCCATACCAAGAAATGCAACTCCCATAAGAAAAGAAAACATAATGCCAAGCACATTTTCAGGGGCTATATCCGTGCGATCTGAAAGTGGACCGAGTACTCCTGCCGCAAGAAGACACATAATAAAACCACATAGGAATGGATTAAACCCAAGCAACATACCCATTACAGCACCTGCAAAAGCGGCGTGTGACATCGAGACACCTATTAACGGCATTTTCATCAAAACAACAAATACCGACAACAGCGAACAACTTGCGCCGCACAAGATACATGCAAGAGCAGCTTTCTGAATGGGTGGGTACGTTAAAACATCCATTATCTGGTCAACCATAAGAGATAAATCTTCTTCCGTCACGCTCAAATGTCTCCAGTGGATACTGGAACAAAGTGCTGAGCATATCCCCGGACAGAGCAACATCAATGTCACCGTCGAAAACAATTTTCCCATGATTCAGCAGAACAACACGTTTCATGCCTGCCGGAATCATATTGAAGTCGTGTGTGACAAAAAGAACAGTCAAGTTTTCTTTTTGGTGAATTTCATTGATAAGATTCAATACTTCTTTCTGGACAGCAATATCAAGATTCGCAGTCGGTTCATCCATAAGGAGGATATCGGGCTGCTGAAGAATCACGCGCGCTAATGACACCTTCTGCCGTTCGCCTCCAGAGAGCTGTCCAAGTGGTCTATCCAGAAGATGAGCCACACGCATCATTTCCATAAGACCCATCGCCTTTTCTTTCTCTTTCCTCCCGGGAGAGCGGAATAGTCCGACCCGCCCGATTGCGCCTGTCATTACAGCCTCTGACACAAGAATTGGAAATGCCGGGTCTATTTGGAATAATTGTGGAATGTAACCGACGCGAACCCTTGTTTCACGCGATCGCTTCCACCTTTCGGGTTTTCCGAAAAGACTGAGTTCCCCCTCAAACCTTTCAAATCCAGCTATAACATTTAAGAGTGTCGTCTTACCGGCCCCATTGGACCCAATGATCCCTACAAATTCATTGCGCGCTACATTCAGGCTGATTCCATCCAGCAACACCCCTTTAGCTTTTCGGACTGTTACCCCGCTCAGTTCAATAATATGCTCATTCATAATAGATTCAGTATCATTTCTGGACCACAGCAGACAACATTTTGTTAACATTCTCTCCCAGTGTGACAAGATAGCCTTCTTCCGATGGAAAATTCGTCAGGATAATATGTGGTACCCCTAGTGCTTCTGCGATTCCTTTTCCTGTGTCGGGCCCTGACTGAAGATTATCCACCACAGCTATCACTCGTTGATCCTTCCCTATTTTTGAAAGCTGCACGACTTCTCTTGCCGATATTGCCTCCGGCCTGCCGTATTCTCCCACAACATGGAAACCCATCCAATGGAGAGTTTGCTTCTGCATGGAAGAAGCAATGACTGGCTTTCCAATGCCCCCTCTCTTATTAATCTTTTCAGTGAGGGTGTTTGCTTCCGCTCTAACTTCTCGGATCGCATCGTTTTTTCTCCTCATTATCTCATCGCGATCTTCGGGAAAATGTTTTGAGAGCCCATCGGCAAGCAGGCTCAACCCATATATGTATGAATCCGGCACCATCCAGTTGCGGTCTTCAGCATCAACAAGAAGTTGCGCTCTGACCTCCAAAACAGTTTTGTTCATGAAAGGGATACCTTTGAAGGAAAGGGTTAGTGCAGCCCTCTTCATTTTCTCTATGTCCGATAGTTTAACGTCATAATGGCCGGGACACTGCCCCGGCGGAAGCATTGCTTCAACTGAATAGCGATTCGGTGGCAGAAGAGCAGCGACCATCCCAGACAGGATAGTATCCGAAGTCACGATATACCTCATGGACTGCGCGTTCCCGTCTTTTGAGCTCTTCGAACATCCAGCGAAAAAAAATACAAATGCTATTACCATAATAACCAGAAATGTCGTTGTTTTTGTCAGCACAGACAGATCCTTTTCCAGACTCACCGTTCCGGTATATATTCATTCATCAAGGGGAAACCCTTTATGTGGTTGGGATAACGCAATCCCCTGTAATAGAAAGAACCAAACTCAATTAAACCTCAGACTGATTCCGGCATAAAAAGTCGTACCGGGCATAGGGTAGCCTTTGGCATATTCATACTCTTGGTCAAAAATATTGTTTACTGCTACAAAAACTTCCGAATCGTTCAGCCGGAGCGCCTTATAATTGAAGCGATAGCTCAAGCGGGCGTTAAACAGTGTAATATCATCGAGCTTATTTATGGGTCCCGGGTCACCTATGTTAAAACCACCGGCTCGTGAGACCGTGCCCTGATAAAGGCCCCTGAGGTGCTGCATATCCATGAAAAGCCGGAAATTTTCCAGGAACGTCCAGTTGGCACCTGCCTGAAACTGAAAACTGGGAGTGTAGGGTAAATGGTCTCGTTTAATTCTGTTACTGCCAGTGGCTTCGGCATCCAACCACGTGGTAGCGGCGAAAAGTTCAAGGTTTTTGATGAGCGATAAAGTGCCTGTGAGCTCAAGTCCGCGAATCTCGTATTTGCCTATCGGGTCGTTAAACTGAATTGGGATTGGTCCAAACATGTAAGCCTGATAACGATCCTTCCCCTTGTCTACGAAGGCTGTTGCCCCCAGAGAGGCTGCCTTTGGCCAGATATGGGTTAAACCAATTTCATAATGATCCACCACCTCCGGCTTTAATTTTTTCCAGTACTGCTCTGGTTTTGTCACTGGCGAGCTTTCGAGAACCATGTTCATCAATGCGACTGGAGAGGGATAGTTGACGCCTCGGGAATAATTGAGGCTAAGGTCCGTATGTCTGTATCCTATTACCAGACCGGCCTGGGATGATGATTTATCTTTGAACTCGTCATGAACGAAATGTCGAAAACCTGCAGAGGGGATTATATGGAAATTATCGGAACGGCCGACCAGCTGACTTACTGCCAGATAAGGTGAAAAGAGTGTTGTATCTGGGAAATCCCAAACCCTTTTTGCCAGACCTCCATTAATTCCCGGAGTCGCCAACCCACTGTATGTTTTTTGAGTGTTTTTTAGTTTTGTCATATCCAAATCTGCTCCGACCAAAATTTCCCCACCCGGCCAAAGATGGAGTTTTTCCCTGCCTCGGACTCCGTAAAGCCCGAGTTCTTGTTTGGACTTCAACCCGCCAGTATTATCCCCGTACCGAACGCCATTTCTCAGTTCCTGTAAGAGGTCAAAATAAGTATTATTATAATAGGATTTGAGGTAGCCGCTGAAACGATCATATTCGTGATTAAGTGTCAAAGTGGTAAAAAAGGTTTCAGTATCATAACGCTCTGCTCCAGGCCAACTTACCCCATTCTTTGCGTTTGGTATGGCGTCAGGCATAGGCGCCTCGGTTTTACTGTCCACGTAGTTCACCAGGAATCTGATATTCCATTCTTTGCTAATTTGATAGCCTGCATTGGCATAATAGCTTTCCTGGTCAGCACCTGAATGGTTACGATGACCGTCTGTTCTCACCCAGCTCTGAGACATGTAAATATCGAACGGTCCTCTTTTGACGCCCACAGAAAAATCTTCATCAACAGTACCGTAACTTCCGGCACTTGCATTGAACACAGCCTCCTGACCCTCTTTCCTAAGGTATTTTGGCAGGATATTGATCGATGCATATCCACTGCCGAACTGGGATGGCTGCGGACTCTTGTAGATCTCAATCCTCTCGATTGCGGAAACGGGGATACCATCGCCCAGAACCTGTCCAAACAATGCGCCAAAGCGGGGAGCGCCGTCGAATAGGATGGAAAAATCTGCGCTTGGATGGCTCGAACCTCGGCCTCGAATGTACAGGCTATGACTCGTCTGGCTTCCTACAATATTCTTGCTCTGGAACATAACCCCCGGAACATCACGCAGGGTGGATTGGAAGTCAAGGGCATTCTGTTCTTTGATCTGTTCTTCAGTCACCAGATTATAACGAGTACCATAGCGGGTATCAACAGGAGTAACAGGGTTGGTGTACGGGGCT
>Ga0255345_1005980_pt1 | contig 12117 bp, 17 predicted proteins | sample wastewater_treat_6_FD_192415 | JGI IMG/M metagenome (GOLD analysis project Ga0255345, IMG submission 192415) | Wastewater microbial communities from Lulu Island WWTP, Vancouver, Canada - plant20 | ecosystem: Engineered > WWTP > Wastewater > Unclassified | place: Canada: Vancouver, British... | reverse complement strand
TGCTGACTAATACGAAAGAGGAGGATATGTAACATGCCTATCGACGAAAAGCTCAAGAAGGTGCGTCAAGACGCCGCAGAGACTCAGACCGAGTGGTCTATGTACGCCCTTATCGACGCCGTGCGCGACCTAGAGAAACGTTGCGATGACTTGGAGGAGTATGCCGCCCATATCGCGGCCATCATTGGGCCGACATTGACCGTCATCGAGGGCGGGAAAGGGAAGGGCGATGAAAGTTCTTAGGACCGTTCTAACAACTCTGAGCCGCTGGTGGCAGCGGATGTTGGATATTTTCACGCCGGAGTGGGCGGCGTAGAAGGAGGTTTCTGTGTTGGGTGCGGCATTGATGATTGCGTTTGGGACGTTCATTGGTGCGCTGATTGGCGCATTTGTCGGCGTGGTGCTGGCGATGAACAAGCGCCCTCCTTTCAATCTTGGCGACTTCTTTGACCGAGTGGTAGACGCGGCGGTTGACGAAGTGTTAGACATTATTGATAGCGACTGCGTGTTCGTCGGGGAAGAGGAGGACGGCGAGGAGGACTCGGAGTAATGGGCGAGACGAGGCTAGTCAGGAAGTACCGGGCCGTGGTAATCCAGCAGAAACACGACTGCGATTTTTTGGTCTATCGCGGCGACTGGAAGGAGGGTTTCTTCGATGCCGACATTGAACTCAGGAAAGAACTCAGCCAGAGCCCTGGTCACTGCGGCCACTTAGAAACTCGCCTGTTCGCCGAGAAGGAACCGGATGCGACCCCGGTAACCATGACATTCTCCGAGGCGGTCGCGAAGCTGAAAGACGGCACAGTCTTCATCACTCGCCTACATCCCGACTGGGTTGGCGAGAAAAGGCGGGTGTGTCAAGGGGCGGACGGCCGACTGCTAATCAGTCGCGAAACCGACTACATGCTCACCTACAATTGGGTTCCGATGTTGGAGTCGTTGACTGCTGAAGATTGGGTGGTTGCGGAATGACCGAACTGCCGTCGAAGCTGAAGATCGGCCCACTGACTTACAAAGTCGAAGAGACGACGCCCAAACTCGCCGACGGCGACCTTATCGGCGAATCGGTTCACTGCGAAAGCACTATTCGCGTGCTGTCTAGTCTAAGCGACCAGCAAAAAGAGCTGGTATTCATACACGAAGTGGTTCATGCGCTGTTGTACGTCACCGGTTACCCAGGCGGCGGCGACACTGAGATCCATACGACGGCGGAGCAGTTGACCGAGAGGTTGGCGTTCGCGTTGTATGGGTTCCTGAAAGATAACGGATGGTGGCCAAGAACCAAACAATGACCTGATCCGGGGTGGTGTAAGGGTAGCACACGAGAATCGTGCAGGTAATTCGTGATAACCCCGACCTAGCGGGGTTCGTGACGAAAGAGTTGTTATTGGGGCGTAGCCAAGCGGTAAGGCACGGGACTTTGGATCTTGTATTCGGAGGTTCGAATCCTCCCGCCCCAGCCAACCGCTTGAGAATTGGAGAGATGGTATGCCGAGACAGAGGAAGAAAACAAGTCCTATCTGGCTAATGCCATCTGACGTGTTTCGAGAATTGGTCAAGGGATCGTCTTCGTACACGGAGATATTGGCCCATTTTGGACTAAAGAATCGCGGGGGAAATCCAAAAACACTTCACGCAAGGATTGCCGCTGAAGGGGTGGACGACTCTCATATCAAGCATCGTCAGATGACGCACGCCTACAGACGAGAAGCGGCTGCTCCGCTCGAAGACATAATGGTGGAGCATTCTCCGTACAGTCGGTATTACCTAAAGAAGAGGATACTCAAAACAGGCTTTCTCGCCGAGAAGTGTGCCATCTGCGGCATGAACCCGGAGTGGAACGGGGAGCCACTGGTGCTGATCCTTGACCACATTAACGGTGTCAATGATGACCACAGGCCAGAGAACCTGCGGTTGCTCTGCCCCAACTGCAACAGCCAAACGGGGACATTTGCTGGGCGTAACCGGCAGCGCAAACAGTCTGTCTGCTCAGAGTGCGGCACACCCATCACGGGATGTGGCAAGACCGGAATGTGCCTCTCGTGCTATAGGAAGCAAACACGGGTCGTAGAACGACCACCCAAAAATGTGCTGCTAGAGCAGATCGAGAGGCTGGGCTATGTGGGCACAAGCAGAATCTATGGCGTTACAGACAATGCTATTAGGAAGTGGCTTTGAGTCTACGATGTTGCGGCAGTGATGGTTCGAGTCCATCCCCCGGAACCAGTTCACGCGAAAGGAGGTGAGATTATGACGCAAATCGTAGAGGAGATGCCCACCCTACTGCAAGTGACCGACAAGCTAGTCCAAAGAGCGATTGACCTTCAACTCCCGCTCGTGTCTATTGACACGCTGCTGCGCGATGGGGTGGTGCCGGCAGAAAACCCAACCGATACCCCTCCGCCCCTGGGAATCATCGAGAGGTTGATGTGGGTGTCCGATATGTTGAGCGCGTTGTATGGGGCGGCGAAGTATATTCAAGGGCGCGTCGGCTAGGGTTAGCGTGTTGGGTTAACTCGTGGGAATTCAGGTTTGACGCTTCATTCACTGTTGTCGCGCCTCGCGCACTCGCGCGAGATGCGAGGATATACGGGCGCGTTGCCTGCATAGTCGTGTGAGTTCCCCGCTCGTCGCAGGCGGGAGGGCATGGTGGTGATAAGCCGCTACATACCATGCCCGTTGACAATAAGAGCGGCTGCGACACCAGCATTGGGCGGGGCGGGAGAAGCCGTTCTCGCCCTACGCTGGTCGAAGTTGGCCGGGATAACTCAGTTGGCAGAGTGGGTGCCTTGTAAGCATCCCGTCAGGGGTTCGAATCCTCTTCCCGGCTCCATGCTGCCGTAGCTCAGTCAGCAGAGCGGCTGATTCGTACTCAGCAGGTCGTGGGTGCAATTCCTGCCGGCAGCTCCATTACAAACAACTCGTGGGAGTGGTTAGATGGCGCGAAAACGTCCTCAAAACGACCCCGAATACACCATAGATTGTCCGACATTCAACCGCCGCGACCTCGGATCGGAGGTTCTGACCGCTCAAATCGCGTTCTTGGATGACGCGCATACCGACAACGAGTGTTCCGACCTCGACGGACTAATTGAAACCCGCGACACCATCCTCGAAACGCCCAATTTCTACTCTTTCATCGGCGGTGACGTGCTGGAAAACGCCCTCCATACCTCAAAATCAGCGTCATATCGCACGAAAATGGGGCCGGAAGCGGAGCAGGAGTGGGTTTTTAATGAGGTCCTCCTACCCTTGGGCCGTGCGGGGCGCATTTTAGGCGTTACGAACTCGAATCACTCCATCCGAAGCGACAAAGCGACCGGAATTGACCCGATTCAACAACTTGTGATGCGAACAAACCTCGAACTCAAAGGGATTGCGCCTCTGATTCCGTATGAACGCGGCGGTATTTGGGTCGGAGTGACGCTTGGGAAGCGCAAAAACAACGGAAAACCCTTCTGCTACGGCGTTTTCTATCATCACGGGTGGGCAGCGGGGCGAAGCGAAGGCGCTGCGCTCAATGCCGTGTCAAGCATCCCGAAGTGGCTGCACGGCACCGATGTTGTGGTGGTCGGCCACGCCCATGCGAAAACCGGCACCAAACTAGCGGCGTTCGAGCCGGATTGGACGTGCGGGCAGTTCCGAAAACGCAGGATTGCCGCCGGAATCACGGGTTCCTACATGCTGTGGGGCAGTTATGGGCGAGAAAGGGGCTATGCGCCGAAAGAGGAGGGCGCAACCGTTGTGAAGTTGTCGGGGAAGAGGAAGGAAGCAAAGATCGTGCTGTAACGGAGGTTCTGTGATGGCGGGGGTTAACATATCCGGCGTCGGTCCGGACACTCCAATAGAAACCAACGCGAACGGCGGCAAACAGTCAACAACACCCTATCGTTTCGACCTTCTAGACGCGCCGGCCATGTTCCAATTAGCCGCAATCGCCGGAAAAGGCGCAGCGAAGTACGGTGTGAGCAACTGGCGCAAGATCGACACGCGCAGTCACCTGAACCATGCGCTCATTCACGTATTCGCATACCTGGCTGGCGACAAATCGGAAGACCACCTGGAGCACGCTTTCTGTCGCATGATGTTCGCCGTAGCAATGGAAGGAGGCTAGCCTTGTCGCCGTGACCCTACAAACAGATGACCCGCGCCTTCTGAGTCTCGACACTGAGATGATTCAGGAGGCATGGGCAGGAATAAGGCGAGACTGCGCAGGGTTTATCAAGGCGTTTGTGAAGATTCACAACGAAGACACGGGAGAACCAATGCTATTCGCCTTGTGGCCCGAGCAAGAGAGAGTTCTGAAGGAAGTACACGAGCACCGACTCAATGTCATATTGAAAGCCAGGCAGCTAGGATTCACATGGCTGTGCCTGGCTTATTGTTTGTGGCGAATGCTGTGTCGCGCCGGCCTGCGAACGGCGGCTGTGTCGCGCACGGAGTCGGAGGCAAAAGAACTAGTCGATAGGGTTGTGCTCATGCTGCGCCATCTGCCGCAGTGGATGGTCACGTACGGCAAACCATCCGACAAAGGCGTCACGTGGGAAAGCACGTCCCTGGAAGTGAAGGTTCACCATCCCAACGGCGAGGATTCGAGGTTCCAGGCATATCCCGCCGGGCCTGAAAGCGCACGTTCATACACCGCATCGGTCCTGCTCCTTGATGAGTGGGCGGCGCAGGAATATGCGAAAGCCATCTGGACTGCTGCGTTCCCCACCATCAACCGTCCGACAGGCGGCAAGGTTATTGGGTTATCGACGGCGAAGCGCGGCACCTTCCATGAAGAAGTGTGGAACGGAGCCGTCACAGGGGATAACGGGTTTCACCCTATATTCGTGCCGTGGCATGCAGACCCAAGACGCGATAGCGAGTGGTATGAAGCCACCAAGAAGGCGCTTCCTCACGCATACCGGTCAGAGTATCCCGCTACGCCCGAAGAAGCATTCTCCGTGGGCGAGGGTGCCGCGTTCTCGGAATGGGATGAGAGAATCCACGTCCCGTTCGATAGGGACTGGTATCCGCCGTCTGGGTGGAAGATATATCGCGCCTATGACTCAGGATACGCAACTCGCGCAGCCTGTCTGTGGATTGCGGTTGACAACGATGGCAGGGCCATTGTCTACCGCGAATACTACCCAACGCAAGTGACCGACCCTGAGCAAGCCAAGAAGATCAAGGAACTTTCCAAAGCGCCCGATGGTTCGGATGAGGTCATTGCCTACACGGTCTGCGATCCGGCTTGTAAACAAAAGAAGAGCGCGACAGGCATTGACACAATTGAGACATTCGCGAAACTCGGAGTGCCGATGATACCGGGAGACAACTCGCGACAACTCGGCTGGCGCAAGATGCACGAATGGCTGAAACCATATCAGGGCGCAGACGGGCAGACAACGGCCCGTCTTTTGTTTACCAAGGCGTGCGTCAACTCAAGGCGCACTATTCCTTCGTTGCTGGTGGACAAGTCGAATCCCGAAGACGTGGATTCCGATGGCGAAGACCACTGCGCTGACGCCTTACGCTACTTCCTTATGTCCCGCCCTTCTGCCCCTATATCCGAAGCGGAGAAGAATCGACGCAGACGCAGGCAGCAGCAGGCCAGCAGACCTATCAACAAATGGACTGGATACTAGACGAAAGGGGGTGTCTGATGATTGGGAATTGACCCTAGTTTGATGGCGGCAATGACGGGGCAACCAGGCATGGGGATGCCAGGAATGCCTATGCTGCCGCAACCGATGGCTGAAGAGGAATACATCGTCACCCCCGATGGCGCAGAAGAGGATGAACCGAAATACGCCGACCCGGAAGCGCGATTAAGCGAACTGTTGTCCCTCTTCAAAGCGTCCGAGGATTTCCGCAGGCAGTATGACGAACAGGCGCTTGACTGGTACAAGCTGTTTGTCGGGCACGTGGAAGAGCTAGGAGAGGACAGGGCCGGGCGGTCGAACCTTCACATTCCCGCAACGTATGAAATGCTCGACACTATCAGGGCAAGGCTGTACAAGGCGTTTTTCGGCACGCGCCCGTATATCGACTTCAAACCGCGTCCGCAGAACACGCAAGACTTGCAGTCAATCGAGATGGACGCGAAGAAAGCCAAACTCGCCGCCGCATTGCTGGACGAGCAGCTAGAGAAGAACGGTATTCAGGTGAAGTGGTACAACTGGATAACCTCACTGCTGAACTTCCCTGCCGCAGTGTTCGGCGTTGGCTGGCGGTATGAGACACGGAAGGTCAGGCGCAGGAAGCAGGTCAAGCGCACCGTGGTTGAACGGCAACTCAGTCCCGACGGCGCAGGCGTGACAATGGTTCCGGTCGAGCAGTTGGTGGACGGACAGTTCCAAGAGGTTGTCGAAGACGCGATTGTGTGGGATGACAACGAGATCGTTCACATCGACTACTTCGACTTCTGGCCCGACCCGATGGGGCACGACATTGATTCTTGCCGGTATGTGTGGCACCGCGTCTATAAGACGAAACCAGACATCGAGAGGGAGCTTGCTGTCCTCGAAAACGCAGGCGGCGGGAAGGTTTACAACATCGACTGGGAGGAGCTTCGCGGCGTCTCCGGCGACATCATGTCGGCGCAATCAGAGCGAATGAGTTCAATCGGCTACATGCAGCCGACCTCCGACCCCGACTTCGGGGATGAACATGCGGACAGGTTGGCGTACCACGAAGTGCTCCACTACTGGGAGGACAACCGGCACGCTATCGTGATTGACAGGAAAACCGTCGCTTATGACGGCCCAAACCCCTACTGGCGGCACGGGAAGAAACCCTTCGCGGTCAAGTCGTTCGACCCGCTTCCGGGACAGTTCTACGGCATGTCGGCAGTGCAGGTAATTGAACACCTCCAGGCTGAGTTGAACACCCTGCGAAACCAGAGGGTTGACAACGTGGCATTCTCGCTGAACCGCATGTGGGGAGTGCTGCGGAGTTCGACTCTTGAGCCAGCGGACCTCGTATCGCGTCCCGGAGCCATCATCCCAATGGATAGACCGGATGAGGCGTGGGCGATTACGACGCCCGACGTGACGCAATCCAGCTACCAGGAGGAAGCTATCCTCCGCTCCAACATGGAGAATGCGCTAGGCGTTCCCGCGATTGTCAGGGGCGCGACGCCTGCCAGAAAAGAGACGGCGACCGAAGTCATCACGAAGAACACCAATGCTTCGATTCGATTCGATTCAAAGATAATGATCGTCGAAGAGGTGTTCAAGCGACTTGCCTACCTGATGGACTGCAATAATCAGCAGTTCATCGACAAGACCAAGGTGGCGCGTCAATACGGCCCCGACGGAGCTGAACAGTGGGCAGAGATTGCCCCCGACTCGGTTATCGGCGAATGGGACTACGTTCCCGCAGGTTCTTCCATCGACCCTGCCGCAAACCGCGACATTCGCAGAGAACAATTGGCCCAACTGGTTATGACCGCGATTCAGACGCAGAACCCGTATCTGGACGTGTACGAACTCACGAAGCAGTGGGTCGATTCGTTCGAGATTCGCGGGTTGGCGACTGCGCTGAAGACCAAAGAACAGATACAGCAGGAGCAGATGCAGATGCAGTATCAGCAGATGCTCATGATGGCTCAAGCGCAGCAGCAGGCGCAGATGCAGGCCCAACAGCAGCAGATGGCGCAGCAGGCGCAGATGGCTGCAAGCCAAGGGCAGCAAATCCCCCCCGAACTCCTACAGCAAGCCATGGCAGAACAGCAAGCTATGCAGCAGGCAGAGCAGGAAGCCCAGGCAATGGCTCTACCGCAGGGCATTCCTCCACAGGCGATGGCTCGCTACATCGCTTCCGACTTCTAATCCCGACTGAGGATGAGGTGAATATGGCAGCATCCCAAAACACCCTCGGCTTAACGCCGGAGGGCAAACAGCGCATGATTGCGGAACTGGCGATGACTCTAGGCTGGCAGACTCTCGCCGAACACATCGCCAAGAAGATAGACTCCGCATCCACGCAGCTCACAGGCGGCACGAAATTGAGTTTGGAAGAGGTGCGCCTCCTCCAAGGGGAGATACGGGCGCATTCCGAGCTTGTGTCCTACGTGAACACCTGCGTGCAGAAAACGAGAGCAAAAGGAGAATAGCGAATGACAGTTGGCATTTTCGATGATGTGTTCGCCGTAGACGACTCCCCGGAAGAAACCGGACACGAGCTTGAGGCGGCGGACGACGGCCCCGACGAGCAAGAGGGATACCCGTCACAGACAGAGGGAGAAGCGCAGGAATCAACCGGCACCGATACGCAACCTCCGAAACTCTACGCTGGCAAGTACAGGACCGTAGACGAGATGGAGAGAGCGTATCAGGAAGCGCAATCTGCAATGACTCAGCGTTCGCAAGAGGCAGCGGAGTATAGGCGGCAGGTGGAGGAATATAACCAATACCTGCAAGCGCTCAGTTTCCAGCTTGCCCAACAGCAAGTCCTTGCGGCGCAGCAAGCGCAGCAGCAGGCGCAACCTCCGCAACCGGCGATCCCGCAGAAGACGGCAGAAGAGTGGATGACGGAAATGTATGCCGATCCCGTCGCCACCGTCGCCCAGCTTGTCGAACACAAGGCGCAAGAGATTGCGGCTCAGAAAGCGGAGGAGTTGTACAGGCAGAAACTGCCAGAACTCGGAGCCTTCCTGGGTCAGACCATTGGCCCGATTCTACAACAGAACCAGCTGCAGTCGCTCCAGCAGCAGAAGTTCTCCGAGGTCGCAGAGGTGCGCCAGAAGCACCCGGACTTCGATTCCCTGCGCGAAGACATCAAAACCATCATCGAACAAGACCCGCGTCTGGCTCAGATGCCGGGCGGGGTCGAATTCGCGTACAAGCAAGCCAAGTACGACAAGTTCATGTCTCAAGCGCAGAACCAGCAAATGGTCGCCAACAAACAGGCGGCTGGGATGGCCGGTTCTGTGCGTGTACCGCAAAAAACAAAAACCCCCGAAGAGGCGATGGCAGACGCGATATTCGGTCTGGATCGCCGGAAAAGGGGGTAACAGTCAGGAGTGACGCATAGATGGCATACGTAAATGGCGTAACCACCGCTAATGTAGCGGAAGCTAGACAAGTAATTGATGTCTCGAAGCAGATTGGGGAGTACGTCAAAGAGGCGGCTCCTTTTTCTGTTATCCTCCAGCGGGCCAAGAAAGACCCGGTGACTTCGTGGAAGTACCAATGGTACGATGACGAGCCTATCGGGATGAGGACGCAGGTGAAGGTAGCCAACAGCAAAGTGGCCGGAGATGACTCGCTCTCGATTGATGTCAACGACGCGACCATCTTCAATGTCGCAGATCTCGTGAAGGTTGGACGCACCGGTGAGGTGATGAGAGTCACCGCGATTACCGACGCGGATACCATCAAGGTAACCCGTGCGTTCGGAACTACGGCGATAGCGGCCTTACAGAAAGACGACTGGCTCTACAACCTCGGCGGGGCGTTCGCTGAGATGACCGGTGCACCCGACGCGATTATGGACCAGCCGACCATGCGCGAGAACGTTACGCAGATCACCAAGACCACCATCAAAGGGTCCGGCACATTGGAAGCCATCCGGCTCCAGACGGCTGGGAACGAGCGCAATCGTCAGCGCAGGAAGAAGTCGCTGGAGCACATGCTCAAGATCGAACGCGCTCTACTCTACGGCGAGAAGAACGACGGTTCGACCGGCGGCGTGAGGGCGACCGGCGGCGCTCTCTCGTTCATCAAGACTAACGTGATGGACGTAAACGGTATCCTCACCGAGGCCGGAATGAACGACTTCGCGCGCCTGGCATGGTCCAGCACGGCGTCTTCGCCCACAAAGCTGCTCTGCTTCTCGCCCGAAGTTGGCGCAATCATCAACCAGTTCGCTGCGAACAAGATTGAGACGGCGACCGGCGATGAAGCGTATGGTCTGCGCCTGAAGAAGTACAACACCTTCTTCGGCACGTTCCTGCTGGCTCCCACAAGGGTTCTGGAACTGGACTATGCCGACATGATGCTGGCGCTCGATATCGAGAACATCTTCTACCGTCCGCTGAAAGGGCGCGACACGCAACTCAGGGTCGATATTCACAACCCCGACCTTGACGGCTGGATGGATGAGTATCTGACCGAGTTCGGCCTTCAGGTGGAGATGGAGAAGACCCACGCATACGCCTACGGGATCACCGGGTAGGCGACAGTAAACGACTGCGGGAGCGTCCTTGGCGGATGCTCCCGCTTCTGATGGAGGTTTGCAGGACCAATGGGTCACAAGGTTTACGTTTCACAACACCCCAACCTGCGCATTACGCTGCTCTACGCCCAGATGTACGGCCCGAAGGGCAAGGCTGCCCAGTTCATCAACGGGACCTACGCCACGAGCGATGAGGACGAGCAGGAGGGGATTGAGAGGAGTCCGTCCTTCATAAAAGGGCGCGTCGTAATCGCAAGCGAGACGAAAGGCAAGGCAGATGAAGTTGTCGCCCCTGAACCAACCCCGGTTACTCCTCAACCGGAACCCCAGCCGAGAGCTGGAGGCAAGTTCGTCTCAAAGTCGGGCGGCGCGAAGAAGTAGGAGGTAGGCATATATGGCGACAAACATGACTGTCGCGTTCGATACGCCAGGAGGCGGGACGTGCCCCGCGTATTCGTATATTCAGGACATGAAAACCATCAGTGGACGCATGACGTTCCCCAGCGCATACGAAGCGGGCGGGCACGTCTTGAAGGTGGCCACGCCGTTTTTCAGGAAACTGATGGGCGTGCTCTTCGAGAACAAGGATGGATACTCATTCGAGTACGACCACAGCACGGGCAAAGTCAAGGCGTTCTACATTCTCTGCGACACGAGCGTGACGATCACTCCCGGCGAAGTTCCCGCAGGAGGAGCGGTGGACATTGTAGTGGAACACGGTGCGTTCAAGGTCGGCGACTACCTGGCGATGCAACCGCCCATCGACCTTGAAGCAGGACTTGTTCCGATTGCTGCATCGGTGACGGAGGCTGGCAAGGCGAAGGTGAGGATCTATAATCCGACGGCTGCCGCTGTTACAGGCGTCGGGCGATCCTGGAACCTGCTCACGCTCACCCCCTCGAAGCGCGAGGTTTTCGCGAACAAGAACCTGTCCGGTCTTGGCAGCATTCGTTTCATCGCGTGGGGCATCTAGCCCCGCCTTTCCCACACCCACCCAACACAAGGAGGGGCGCAATGCCCCTCCGCATTCTTTTGACAGGTGGTGAGCGGCAATGGGGTGGACCGCTCTTGATGCTCCGCAGACGATGTGGCAGTCTACTGTTTCGCCGCAATCGACATGGAGCGCGAAAGCAAACGGCTTAGAAAACTGGGAGGTGAAGCCCATGCCAAGCGTGACTGTGCAAGGACTTCCAAAGGGAAACTTTCTGAGCGTCACAGATGACGGCAAGGTGCCGGTGGATATAACATCGGTGCTTATCAAGGGGAAACACGGCACAACCGAAGTGCCTGTGATGGTTGATGCGGACGGCAAACTGGTGTTGTCGGCTGGCGTTACCATTAATGCCGAGGGTTTGGTTGTAGACTTGGGGCAAATCAAGCAAGGTCCAGCCGGTACCCAACCCTGGCCAGTTCAACTATCTGGGAGTAAAGCTCGAATCGGCGCGTCCCCTGCAACCGGCGCAAAAACCGTGACAGCAACGGCAGCCGAAGTATTTGCGGGCGCATCGCGCAAATCCGGGCGCAGCAGGCTGGAGATAGCCAACCGGCACTCCGCCCTGACCATCCGCGTAGGGCCTGCCGGTGTGACAGATACCACAGGGCGCAGCGTGGGCCCTGGGGCGACGCTGACGCTGGATCTGGATCCTACTGCGGATGTGCCCATCTACGCTATCAGCGAGGCCGGGGCAGTGACCGTGGAGGTGTTCGAGGCATGACATACGAGCTGATTTCGCAAGGGGACGGCACGACTCGCGTCACCATCGATTACCGCGATGAGGGCATTCAGCTGCAGGGCACTACGCATGTTGCCGGTGACGGGGATGCCGCCCGAGCCTATGTGGCGGTGTTTGATAGGGACCTGCGAATGAACTACAAGCGCCTGTTCCCAACGCCGCCCGCGCCTGAACCTGAGGAGGTAGAGATGTGATGCAATACGTGTCTGGACCATAC
>Ga0255345_1005975_pt1 | contig 12122 bp, 8 predicted proteins | sample wastewater_treat_6_FD_192415 | JGI IMG/M metagenome (GOLD analysis project Ga0255345, IMG submission 192415) | Wastewater microbial communities from Lulu Island WWTP, Vancouver, Canada - plant20 | ecosystem: Engineered > WWTP > Wastewater > Unclassified | place: Canada: Vancouver, British... | reverse complement strand
TCAGGAATATTATGAGTATCTAGACCAGCTAAAATTCCTTCTAGTTTTTTTTGTACTCCCGAGGTTTTTAAAAAATAATAATAAGCGTCAGCAGTAGTGGCAAAACCATTAGGAATTCGCACCCCAGATTTAGTTAATTTTTGATACATTTCTCCGAGTGACGCATTTTTGCCACCCACAATAGGGACATCTTTAATGGTTATTTCATTAAAGAATTTAACATATTGGCTCATGTTTTTGTTGGCGCCTCGTCTAAATTGAGGAGGCTAATTATAATAATTAATATTTTTAGTGATAACTATTGTGAAATTATAGCATGGAATAGCAGTCTTGACAAAAGACTATTTTTACCTGACAATAGCTTATTAGCTAAATTTAGGCAGGCGTGGTGAAATTGGTAGACACGCATGCTTTAGGAGCATGTGGAGCAATCCATGTGGGTTCAAGTCCCGCCGCCTGCACTGAGACTATGTTAAATTTTGAAGAAACAATTTTACAGACCATTAGACAAGCCCATCATGTCTTGGTAGCGGCTGATATTAAAGTTACCCCCAGCAATGGTGTAGCGGCGATGGCTTTAGTTAGTGGTTTAAGACAAGCAGGTATCCAAACCGATTTTATAGCCAACGCTCCATTTGATTCTAATTGGCTAGTATTTGGGTCTATTATCCAGCCGAATCTAGAACTACCTAGCGAGGATTTTATTATTAGTTTAAATTTAGGTCGCACTAAAGTTGGTCAGGTAAAATATAAAATTGAGGGAGATAAATTAAAATTTTTTATTAAACCCAATGGCGGTCAATTTACCGAAGAGGATGTGGAGTTAATTTTTGGCCGTCCGCCTTATGATTTGATAATTACTATAGGGGTAGCCGCCCCTGAGGTGCTAGGGGAGGTTTATAATCAAAATTCTGGTTTATTTTATCAGACACCAATAATTAATATAGATTGTCAGGTAGATAATGAAAATTACGGCCAGATCAATTTAGTAGATTTAGTGGCAAGTTCTACAGCTGAAATTATCTATGATTTATTTCACGCCATGGGTTGGCCCTTAAATGCTGATGAGGCTACTTATCTATTAGCAGGGTTAATTTATGAAACTAAAAATTTTACTAATACTAAGGCAACACCCCAAGTATTAGTAGCAGCTGCGAATTTAATTAAAGAGGGGGCGCGGCGGGAAGATATTGTTAACGGCTGGTATGCTTCGGTGGAACTCTCCACCTTACATTTGTGGGGCAAAATTTTATCAAATTTAGAGCAGGCCGACAATGGTTTAATTTGGTCCAAATTAGATAGTAATGAGGTTGTACCCTCTGTTTCCTTAATTCGTCAAGCTATTGAGCGATTGTTAATCGGTCTGCAAGATGCTAAAGTAATAGCAGTTTTTTATAACCTGGCCTCAGCTCAGCCAACTGTTTCTCTGTCACTGCTAAAGAATCAGGGTTCTCTTAAAGAAGTTAATAAGTCATTAGAACGTGCTAGCTCAGAAACCGGAACAGGAGTAGTGGTTTATGCTGCCGGGGCTATTGATCTTCAGTCTTGGTTGCAAGATTTTAGTCCGGTGGGCTCAGAACATTTTGTTACTTTCACCAGTAATTTACCTCTGTCATCCACCATGGAATTAATTCTGCCCATTTTAAGTCAACGGTTAGCAGAAATAAAATAACAAACTAATGAGCGCCCGTAGCTCAGCGGTTAGAGCATCGCTCTTATAAAGCGGGGGTCGATGGTTCAAATCCATCCGGGCGCACTAATATAGTTTTATTTTGGTTGACAATAATGGTTTAAGTTCTTACAATAAAAAATATTAAGGGGACGGTTAGCTCAGGTGGTTAGAGCGCTACGTTGACATCGTAGAGGTCACTGGTTCAAGTCCAGTATCGTCCACAATATTGAATTAGTTGTCTCGCCTAATTTTTGCCATTCGGCTCTCGGTTATTCTCTAACAACAAAAAGATTATTTTTGCTTGGCATAATCACGAAGCTCGGCAAGTTGCACTTTAATGGACAAAATTTGTCTTGCTTTTTCCTCTGTTGATTTTCGGCAATAGATAAAGTGTTTAATTATAGTTTGGCTCCTTAATCATTTTTGAAATAGGGCAGCGTTTTACACTGATAATTTAGTAAAACCTTGTCTTGCCCTTCGCCAAAGGCGAAAAAGTCAGCTTCTGTTTTTCAAAACAAGCAAGCTTTTCAAGTTTGCGAACCATCAAATCAGCTAGTAAGAACTTTCAATTAATTTCCCAAAGCCCTTTTATTTGCTCGCAAAATTGCCCGCCAAGGCGAGGAACGAAGCCCTAAGAGAAGCAAGTAATTCAATGTGGTGGTTCTATTGGACAGCGTTTTTGCCCGCCTGCTGGAAACCCCAGCGATTTTTTTGGACAGCAGCGGGATCGAACGAGGGGAAAATAGACCTCAGCCCTTCCGTGCGCGGGCATTTGAAGTTAGACTCCCTAAAATTCTCTTTACATTATCAAAATAATTTTGTATTATCATTATAGATAGAGATTACTTTTATTATAATACTATAATGTTAAGAGAGATTTCACCAATAGGCAAAAATATAAAAAAGTTAAGGAAACAAAAGGGCTTATCTCAAGACCGGCTTTCTAAATTGGCTGATATTTCCTATAATACGGTCATAAAGCTGGAGTCGGGCGGTATAATCAATCCTTCAATTGACACGGTTCAGAAATTAGCTAAAGCCCTTGATGTTTCCGTTGACGCTTTATTGAAGTAAGAATATGAATAAATCATTTACTATCCACGACTTACCAAAAGATGAGCGGCCGCGTGAGCGATTGGTCAAATTCGGCGAACAAGCTCTCTCGGCTCAAGAATTATTGCAGCTTATTCTAGGACGGGGTGTTGCTGGCGAATCGGTGGCGATTACGGCTCAAAAACTATTGAGCCATTTCGGGAGTTTACAAAAATTATCAGAAGCAAGTATTGAGGAATTATCCTCAATTAAAGGGATTGGCTTAGCAAAAGCCGCTCAAATAAGAGCCGCTTTTGAAATTGGTCGTCGGCTTTCCACCCAAGCCCCGTCATATAAAAGCAAAGAGCTTACTGATCCAGAAAAAGTTTATCGGCTGATAAAAAGCAAACTCAGAGATTATCATAAAGAACATTTTTATATCATTGCTCTTAATAGCCGAAACTATTCAATCGCAGAAGTTTCAGTTGGTAGTCTTAATGCAAGCATTGTTCACCCGCGCGAAGTATTTGCAGAAGCGATAAAAAATAAAGCCGCTTCGGTTGTATTTGCTCATAACCACCCATCAGGCGACCCCGAGCCGTCAGAGGACGATTTATTATTAACTAAAAAATTAGTAGAGTCAGGTAAAATTTTAGGAATTGAAGTATTTGACCATATTATTGTAGTTAAAGACGATTTCTTTAGTTTTAAAAATAAGGGGTTAATCTAAACTAAAAAGATATGTTTGATAAAGTAAGTGAAGAAACTACACAAGAAAATAGTATTTATGTTTTTATTGACGCTTCAAATCTTTGGGAGGCGCAAAAAGCCAAAGGAAAACTTTTTGATTATGAAAAATTAAAAAATTTTATTAAAGAAAAATTCAACGGTTCATCAATAGAAGTTTTTTACTACTCTGCTTATCCCGCTAACGGTACACGAAATTATAGTTTGGACGGCCAGTATAAGTTTTTTACTTTTTTGAAAAAAGGATTGAAATTTACTGTCCGCAAGAAAGAACTGAAACGTATAAGTGTTATCACTCCGGAAGGAGAGTTAATCGAAGAAAAAGGCAATATGGATGTTGAGATAACCATTGACGCATTGCATCACATTAAAAAATATAATATCGCGGTTTTATTTACTGGAGATTCCGATTTTCTAGCATTGGTGACTTATTTGCACAAGAAACATAAAAAGGTTTATATCTTTTCTTCTAAAAACAATATTTCCAAAGAATTACGCACGGGCGGCGATGGTTATTGTGATGTGTTAACTATTAAAGATGATATATGGGGAAGAGCATTAAAACATCGTCCAAAATAAAAGTAACCCTCCGCGAGGAAGGTTACCCTAGGATGTAATACCCTTTCAGTTCTATAGACAAAACTGAAAGACATGATCAGTATAGCAGATTAACATAGCTTGTCAACATATAGATTTATTCACAGTGTAAAATATGACCAAAAAATTAGAAGTTGAAAAATTAAAAGCCGAAATTGAACGGCTGAAAAAGGAACTGAAGAAAAAGAAAAAATACGGGCTTGTTTGGGAAGAAAAACCTGAAGAAGTTGTTGAGATGTGTAAAGAAAAGTTACCGGTGCTGAAAGAGGTTAAAAATAAGGAAATAATCACCGACAAAGATAAGCCGGTAAATTTACTGATTGAGGGCGACAATTACCACGCTCTTTCAGTTTTAAATTATACCCATGCGAAAAAAGTTGATGTTATCTACATTGATCCGCCTTATAACACTGGCAATAAAGATTTTATTTTCAACGACCGCTATATAGATAAAGAAGATGCCTATCGCCACTCCAAATGGCTGTCGTTTATGGAGAAAAGATTAAAATTAGCGAAAAATCTTTTGAAAGATGATGGAGTAATTTTTATCTCAATTGACGATAATGAAGTGGCACAATTAAAAATGTTAATGGATAAGCAACTTGAGTTATTTGGAGAACGCAATCTAGTTGGCATTTTGAAATGGAAGCGGAAGAAACAACCATCTTTTTTACATAACCAAATAGCGAGTATGACAGAATATATTTTAGTATATGCTAGAAATATTAATTCTGCTCCCAAGTTATCTTTAGAGAAAATAAAAGGAGATACTAAGCCCTTATTTAATCCAAGCAATAAAGAATCTATAAGGAGTTTTTGCAAGGGAATAAGAACAAAATATAAAGAAGGAATAATTAAGAGAGGTAAATATAAGATTAAGACGATGACAATAGAATACCTAAATGATGTGATAGTCGACAATTTCAGGACTAAAAATAGCTTCCAAATGAAAGCAAAATTTAGAGATAGCCAAAACAATATTGATAAATATATTAAGGATGATCTAATTTTTATTACAAAAAATAATACCTTAAGAAGAGAAATATCTAAAGAAGAGTCGGGGAAATTAAAACCAATTACTGATTTGTTGTTAGATTGGGGACAAAATCAAGATGCATTTGGGGAACTAAGGAATTTTTTTAGTGGTAAGATTGTTTTTGAAAATCCAAAGCCAACTTTATTAATAAAAAATCTAATCAGAGCTTATACTAAAAGTAAAAATGAGAGAATCCTAGATTTTTTCGCTGGTACAGGTACTACGGGCCAAGCCGTCTTAGGCCTTAATAAAGAAGACGGTGGCAATCGTCAGTTTATTCTTTGTACTAATAACGAAAACAATATTTGTACGGATGTTTGCTATCCGCGTATTGAAAAAGTTATTAAAGGATATAAAAATTTAAAAGGCGAAAAGGTAGAAGGTTTAGGTGGAAATCTAAAATATTTTAAAACCGATTTTGTTGATTATGATGAGCCAACAGACAGAAATAAAATACAATTTGCTCAACAAGCAACAGACATGCTTTGTGTTAAAGAAGGAACTTTTGAAAAAGTGGTTGATAACGAAAAATTTAAAATTTTTAAAAATTTACACCATTATACCGGTATTATTTGGGACCAAACCGCAATTCCGGCTTTCAAAAAAGCAATAGAAGACATTAAAGGGGAATTTAGCGTCTATGTTTTCTCTTTAGGGGATGAAACATTTGACGAAGAATTTGAAGATGCTTGCTCCGTTGGAAATGGAATTTCTAATGGGGTAAAACAAAGTATCAAATTATCGCCGATTCCCGAAGCAATTTTGCGGGTTTATAGAAGAATTTTTAATTAAATAGAGATTATGAAAATTAAAAGGCTTACAATCCACAATTTTCGCAGCATTAAAGAACAATCTTTTGATTTAATGGACTATTCGTTATTAGTTGGCGCCAACGATTCTGGGAAATCAAATATCATAGACGCAGTAAGAATGTTCTACGATGATTTAAAATTCAGCGAAGAAAAAGACTGGCCCAAATTTAACACGGATGACAATGAGAGTTGGATTGAAATTAAATTCTTACTCTCAGATGAAGAATTCAATAATTTGAAAGAAGAATATAGACAGAAAGATCAAGGAGAGAATTTTTTTATTGTTAGAAAATATCTAAGACACCCGACTAAAGTACAAAGTGGATCGAGTAATGTTTACGGATATGAGCATGGTAATCTTTCAGATAGTTTCTTTTATGGATGGAGAAACGTAGCAAGAGGTAAGCTTGGTGATATTTTGTATATTCCAGCAACAAGTCAGGTGTTTGATTATACAAAGCTTAGCGGTCCTTCATATTTACGTAACATTTTGGATTTTATTTGCAGAAAGATTATTAGTAGTGGTGAATCTTTTAAGAATTTAAATAAAACATTTGACGAATTCACTCAAAAATTTAAACAGGAAAAAACAGAAGAAGGATTATCTTTAGAGGGATTTGAAAAGGATATAAATGAAGATATAGCAGACAGAAAAGTAAAAATGAATTTCAGTATTCGTTCTTTGGATGTAGCAGATATTACAAAAAATCTAATAGAACCCTACATTAAAGATGAGGTTTTGGACGACCCTAGTTTACGCATAGAATCATTTGGCGAAGGACTACAAAGACGTTTGGTATATACATTGATAAAATTATCAACTAAATATAAAGAAAAGAAAATCGCGGAAGATAAAAAAGAATTTTTCTCTAACTTCTTGTTAATTTTATTTGAAGAGCCGGAAGCGTTTTTACATTCTTCTCAGCAAGAGATTTTAAATCAAAGTTTAAGAGATCTTTCAAATGAAGAAAGCCAGCAAGTTTTAATTTCTACTCATTCTGTCCATTTTGTAAGTAGAAATATTGATAATTTGCCTTCAATTTTGAAGCTTTATAAGCAAAATGGGGAAACACAAGTTCATCAGATTACAGATTTAGCATTGAAAACTATTTTAGCGGCCAATGGGGAGTTAAAAGAAATTTTGGGCCAAAAAACTGAAGAAGAAGAAAAAGATTTAAATTTAGAAGCAATAAGGTATTCTTTATGGTTAGACTCTGACAGATGTTGCGCATTTTTTGCTAATTTCGTTTTAATTTGTGAAGGTGCTTCAGAGAAAGTCTTAATAGATTATTTGATAAAAAATAAAGAATTAGAACTTTCGGAGAAAGAGGTGTATATTTTAAATGCATTAGGAAAAGAAAATATTCATCGTTATATGAATTTATTTAAGGAATTGGGCATAAAGCATTCTGTATTATATGATGCTGACGATGGCACAGAAAAGCATAAGAAAATTAACGATTTTCTTCAGAAAAATAGGAATGATTTTACTAAGAAAATGGATTTCTTTGAAAAAACACTGGAAGATTTTTTGAGTATTGAAAAAATTGAAGATCCGAAAAAGGCTTACCTAAAGCCGCTGAATGTTATGTGGCATTATCAAAATAGAAAAATTGAAGCTCAAAAAATTCAGGAATTTGAAACAAAAATTTTTAATTTATTAAGTTAACTATGCAATTAAAAATTTACCAAGAAAATGCAATTGATGAATTATTAACCAAAAGCAAACGGCTTCTGGGTTATTCTAATAATAAAAAACTGGTTTTTAAAGCGCCGACTGGTTCGGGTAAAACAATAATGATGGCGGAATTTTTGAAGCAGTTAGTTGATGATAGAGAGATTAGGCAATCCCTAAGCTTTATTTGGACGGCCCCAAGGCAACTGCACATACAAAGCCGAGAAAAGTTAGAAAATTATTTTGAAACAAGCCAGGCATTGAAATGTTCCTATTTTGAGGATTTGGATGATAGGAAAATTAGTGAAAACGAGATTTTATTTTTTAACTGGGAAAGCATAAATAGGGCGGACAATATCTATATTCGGGACAACGAGCAGGAGTTTAATTTATCCAAAGTTTTGGAAAGAACAAAAGAAGAAGGCCGAGAAATAGTTTTAATTATTGACGAAGCCCACCATCACGCTACCAGTGAAATTTCGCAGGGCTTAATTCAGATGATTGGGCCAAAATTAACAATTGAGGTTACGGCAACACCGGCGACAATTGCTGATGAAGATGAAAGGGTATTTGTTCAATTAGAGGATGTTAAAAAAGAAGGAATGATTAAAAAAGCCATTATTTTAAATGATGAATTTGAAAATTTAATAAAGCAAGGAAAAATCCAGACACAACAATTAAGCGGTGGTAGCAAAGAATTAGTTATAGACGCGGCAATGAAGAAGAGACAGGAATTAGTAAACGAATTTCAAAAAGAAAAGGTTAATATAAATCCCTTAGTATTGATTCAATTGCCAGATAGAAAAACAAGCTTAGAGGACAGAATAAGAGAACGAGTAGAAGGTATTTTAAAAAATAAGTATAGAATTTCAACAGAAAAGGGTAATAATAAGTTGGCAATTTGGCTTTCGGGTGAACACATCAATAAAGAAAATGTTGAAAAGCAAGACAGCGAAGTTGAAGTTTTGATTTTCAAGCAGGCCATCGCTTTAGGTTGGGATTGCCCGAGGGCACAGATTTTAGTTTTATTTAGGGAGTGGCACAGCCCGATTTTTTCAATCCAGACGGTCGGCAGAATTATGCGTATGCCCGAGCCAGACAAGGGCCATTATGGAAACGAAATTTTGAATTACGGCTATGTTTATACCAATTTAGATAATATAGAGATTAAAGAAGACATTGCCAAAGACTACATCACAATTTACACAAGCAAAAGGAGTTTTGACCCTCAATTGAGTTTACTTTCGTGTTATCCAAAAAGACACCGAGAAAAAACAAGATTATCTCCGTTTTTTATTGAGATATTTTTAGAAGAAGCTAAAAAATATAATTTGAAGAAACAGATTGATACGAAAGTGAAAAAGTTGGACCTAAAAATTATCTCTGATTACAAAGCTGAAGACGTTGATGCTTTGGCAGGCGCCAAAATTGTTGGAGATAAAGCAATAAAAGTTGGCGGCTTTGATTTACAGAAATTATTTGATTTTTTCGTGAGAAATAATTTAACTCCTTTTTATCCCGAGGATAGATCGGTTGGCAGAGTTAAAGAAGCAATTTATAAATTTTTTGAGCAGGAATTAAAAATGTGGTACGGTGATGTTTGGGAAGAAATTGTCCAGATAGTTTTGAGCGACAAAAATTCTCGGCATTTTATCAATGTTTTAGATAAGGCCAAAGAAAAATACAAAGAAGAAGCTGAGAAAAGAGAAAGCGAAATGGTCGATGTGCCAAATTGGAATATCCCTGAGGCTTTGTCTTATGGAGGCGAGTATAAAAAAGTTGAAACACAAAAATCAATTATGCAACCGTTTTATAGCGATGAGAGATGGAGAACAGAAGTGGCTTTTATTGAATTTTTGGAACAATCGGAACAAGTTGAGTGGTGGTTCAAAAATGGCGATAGGGAGGCAACATTTTTTGCCGTTCCTTATGGCGATGGAGAAAAGAAACCTTTTTATGTTGATTTTATTGTGAAGTTGATGGACGGGAGGATTGGTTTGATTGACACTAAAGCCGGATTTACAAGACAGATTGCCGGACCCAAAATTGACGGATTGTATAAATACATTCAGAGCGAAATTAAAAAAGGCAAAAAATGTTTTGGCGGAATAGTCGCCAATACTGAACGAAACTATCGCGGACGCTGGGTTTATTTTGACAAGGCAAGCAAGGATCTCAAGGATAATTCTTTTGAAAATTGGATTGATTTGATATTATAATAGAAATTATCGGTTTGTTCGCGAAGCCGGTGATGCTAGTCAGTGGCAGGGGTGAAATTTAAGCGAGCAGGGGCAGGAGATTATTAGTATTAATTTAATTGACATTTTTGGCCTTAGAAAGCCAATAAGCTAAGCCACCAATTATACCAGCAATTAATAGCCCTCCTAGCCAAGTAAATGGCGAGGCAGTTTTAGCGGTGGTTGCAGTAGCTAAATCTAGGGTAGTAGTAGCCGCAGTGGTAGCTGGCTGAATAATTTTCTGGACATCACTTATTTGACGAGGTACCAGACGTCGGCCATTGTTGTCTATAATAAGACCCACTATTCTATATCTTTCTCCCACGGTAAAATTACTATTTTTAAGATCAGTGCCAGTTTTTAGCTGGATAAGTATTTCGCCAAAATCGTCAGTTAAATAAATCGTTGACTGATTCTTAGCTGCCACCTTGCCCTTAATGACCACCAATTGTCCGGGCATTAGAGTATTAATATCTTGCGTAGTAATTTCTTTAACCTTCAATTGGTTATTGCTAGATATTATCTTAATATCTTGTGGGCCTTTAATATTTAATTTAATTTCTTGGGTGGTTGAAACTAGGGTACCGTTTATCTCAATTAAGTCGCCTAACTTCAATTGGGGCCAGAGCTTGTAATAGCAATAAATTTTTAATCCACTAGTATTATCCGGGGAGGTAATATAAAAATATTGACTAGATAGTTGGTAGGGCAGGGCGCTAACTATGCCCCGAGCTTTATCTAAAGTAGTTGTCGTTTGACTGGCTGGAGGGGTAGTGGCTTCTTGGACTATGGAGGTAGTAGAGCTTGGATTCATAGTATTTTCTATCCACTCCCAGTTATTTTCATAGCGGCGGTAAATAGCGCCACTAGGAGCTTTAGTATAATTTAAAGAATCGGCCAAGGTACCATCAGGTTGCCATAGATATAAAGTTTCTGCTTCGTTATTTAAGCTAAGACCAAGGGTTTTTGTGTCAATGTGCCAAATTTGCCCTGGAGCCAGAAGATAATCAGGTAGAGGGCTAGGTTGATCGCGTTTAGCTTCATCGGCAATATGCCAGCCAGCCGAGCTTATATTTTCTTGGCTTAAGTTAACAATTTCTAAATATTCTACTTCATTGCTAGTCGGCCGTGGCAATAATTCTCGGAATGCTAATGTTTGCGCCTGGACAGAGGGCGGTAGGTAAAATAAACAGCCGCTGATTATTAACCAGGTTAAGATTTTTTTTCGGCTAAAAATTAGCCGAAGCCCCTCCTTAATAGTCATATTATTTAAGTTAAAAAATTAAGCCAGTTCTTTTTTGAATAAGTCTACCCAAGGGATTTTAGCCGGATCTACTTCATTAAGCAAGCCCAAATAATAACTAAGCCAACTGCCAAAAGCCAGTATTTCTAGGGCCCCTCCTAGACGGCTAGTAGATTGTACCTGATAATTTAATACCGGTAATTTATTTTGTTTAAAAATTTTATCAGTAAGATAAAGCCGTTGTTCTAGACGTTCAGACAGACCCTTAATTTTAAAAGATAGAATAATAATTGTTGCTGGCAGATTAGGCGGAAATGAGAGTCCTTCCATTGCATAGTGATTTAACTCTGGGACGGTTAAATAATTAGCTAGGTTCTTAGCTGTTTCATTTAATTGATTGCGTAAAATATGAAGATTGCCGCTAAGGCAGTCAGGCCCAATTAGCCAGATTTGACGACCATATAATTGGGTGGCCAATTTTTTAGCTTTATTTTTGCTAGTTGGTCTTTCCGGTAGCCAAGTTTCATTAAGTTTAGTCAGTTCTTTTACTAATTGTTGAGCGCCCTTGATGTCTAAAGGATAAAGTTGTAATTGATGAAGCAATCCCAGGAGTCCAAAGGTGGCATACCCTAAGCCTAGGCGAGGTTGTCCACAAGGGTTGTAGCGGGGGTTAAAAATATAAGCTGGCCAATTATTGCGGCGAGCTAGATGAGCGAGGGGATTATTAGAAGAGTCGGCGGTAATAGCGGCTATTTGACAATGCCGTTTTTTAAGCTGAGGGATAACGCTTAGTGGTTCTTCGGTGGTTCCTGAATAACTGCTAATAATATAGAGAGTTTCACGGTCAACATAGCCGGGGACAGTATAGCCTGGTTCTATTAGCAGGGGCAGAGGTAATTTTTCGGCTAAGATTGAAGCAATAAGGCGGGCTCCTAAATTAGAGCCGCCCATGCCATTAACAACAATTTTATTAATTGGCCTAGATAATTTAAGTTTAGGCTGTTTTTTAATATCGTCTAGGACCTGAGTTAATTGGTTAGGAAGCAGGGCAATAGACTCGCCAACTTTATG
>Ga0255345_1005962_pt1 | contig 12143 bp, 6 predicted proteins | sample wastewater_treat_6_FD_192415 | JGI IMG/M metagenome (GOLD analysis project Ga0255345, IMG submission 192415) | Wastewater microbial communities from Lulu Island WWTP, Vancouver, Canada - plant20 | ecosystem: Engineered > WWTP > Wastewater > Unclassified | place: Canada: Vancouver, British... | reverse complement strand
CGGATAACCGGTTTTTTGTTATTTTTACTGCGCCTGTGGAGTTTCATTATTTCTGTATGTTTTGTTTCACTACAAAAATATGAAATTCTCAGGCATTTTTAATTTCTAAAGTTTCGGATAGTAGTGATTCTATATCAGTGGTATTATATAATTTTTTACATTTCCTTTTTTCAAACACAACACATATCATCCTCAGAAATTGCTAACTTGTTATTTCTTTTAATCCATCAGTAAGGGCTTACAGCTGCATAGTTCCCTTCTCCTCAAGGAGAGAAGTCAGTAATGAAGTTTTAAAAAGAGGTTATATTCTTTTGTTAAATTTCGTTAAAATATTAATTTCTTCATTTTCTCCTTTAAGACAATCCCGCGCGTTTTTCGTCAAAAACTTATAAAAATTGTTTTTACATTTTAGGAGAATTGAGAATAGAATTTAATGAAATTCATAAAAGACTCAAAAATTTTGATTTATTACATAAATTTATTGAACATCGATGGATTATGTGTTTTTTATAATAACTGTTTTCTGGAAAACATACTGTTATTTGACCTAATTTTTTTAGGCCAATTTTTTCGGATTATTTTATACCCAAACAAATCTTTTTCATTATGCAATCATCTTTTACTACAACAGCATCGAGACTGATTTTTTCGATGGTTTTTTTCTTTAGCGCGCTGTTACTCTCAGCTCAAACCGTATTGTTAGACGAAGGTTTTGAAAACGGCAAAGGTACGTGGATATTTTCGACAGCAGCCGGAGGAAATGATTTTTTAATAAAAATTGATAAAGGTTATAATTCCAATTATGGATTGCGTTGCGGAACGATCGCTGATCCTAATTTTGCTATTTCGCCCGCTATAACCTTTGCAGCCAATAAGCCTTACAAAATTTCATTTATGGCCTATGCCGGTAAGGTCAACTCACGTAAAATTGAAGTTTTTTACAACACTACTGCAGCCCTGAATGGCTCGGAGACCCTAATCGGCACTATCGACGAAGTACCTACAACCTACACCGAGTTTACATTGAATCTGTCCAATCCACCCGCTGGCGTGAAGTACATTATTTTTCGCGGAGTAATTAAAGGAACAAACAATACATGGGTCGATTTGGTTTTAGACGATATTAAAGTTGTTCAAACTTCCAATTATATTCCATCAGTAAGCTTTACACAACCGCTCAATGGAGCTACTCTCACTGCCGGACAACCTTTAGCGGTTACGGTAGATGCTTCCGATGTCGATGGTCAGATTACTATGGTGAAACTGTTTTATCGTGGCGAATATTTTGGCTCTGTAACTTCTACTCCTTATCAGTTTAGCATTCCTAATTTGCCTTTAGGCAATAGTTCGCTCTATGCGCGTGCTTACGATAATTCAGGCGATTCAGTTACAACTGCGACCATTACTGTTACGGGCATTAATACGCATCCTTCAGTGACTTTGACTTTACCTGCATCGAATATTACAATTTTGCAGGCCGATTCGGTTACTTTTTCAGCTACTGCTGTCGATATCGATGGAACCATCGAGTCGGTTGGTTTTTATGTGAACAACGAGCGGGTAGCGCTGATTAAAAATGAACCTTATACTTTTAAATGGGCAGATCCGAGTCCGGGAGTTTATCAGGTTTTTGCCATTGCAACAGACAATACCGGACTGATAAGTTCTTCCGATACGATTTCGATTACATCGAATGCAACAAGTTACGGCTATATTTTTGTCGAAAATTTTGAAGAAGGTCTTAACAACTGGGCTGTTTCGGTAAACTCGGGTGGAAACGATTGGAAAACACGTGAAGGATTAGGTGTTAATGGTACAAATTGTGTACGGAGGAAAAGTACTGATAAAAACTTTATGCGTTATGATAATTTGCTTTATTTTGGTGTAGGGAATTATCAAGTAAAAGTGTCGGCAAAGGCCAACAATGCTACAAACTCCTGTTTTTTGCAAGCGGGGATTATTATAGATGCCGATACCGTTTGGAGTACACCTTCGGCAAACGTAGCCACCACATTTACTACTTACGATTTGGAAATAAACAATACAAAGTCGGGTTATGGCTACTTTATATTCAGAAGCTTAAAAGCTGGTACTTCGAGTTATATCGAATTGTTGATAGATGACTTAATACTTATTGGTGCGGGAGGCGAAGCTAATATCGCACCTATTGTCAAAATAGTAAGTCCTACAAATACTTCCGAAGTGAGTTTAAATACACCCATAACTATTACATCGCAGGCTTACGACTTATTTGGGTCGGTTGCTAAAGTAGAGTATTTTGTGTCTAATCAAAAAATTGGAGAAGCTACAACTTCACCTTTTGCTGTACAATGGACACCTGCAAACGCCGGTGTTTACAATTTGAAAGCTATAGCTACTGATAACGAAGGAAAGACAGGAGAAAATAGTATCACGATTTTTGTAAATTATCTCGATCGCAAAGTGTATGATTATGTCGTTTCTTCGTACCTCGGTGGCGAAGGCGGTTCGGGCAAGGTGTGGGGTACCAAAGTGTTGTCCGATGGTGTCATTGTGTTGGCATGCGATTGGGGAACGGTTATTCCAGAAGGCGCTGTGGTACACCTGCTGAACGGGGCAACCATTAATTCGCGCGGAACCATAGTACGTATTGCTGCCGATGGCAAAAAAATTCTTTCGCTTACTAAAATATCAGATTATGCTGTGGATTTATCCATCGATAATACCGATAATATTTATGTGGCGGCTGCAAATAAAGGCATAATTAAACTTAATCGACTTGCCGATGAAGTGATTTTTGCAAAAACGTTTACACGTAATGTGTATCGTGTTGATGCGGGTAAAACTGGTTTTTCGGCAGTGTTGGCACGACCAGATTATGATTTTGATGGCAAAAAATGGGACAATGTTACAGTCTATTTGTTGGATAGGGATGCAAATGTAATGTCGACCTATGGCGGTGCAAGTACTTATACCAACGATGTTTGTATCGACGAAACTACACAGTCGGTTGTGGTTGTTGGATGGCGCAATATTAAAACAAATGCAAAAGATAATACCAACTGGCTTCCAGTGGATATACCCGGAATGAAAATTTTCTCTTTTTCTGGTGCCCTGAAATACAATTGCTATAACTGGAGCGGCGATCCTGCCTCGCCCGACTGGCTAAACCGTCCTGAAAATAACATGGCCGATACACGTATTGCACGTGTCAGCATGGGCGAAGATGGATTGTTGTATTTTATGGCCGAAGTGTCGGGAGGAAATCATCCATTGCGTTACTCACCATACGACATAATGAAGAAAGTGCGTTTTGTGGGAGGCGATAATTATCATACACTTAGCAATGTAGGTACCGAGTTTCATACTTTTGTAGGCAGAATGAATCTGACAAACGGAGCATATATTGAAGGTCAGAGTTTTACAGCCCGATTGGGTACAGGTGCCGGAAATACGCTCGAAGCCGAGCATGGCAATGTGCAGGCTGACGAGGATGGACGTGTGTATTTTACGGGATCCTCAGCTTCCGGAACGCCGCTTACACGCGATGTGTTGCCCGAAATTGCTTACACCGGCGGAGCGTTTATTTATATTATGAACCCTACATTGCAAACGCGCGAATTGGTTTGTCGTGTTGTTCAGAAAAACAGCGGACACGATATAGCTGTACGAAAATTTGCTAATTTTGATAAAACCATTGTTTATGCCGGTTCTACATCATTCCAAGCTATCGGAAAGGAAAATCAATCCTTTCTTTATCTTAAAAATCCTATTCAAAACACCTTCTTAGGTACAGCTCAACAACAGTCAGGTTTTTTTGCTGTAATTGGTGGAACCACTCCTGCTTTGTACGAGCTGAAAGTGAATGGCGTTTCGAAAGGAATGTTTGCGGAAGGAACAAAAATTTCGCTGAATGCGGCTGATTATGTTAATGGCTCTACCTTTGTACGCTGGAGCAATGCCGGTAATTATATTACCGATTCCATTTCACCCAACACCACATTCTCGATGCCGGGTAAAAATGTAAATATTACAACATTAACCAACAATAGTACAATGGATAACCGGGTTTATAAAGTGGATATTACCTGCTATCCGAATCCGGCTAAAAATACTGTTATTTTCAATTCGAATAGCGCTCAAAGTGCTCAATTGAAGATTTTTGATGCATTGGGTAAATTGGTGTACAGTACTACGATAAATGGCAGCAAAACTGTAGATGTTTCCGGATTTAAAAACGGAATATATGTTGTAAATATTGATAACCGAATGAACAAGAAATTAGTGATACAACATTAATTTGAACTTTTTCATTGAGGGTGTCTTTTCAAAAAGGCGCCCTCTGTTTGGCAAACAACCTTACTATCAATTTTATGTACCCAAAAATTGACCTTAAAGTTTATATAGTTTCAGCAGTTATCATTATTTCAACTATAGTAAACGCAGCCAATGTATCCGACGACAACCTGCTTGCCGATGGTAAACCATTCGTATCGTGGGAAAAGCCGCAGCAATTTTCTAAAACCTATTATGTTGATCAGCACCATCTCAAAGCGTCGGATGCGAATGCGGGTACCGAGAAAATGCCGTTTAAAACAGTTTCGGCAGCTGCCCGCATTCTTAAAGCGGGTGAACGTGTGGTAATCAAAAAAGGCCTTTACCGCGAAAGTGTGCATCCTGCTCAGGGTGGTGCTTCGCCCGATAAAATGATTAGTTACGAAGCGGCTCCGGGCGAAGAGGTGGTGATTTGCGGTTCGGTGGAAGTGCCTGCATCGTATTTTGCAAAAAGTCAGGGTTGGGTATTCGGAAAAAATAGTTCGGAACTAAATGTTTGGCAAATCGACCTGAACCCTGAATGGTTTGAAGGTTATAACCCTTTCGGAATGACCAACTTGATGAGTGATACCGAATGGCTCGATTATAAACGTGCGAATATGACAGCGCATTTTCAGCGTCGCGGTTTGCTTTTTGCAAACGGACAAAAACTGACACAGGTTGCCAAACCTGCTGAGATGGACGATGCCCCCGATTTAAGTTTTTGGCCTGAAAATAACGGACTGCGGTTGCATGTAAAACTGCCTGTAGGTAAAAAGCCAGCTGATTACCGTTTCGAAGTTACCAACAAAGAACAGGTTTTTGCGCCCCGTCAATATGGTTTGGGTTATATCCGCCTCAAAGGAATTACATTTCGCCACGCAGGTAATGGCTTTCCTGTGCCACAACGCGGATTGGTTTCCACCACACGTGGTCATCACTGGATAGTGGAGGATTGCATTATCGAATGGGCCAATAGTGTGGGTATTGATATAGGAAATGAAAGCTGGAGTACAACCGAACCTGTTGAAATTGCGCATCATATTGTCCGGCGTAATATTATCCGCAATTGCGGCATTTCGGGTTTGCAGTGTTACATTGCCAAATCGGTTTTGCTCGAAGATAATTTGTTCGAAAAAATTGGTTTTCACAATGCCGAACATGCTTTCGAATCCGGAGGCGTAAAATTCCATCAGGCTGAAAACTGCCTTATCCGACGCAATGTGTTTTCGCAACTTACTTATGCTCCCGGGCTGTGGCTCGACTACAACAGCAATACCAATTGCCGCATAACGAATAATATGTTTGCCGATATCAGCACTGCACGTGGTGGAATTTACATTGAAGTGAGCAAACGCAATTGTAGGGTGGATCACAATGTGTTTTATAACATTCGCTGCCAATACTGGCTTAGTGGCGATTATGGTGCCGGAGGTTCTGCCTTTTACACCGATGGGTCGGACAGCATCAATTTCGACCACAATGTAATGGTAAATATCGAAAATACAGGCTACGGTTCTTACCTCAATGCCGAACGTATTGTAGGTATGCGTGGCGGAATAACCTCGTTTCATACCTTATCAAACAATATTTTTGTGGATTGTCGTAAACATTGCATCGAGTTTCCGAATACACGTAATTTTTCGGACAACAATTTGTTTATCAATCCGAAACCGGCTTATATAAAACTAACAAATCCTGCGCCTGCACTACTGTTGGATAAAGATGCAGCTACTACGCTTTATGGCTGGGAGAAAAACAGCCGAACCGGAATTGCTACGTACAGTTTTGATAGCACAAAAATAGCGTTAAATTTAAATTTTGATAGTCCTTCATCTATTCCCGACGGATTTGAAAAAATTGAAAATAAGCTCATTTTCAAAGATCCGCGAAAGTTATAATTAAATCATTCTTGAATAATTCAAAATCCTTGTATGTTTGTATGTCCAAATTTAATACATAATTAAGACATACAAAATTATACTCAAGTGGGAAATTGCGTTTTTACTGTCGTTTTTGTTGGTTTCCTGTTCCGATTTCCTTTCGTCAATCAGAGATGAAAATAATCGGGACATTGATTGAATCATTACTGTATAATATCAATGATGTGGATGTATGTATGAACGGCGCTTATGGTGCCTTCTGCTTTAACTCCTACTATGGTTCATTTGTTTTTAACCAGATTTTTGGTAGTGATGAGACTACCAATACGCTCAACTCAGGAATTTCCTGACTTCGACAAGATTCAAGAGGTATTTTTGTAACGATCACACAATGTGATATTTGTATTTTTTGCATCACCGAAATGGGTGACGCAAGAGGAAAAAGTATTACATTAGCGTATGTTTGTACGTAAGAAAAAGAATCGTTCAGGGACTACCAGTGTCGTTGTAGCCGAGAAAAGGAAAGGAGTTTTTAGAGAACTAAAAACAATAGGTGTAAGTGAAGATAAAGATGAAATAGAAAAACTTATTCTTCAAGGCAAGAAATGAATTTCTGCTTATTTGGGAGATCGGGATATTTTTGAGCAATCTGATCAAGAAGCAGAAGAGAAACAGTTTACAGAATATCTTCTCACGAACATAGAAAACATTCTGCTCAACAGTACTCAATTGATATTGGATAGGGTATATCAAGCTATCGGGTTCGATGCGATAGAGGATGAAATCCTGAGACACTTGGTGGTAGCTCGTCTGAGCCAACCGATGAGTAAATCGAATTCTCTAAAGACGGCAAGCACGCACAACCACAAGTAGTTTTAGAACTTTTGGTAAGTAAAGACTGATATCCGCTTTCTTATTCAATTTTCAATGGTTCGCAGTACGAAGGGCGGACTATGCTTCCGGTTGTGGAGGATTTTGTCAACCGATTTAATTTGGTCGATTTTGTGATTGTAGCTGATTCGGGTTTAATGAATAAACAAAACCTATCGCTTTTAGAATTAGAAGGCTTAGTGAGAATGTTATAATGTTTCAATTTAAACTTGTAATATATCATAAATTATTTAAAATATCGAAACAAAAAAAATTAATCAATAAGAATTCCCCGATGCTTGCGTCGGGGTAGCTTTTGTTTTTATTTTTTTGGAAATTCCGGTGGCAAAGCCATAAAATTGGCTTAATACCTCGCTGCTTGCAGTGAGAATAGTCAATTTTAAGGAATTTCTTTATTTTTCAATCCACTGCTTGTCAAAATTTCTGCCCTTTTGTCAGTTTTTGTTCCAGAAATAAAATTTTTTTCAGTTTTTTTCAAAAAAAATTCAATTTTGTGTGTCAATATTCTGTTGGCACAACCTTTGTGAAACTAAGGGAGAAAAAATTGAAATTAACTGATTAAAAAAAACTAATAAACAATAAAGTCATGGGAAAAATTATTGGAATCGACTTGGGTACTACCAACTCTTGTGTTGCAGTGATGGAGGGAAATCAACCTATTGTGATACCAAATAATGAAGGAAAAAGAACTACTCCATCGGTAGTAGCTTTTTTGGAAAATGGTGAAAGAAAAGTTGGAGATCCTGCAAAACGTCAGGCCATCATTAATCCTACCCGAACAGTATATTCCATTAAGCGTTTTATGGGGCGCAGTTATGATGAAGTAACCAATGAAATAGCGAGAGTACCTTTCAAAGTAGTGAGAGGAGAAAACAACATACCGAAAGTAGATATTGACGGTCATACCTACTCTCCGCAAGAAATTTCGGCTATCATTCTTCAAAAAATGAAACAAACTGCCGAAGATTATTTGGGAACTCAGGTTACTGATGCCATTATTACCGTTCCGGCTTATTTTAATGATGCACAGCGTAAAGCAACAAAAGAAGCAGGAGAAATTGCCGGGTTAAATGTTCGTCGAATTATTAATGAACCTACGGCTTCTGCTTTGGCTTACGGATTAGACAAAACCAACCGGGAAATGAAAATTGTGGTGTTTGACTGCGGTGGTGGAACGCATGATGTTTCGGTATTGGAATTGGGAGATGGTGTATTTGAAGTGAAAGCCACCGATGGAGATACTCACCTCGGAGGTGACGATTTTGACCAAAGAATCATCGAATGGCTGGTTCAGGAATTCAAAAACGAAAACAGTGGCGTAGATTTAACCAAAGATCCAATGGCATTGCAACGTTTGAAAGAAGCTGCAGAAAAAGCAAAAATTGAATTATCTACAGCTACTTCTACCGAAATCAATTTGCCATATATCATGCCTGTCGATGGTGTTCCTCGCCATTTGGTTCGTACATTGACCCGCGCCAAATTTGAACAACTGGTTGATGATTTGGTTCAAAGAACAATCGAACCTTGTCGTACTGCACTTCAAAAAGCGGGTTTGACTGTGAACGACATCAATGAAGTGATTTTGGTTGGTGGTTCAACCCGTATTCCGGCTATTCAGCAGGCTGTTGAAAAATTCTTTGGAAAAGCTCCGTCAAAAGGTGTAAATCCCGATGAAGTTGTAGCAATTGGCGCTGCCATTCAAGGAGGTGTATTGACGGGAGAAGTAAAAGATGTGTTGTTACTGGATGTAACTCCATTGTCGTTAGGTATCGAAACTATGGGCGGTGTGATGACCAAATTGATAGAAGCCAATACAACCATACCTACCCGTAAATCGGAAGTCTTTACTACGGCAGCCGACAATCAACCTTCAGTAGAAATTCATGTGCTTCAGGGAGAACGTCCATTGGCATCGCAAAACAAATCGTTAGGACGTTTCCATTTGGATGGAATTATGCCTGCTCCTCGTGGAGTTCCGCAAATCGAAGTAACATTCGATATTGATGCTAATGGAATACTTCATGTGTCGGCAAAAGATAAAGCTACAGGAAAAGAACAAAGTATACGCATAGAAGCTTCTTCAGGATTGACAGATGCCGAAATTAAACGAATGAAAGAAGAAGCTGCAGCCAACGCCGAAGCTGATGCAAGAGAAAAGGAACGTATAGACAAGTTGAACCAAGCAGATAGCCTTATCTTCCAAACCGAAAAACAATTAAATGATTTTGGCGATAAAATTCCGGCTGATAAGCGTGCTACGATTGATGCTGCACTTAACCGACTCAAAGAAGCCCATCGTACTCAAAATCTTTCGGAAATCGATGCTGCCACTCACGAGTTAAATACGGCTTTCCAAGCAGCGAGTCAGGAAATGTACAATGCTCAGCAGCAGGCAGGTCAAGGCGCAGGTTATAACGGCTCCGGACAACAAGGGCAAGGAGGCAACAATCAGGAAGGTGATGTAACTGATGTGGATTTTGAAGAAGTAAAATAAAGCTTATAAACAACCAATAATTTCTATCTATAAACCACTGTAACAATTTAGTTTACAGTGGTTTTTTTAGTATGTTGCACCTTATAAAAGAGAGCATCTATTTTTTAAGCAGAAATTGATAAACCTTTTGTTGAAAAACGATCAAAAAAAAGGAAAAAACTTTTCCTTGAATTTTTCTATCATTTTCTTTACAGATTACCTATTTTATTAATTATTTACCGAGGTATCACTATCTTAAAAATGTTATTATAGAATTAATACTTTGACTATTAACAAATTGTTTAACAAAATATTTTACTTCCATATAATGCTGATGCGAAAAATATTAGAATTGACCTCTCAGTAGATTTTAGCCTTCTTTTTGATCTATAAGTTTCTTGTGTCCTCTCTCCATGATGATTTTGAATTTACATTTATATAAACTAAATTTGTAATTCTTAAAATTTAACACAAAAATGAGAAAACTCCTTCTTCTAATTGTTTCCGTATTAGCTTATTTCAATTCAATGGCTTGTACCAATTTTCTGGTTGGGAAAGCTGCAACGGTTGATGGTTCAACCCTTATCAGTTACTCTGCCGATTCTTATTTCATGTTTGGTTCTCTGTACTATTCCCCCGCAGCAACTTATCCCGACAATGCCATGCTCGATATTTATGAGTGGGACACAGGTGAGTATTTGGGAAAAATCAAGCAGGCTGAAAGAACCTATTCCGTTGTTGGCAATATGAATGAATTTCAGGTTTCAATTGGCGAAACTACTTTTGGCGGGCGCCCCGAACTGGTCGATACAACTGCAATTCTCGATTATGGAAGTTTGATTTATATTGCGTTGCAACGTTCCCGATCTGCCCGTGAAGCCATAAAGGTAATGACCGATTTGGTTGAGCAATATGGTTATCGAAGTGAAGGAGAATCTTTTTCCATTGCCGACCCGAATGAAGTTTGGATTATGGAAATGGTGGGAAAAGGAAATAGGAATAAGGGTGCAGTATGGGTTGCACAGCGTATTCCGGACGATTGTGTTTCGGCTCATGCCAACCAGGCCAGAATCACTACTTTTCCTTTCGATGATAAAAACAATTGTCTTTATGCGGAAGATGTCATAGCTTTTGCTCGTGAAAAAGGTTATTTTAAGGGAAAAAACAAGGATTTCAGTTTTTCGGATACTTATGCTCCTTTGGATTATTTGGGACTGAGAATTTGTGAAGCGCGGGTTTGGACTTTTTTCCGAAAAGTTGATCCGTCAATGGACAGTTATATTTCTTACATCAAGGGAGAGACTGCTCAGCGGATGCCTCTGTGGATAAAACCCAACCGTAAAATCAGTGCTCAGGATGTAAAGGAATTTATGCGTGATCAGTACGAAGGAACCGAATTGGACATTACCAAAGGAATTGGTGCCGGACCTTTCCACAGCAAGTTGCGATGCAGTCCTCTTACTTTTTATGTGGACAGTGTGGAATATGTGCACGAACGTCCTGTAGCTACTCAACAAACAGGTTTTTCGTTTGTGGCTCAAATGCGTAGTTGGCTGCCCGATTATATTGGCGGAATATTGTGGTTTGGCGTTGACGATGCTGCCAGTTCCATATATGTGCCCATGTATTGCGGTATCAACAGTGTACCGGAATGTTATCGTGCAGGAAATGGAAGTCTGGTAGAATATTCCCCAACTTCGGCATTCTGGATTTACAATCAGGTTGCCAATTTTGCTTACAGCAAGTATTCTTTTATGATGCAGGATATTAAAAAAGTTCAGTCGAAATGGGAACAGGATTTTAATTCACTTGTTCCCACTATTGACAAGGTGGCTTTGGGGATGTCTGAAGAATCGGCTAAATCGTTTTTGACCAATTTCAGCAATTATCAAGCAGAAGCTTCAACGGCAGCATGGAAAAAGCTGGGTGAATATTTGCTTGTAAAATACATGGATGGTAACGTTAAAATGGAAAAGGACGGAAAATTTCTTCAAAATGACAAAGAGATTCCTCCCGGAATTATTCGCCCCGGTTATCCTGAAGACTTTTTGCGTATGATGGTGAAGGAGAATCCAGGGTTGAGGGTGAAAACGGCAGAAGAATTAAAAAACCGAAAATAAACCTCCTCTTACTTTTTCTTATCTTGAAAATCGCTGCTGTCCGAAAAAAAAACAGAATTATAATAAAAAGGAAAGTTACCCAAATTTGATGACTTCACCGGCACATAATTTTTTTGTTTTACCACAAACATAAAAAATATAGAGGCAAAAAGCGGAAATAAATTTGGTCTTACGGCGGGACTTTCAGATTAAATTTTATGAAGTTCTTTTGATTGATTCTAAAACAATAAGGCTGTTTAGCAATATTCTCAAAGGAGTTGGACGAACCCCCCAAAAGAGCCGATACGAAAAAGACCTTTTCCATTTGGCAACATTAGTACGGATAGATTTGATCAGCTTGTGGGATGTTTATGAATTGATCTGGGAACAAAAAGACCTTTAACCCCCATTGCAGGTATTATCGAGCTAAGTACCTGTAAGAGAGTGGATGTTTTTTTGAGGAGGAGCCTTTGGGTGCCACACAAATTTTTTTCTTTTTAT
>Ga0255345_1005952_pt1 | contig 12155 bp, 11 predicted proteins | sample wastewater_treat_6_FD_192415 | JGI IMG/M metagenome (GOLD analysis project Ga0255345, IMG submission 192415) | Wastewater microbial communities from Lulu Island WWTP, Vancouver, Canada - plant20 | ecosystem: Engineered > WWTP > Wastewater > Unclassified | place: Canada: Vancouver, British... | reverse complement strand
AGCTTTGTTCGGTCTATTCGCGGGTCTTTCAGGCTGCTGAATATGATTGTGAATGTACTTTCTTCCATAATGCACCTCGTCTTTATTTATGAGATGCATGTTTCTTGCCTAATTTAGATGCGTTTGCTCTGGTAATTGACATTTTTCCTTTGTCTTGTGGTAAAATTTTTCGGCTTGGCTGTTGTACCCTTCAGTTAGAGCAAAATAAAAACAACAAGTTAAGAAAGGGCTTGACATGAAAGTACTATTATTGAAAGACGTATATAAATTAGGCCGCGCTGGTGACATCAAGAAAGTTGCCAACGGCTACGGACGCAACTACCTCATCCCTCAGGGTCTGGCACTTCCCGCCACAGAAAAATCAATCAAATTGGCTGAACGCATTGCTGAAAAAGCAACCGAACGCCGCGCTATCCTTAACAAGGAACTTCAGGGTATTGCTGATGTTCTGCAAGGGCTTGAAATCGAATTCGGTGTGCGCGCCAGCGAAACCGGTAAACTTTATGGTTCCGTTAGCCCCTTAATGATCGCTGAAAAGATTAAAGAACTCAAAGGCATCGAAATTGACCGTCATCAGGTTGTCACCGAATCTATCCGAAATCTGGGTGAGTATGTCATTCCCATCAGCCTAACCCTCGACCTGATTCCTGAAGTGACCGTTTTTATTGTGCGTGAAAGCGAACTTGGCAAACGGCCTCAACCAGTTTCGCAGGAACAATCAGAACCTGAAGAAACAGATGAATTAGACAACGTCACTGAAACTGTTGAAGAATTAATTGACGAAATCGAAGAAATTTCTGAGTAACATTTCTTTCGACACTGAAACGGACCCCGTCGGATAGCAGACCGGGTCCGTTTTTGTTAGAATAAGAACATGTCCACAATAACTGGTTCAGAGCTCAAGCGACAACGCGAGGAGCTGAAAATATCGCTTGAACAAGTTGCGTCGGAAACCCGCATCCGACTAACCATTCTACAGGATTTAGAAGATGAAGAGTACTCCGAGCTTAGTTCTGACGCGCAAACAAAAGGTTTCCTTAGCCTGTATGCTAAATATCTGGAATCGATGGGTGAGAAGCTTGGTGTGTCACGGCTATCTAAACAAGATAAAAGCGCTGATGACAATAAAAAAAGCGATTTAGAAGATGAAAAGCTCATCAAAAAAGAACCTGAGATCATCCCTGAAAAGCAAATAAGTATTGAGCCATCATTCCAGGATAATGCAGATAAAACTACAATAAAAACAGAACAATCGCTTTCAACATCCGTAAACGAAGAGCAACCCAGCGAATCACAAAGGATTCTCGCCCAGCTCGGGCGTGAGTTGGCTGCAAGACGACGTTATCTCAACCTCCCCTGGGAAATCATCACGCGACAAACACGCATGAAAAAAGAAACCATCCGTGCTTTGGAAAATGGTGATCTTGTATTTTTCTCATCACCATTGGATTTTAGAAGAAACTTACAGAGCTACGCTCGATTTTTGAATTTAGATCTCGAGGGAATTCTTATTCGATTTGCAGAAGCGCTTCAAAAAAGGCGAACTGAGCTTCAACCAATTCAGCGCAAGAAAAAAAGCAGCTCCAAGCCAGCATCACCGTTTTTATTAACTCTTCGCAGGTTCTTTACCCTCGACCTCCTTTTTGGAACGCTTCTCATTCTGGGTATTCTCAGCTTTCTTATTTGGGGCATTTCAAATATGAGGCAACGCTCAAACGAAGAGCCACAAATCACTGAAACCTTGCCTGGTTTGATTGACTTTATCCTCACAACGCCTACCGAACATATCGCTGAAGAGACCCCTGATACAGAATCCGAACAACAAGAACAGATTCCAACAGCGACCGCATTTTTCATTCAAGTGGCACCAGAGGAAGGTCTAAAACTGAGTTTACACGCCCGCCAGAATATTTGGATTAGGGTTTACGCGGATGATAAACTGGCATACGAGGGACGATTAGCAGCAGGTGAAGTAAAAAGTTTTTCAGCAGAAGATAGTTTTTTGCTCGAAACAAGCAGCATACCATGTTTGGAGATTGCATTCCAAGGTGCTGCGCTTGAACCAATCGAAGGAATTTTTGGTAAGCCAGCTCGCTACTATTTTAATATAAACGGTGTGGAAGAGTTGCCTGTCTTTGAGCCAACACCCACACAAGAAATCACACCTACTCCAACGATAACCACTCCCGGAGTACCCTGATGAGCATTCGCCGAAAAACTTACTATATTCAGAGCTTAGGTTGTGCAAAAAATCTGGTCGATTCAAGCGTTTTGCAACAATTATTAGCCAAGAAAGGATTTCGACAAGTTACTAAGCCACGCAGAGCTGGCGTGATAATCGTCAACACCTGCGCGTTCATCAATGATGCTCGTCAAGAATCTTTCGAGGCCATCCAAAACTTGATTGAGAATAAAACAAATGAACAAAAATTGATTATTGCTGGTTGTCTCTCACAACGATATCAAGAGCAGCTCTTTCACGATTTTCCTGACATTGATGCGATTATCGGGACAAGAGACCTTAACGATTTAGGTCAAATTCTTGGTCGTCTCTCTGAAACTGACTACGCGCGCCATTTGAGCAGTGATTTTTCCAACATTCCAAAGCTTGTCAATCCTGATGATTATCACAACACACTCATTCAAGGCGCCAGCGCATACCTTAAAATCGCGGATGGATGCCATCGCAACTGTGCTTTTTGCGCTATTCCTGACATCAAAGGCACGCTGGTAAGCCGTAAAAACGATCAAATCATTCGCGATGCCTTGTATCTCCAATCACAGGGAGTCAAAGAAATCAATCTCATTGCTCAGGATGTCACAGCTTTTGGTTTGGACCGTCCTGAAACCAATGCCTTATCCACAATGTTAAAAGAACTCCTGCCACAAATTCCGGATGTCAAATGGCTGCGCTTGCTCTATACCTACCCTGGCATGGTCACCAAAGAACTCATCGACCTGATGGCTGCTGATAATCAACTTTTACCTTATCTGGACATGCCCTTACAGCATGCTGATCCTGCAGTTTTGCGTTCCATGAATCGTCCATCTGACATTGCCTGGGTACATGACTTAATCGTGCGTATGCGTCAACGAATACCAAATTTGGTCACTCGCACAACTTTTATTGTAGGTTATCCAACTGAAACTGAGAAAAGTTTTGAGGAGCTAAAAGAATTCTTAGAGAAAATTCGTTTTGACCATGTGGGGGTATTTACCTATTCACCAGAGATTGGCACCCCTGCTGAAGTTTTGGCTGACCCGGTACCAGACAATATCAAAGAGCACCGTAAAGCCGAGCTTATGGCATTACAGGAAAAAATCGCCTTTGAAAAATCTCAATCCTGGGTGAATCAGACCTATGAGATGCTCATTGAAGGCTATGATCTCTCCAATAAGGTCATCGCTGGTCGCATATGGCGTGATGCACCAGAGGTGGATGGCTTGGTAATTGCTGAAGGGCTACCAACAGAAGACAAGGTGACTAAAGTAAAAATCACCTCCGCCACAGCTCATGATTTGTTTGGATTACAAATAAAATAGAGGCTGACCCAAAAGTCCGAACTTTCAAAAAATTAATCTAAAAGTGGGGGCAAACATCAATATTACCTATGATATGACGATGCTATCCCAATATTATGGCTAAAAATGCCTGTAAGTGGGGGAGTATAAAATGAAGTTTGACTTTTGGGTCAGCCTCGGAAATAGTCTCAGTTTATTTAATCCTTAGCTTTACTTTTCAGGAATGTGACTGTGAATCCAGTCTATCAGCCTTTGGTCCCAACGGTAAACCGAACTATGCCCACTTAAGGTCGGTATATACTCCATACCCTGATCAAGCAATTCTTCAGGAGGTTGCTCTGCTAATATATCCTTAGTGTCAAAATTTTTCAAAAAACAAGTTCCAAGTGTGACGATTTGCTCGATAGAAAGATCTGTCAGAAACGAATTCTTAAAGGCCTCCACTAATTCTGGCAACTTCAATATCATTGCAGGGTCAAGCATTTTCTTGATGATTGCTTTAAGGACAATGGATTGATTGCCAATTCTAAAGTTGTCAGAATAATTCGTGCGAATTCGCATCAAATCCATAGTACGCTCACCGGTCAATGTTTGCACACCAGCTGGGTAATATCCATAAGCAGGATCAGGATCGTAAACTTCGTAAGGCAGGTCGATTGTCAAACCACCCAAAGCGTCAACAAAATCCATAACACCAGTAAAATTCACAACACCATAGTGATCAACCATAATGCCGAAATTATTGTAGATAACCTGCGCCAAAGTTACTGCACCGTTTCCTAAATCACTTGAGCCAGTCCAACCCGAGGTGCCAAATAAGTAAGCCTGGTTTAATTTCATCGGATTCTCTTCATTAAACAAACCATCCGGCGCGGAAACAATGAGGTCTCGAGGTAATGCAATAATGTTGACAGTCATTTCTCGGAAATCAATTTGTGCAATCCTAATAACATCAGCTAATCCGTAAAGATAATTCTGTCCTTGTGTGTCGACACCCACCAAGAGCACATTCCAGATTGCCTCGTCACCACACACAGGAGGTTTCGTTGGTGTAGGGCTTGGGCCAAGAGTCAATGTTGCTGTAGGCTCTACAATTACAGTTTCTATCGGTATTTCCAATGTGTTTGTAGCATTTGTAACTTGAGGCAGCGATAGCGTCGCCGCCATAGGCTTGCGAATTATTGGCAAAAACCAGCCAAAATACAATGCTACCAGGATAATAGCAAGACCCAGAAAGATAATTAAGGCAATCATCCAGCCTTTCAGCCGACTGGGCTTCTTTTTAATCTCATTAATAGAATTTCCTTCTTTATTTTCGTTAATTTCGCTCACTATATACTGTCTTTCCCAATTATATTGGCATTTGTATTGTTTTCAATTATTGATTCTAACACGTATTGTCAACTCTGTTTTTCGAGATTCAGCATAAACCTTGCTCTTCTGAAAACAAAATAGTTTTATTACAAGCTCATAAGGACCTGATATAAACCAGTTCTTTATGGATAACAATGGCTGCGATAGCTATTCCTAACAGTCCAGCAACCATCGCACCAATCAAAGTATGCTGAAAACGCGGTAAATAGTTTATTACAGCAAAAGCCAAGCCACCACCAATCAGAGCAGCTATCATCGCTTTGCCAAAAACAAGCCAAGTTTGTAGCTTCTCGGTACCCAAATCATTAACCAGCCTGCGGTTGAGGAGAATGAAGAGCAGAGTAGCCTGAACGCTATAGGCTATGACGTTAGCAACAACAATACCAACTTCAGCAGCAATCCCCCAGCCTGGCAAAAGAGCTCGTAAACCAAAACCCGCCCCAACATATATAGCAAGGGTCAATCCTGCACCCAACATTGGCACCAATGGTTTCTGTTGCGCGTAAAAAGAACGTGCTAAAAGTTCAACAAGAGAATGCCCAATGATGCCTGCTAAAAAGATACGCGAGACCAGAACTACCCTCGCAATGCCTTGAGCATCAAGTCCGCGAATAAACACAGCAATGGCCGGCTCAACAACAACTGCCGCGATGACAGCAACAGGAATAGTTAATACGAGCATGACTTTTGTTGCGTGTTCAATTTTCTCCTTAAATGCATCAAAGCGTTCACTATTGAACAGCTCCGAAAGGGTTGGCAGCACTGCGGTTGCCACAGAAGTACCCAACAGCGTTTGAGGGATCTGCATAATCCAGTAAGCATACATCAACGCTGATATGGCACCGGTTTCTAAGCCTGATGCCATGTTGTCCTGCATGATAAACACCATTTGAATAAGGAACATGGTGATTAAGCGTGGGCCCATAACCTTGAAGACCTTACGCGTATAAGGTTCTCTAAAATCAACTGTCGGGCGCCAGCGATAGTTATATTTAATCAAACCAGGCACCTGGATCAATAGATGTAAAACCGCTCCAATAATCGCGCCATACACTAATCCATGCACACCAAGACTAAGAGTAGGCAGTTGGATTGAGCCAAATTTAAAACCAACTTCAGGAGCAAGGAATAGTGCACCAAAAATTTGCCCAAATGTGTAAAAAATTGGCGCAAGTGCTGGAAGCAGAAAATGCTCATTGGCTTGCAAACCTGCCATTACCAGTCCACTGATTGAGAAAATAAGCGTCGAAATAAAGTTCAAACGCAAAAGCGGTATGGCAAGATTAATTTGCTCGGGACTAAAATCCGGAACGATCAGATACTGAAGCAACGGCCGGGCGAAAATTGAAAAGATAATCGCCAACGCCGCGGTTATCAAAAAGCCAATGTTTAGGATATTTGAGAATAAATCCCAGGCTTTTTGTTGCCCTTCTTTACCCAAGACCTCGGTCAGTATCGGAATAAAAGCAATTGCTAAAGCCCCACCGGATATCAGCATAAATAGCATATCGGGTACATTATTGGCAGAATTGTAAACATCCAAAGCCTCCGATATGCCAAATTCACTTGAAATCAACATCTGGCGTACAACGCTCAGAATCTTGTCAAAGGCAAACAAAATGGCCAACAAAAGAGAAACGCGAGAAAGTCTACTTAGTTTTTTCATATTACTCCATATCAGCCCCTAATTATGCCACAAATATGATTTAAACAAATCAAAGAAAGATTGTATATAATCTTAGGTGAAGGAAAATAAATGAGAACAAGTAAAGTTGGGACACTCTACATCGTGGCCACCCCAATCGGTCACAAAGATGATATTACGTTGCACGCAATCGAAATTTTAAAAAAGGTTGACCTGGTCATCTGCGAAGAGATGCGCAATGGTTCAACCCTGCTCAAACGCCTTGATATCAAAAAAGAGCTCATCACGCTGAACGAACATAACGAGAACGAAATGGTGCAAAACATCCTTATCGAACTGCTCAATGGTAAGAAAATGGTACTCATTTCTGATTGCGGAACACCCGTTTTTTCAGACCCAGGACGCAAGCTGCTCCAAATCCTTTACGATTCTTCCGTTCCTGTCCGAACCATACCAGGTGCATCCTCATTAATCGCAGCGATATCCATTTGCCCCTTAAACCTGGAACAGTTCACCTTTGTTGGTTTCCTGCCACCCCAAACCGAAAAACGCCTAAAGATGCTGCGAAACTACAGCCATTTACAACACCCTATCATCTTAATGGACACTCCCTACCGCCTTGGAAAATTGTTGAACGAGTGCGCGGAAGTTTTTGGCAAAAAACAAACCATTTTCCTCGCCTGTGATCTAACCCTGCCCAGGGAACGCAGTTACCTGGGTAGCATTGAGGATATTTTGCCCAAAGTAGAAAACACCAAAGCGGAGTTTATTCTCATTGTCGATAAGCCCCAGAGAAGGCGTCAAAGATGATCCAGTCGCGTGTCTTTACCGTTCGGGATAAACAACTCCATTTCCCAACCTTTATGCCAGACGGTACCTATGGTTATGTAAGAGCCTTGACTGGCCAGGACTTGCAATCTGTTGGGCTCGAAGCCCTCATGATGAACAGCTTTCATCTCATGCAAAAACCCGGATCGATTGTCATCGACGCCTTGGGCGGCTTACACAAAATGGCGTCCTGGCATGGCGTGCTGATGACCGATTCAGGTGGCTTTCAAGCCTATTCTCTCATTCGCCAAAACCCAAAATTTGGCTCTTTGACTGACAAAGGCATTACCTTTTATCCAGAAGCCAGTAAACGCAAATTGCTCTTAACCCCAGAAAAAAGTATTCAGCTTCAAATGGCTTATGGTTCAGATATTCTGGTCTGTCTTGACGATTGTACGCATATTGATGCTTCCCGCGAAGAACAGGAACGCTCGGTTGAACTGACCATCGCCTGGGCAAAACGCGCGAAAAAAACCTTTGATCAACTCGTCAAAAGCCGTGGGATGGATCAGCACACACGCCCTCTTATTTTTGGCGTCATTCAGGGTGGTGGTGAGTTTGACTTACGCAAAAAATGCGCTGATGCTCTGCTGGAAATCGGCTTTGATGGATTTGGCTTTGGGGGTTGGCCATTGGACAGTGAGTCTAATTTAATTACCGATATTTTGGAATATACCCGGTCTTTGATACCGAGAGAATTTCCTATCCACGCCTTAGGCATTGGTCATCCAGCCAGCATCGTCACCGCCTATCGCATTGGTTATGAGATGTTTGATTGCGCCTTGCCCACTCGCGATGCCCGCCATGGCAGACTTTACGCCAGACAATCTGCAGATGCACCCTTGGATGAAAGTGGCAACTGGCTTAAATTTGTCTATATCAACAGCGATAATTACATCCGCTCAAATGCTCCCATCTCTCCCGAATGTGATTGCCTGGCATGTCAACATTACAGTTTAGGCTACCTTTACCACCTCTACCGTCAACGCGATGCCAACTACCAACGCCTGGCAACCATGCACAATTTGCGGTTTATGACTCAATTGACCGATGATATCCGAAAAAAACATGGATGATTCGTCGCATCTTTCAGCATTTATCGAAGAGGTTCGCAGCAACCCCAAATACGCCATGCTCTTACCTGATCTGGTATCAAAAACCGCCAGTAAAGAACTCCAGAAGCACAAGAACAAGGCGAAAGCGCTTAAATCCACTCGTACCCGATTGCACCAAATCGCAGGCGCGTTCATCCCCGCCAAGTTAGACTACGCGAAATGGTTGTTAATATTAAAAGAAATACCGTCCTTTTCATCAAGCGAACACCTGAACACACTCAAACAGATGATGCGCCTCCATGCCTCAACATCTGAACGCCTGCCTTTCCTCGAGACTGTCTACTATGATCTTTTCTCGCTGATTCCTCAAGCCAGCAGCATCCTTGATCTCGCCTGCGGACTTAACCCACTCTCCATTCCATGGATGCCTATTGCAGACTCCACTGAATACCATGCCTGTGATATAGTCTTACCCATGCTTCAATTCTTGGGTGATTATGCTAAAGCGTTTCGACCCACAACCCACATCTTTGAAGCAGATATTCTTGACCTGCAAGTCACCCGGTGCTTTGATCTTGTCTTGCTCCTTAAAACAATGCCCCTTCTCGCACAAATGGATAAAACCGTGCCAGAAAGGCTCTTTAAGACATTAAACTTTAAGAACCTCATTATTTCTTATCCACTAAAAAGCCTGGGCAAGCTTGAAAAAGGCATGGAAAAAACCTATCGAGCTCAGTTCGAAGCATTAATTGCCAATAAAGCCTTTCACGTTCAGGAATACTGCCTGCCTAACGAACTCTTTTTCATCCTCAGCCATCATGATTAACGATCAAGACATCCAAAAGTTCATCCAAGACGTTCAAAGCTCGCGAAAGTATCGCGACCTGGAATTACCAGATACATTCCTCCACGATCTTATTAACTATGAGATTGCTCAAGCTTCGAATAAAAACGCGATTAAAGAGACCTTTCGTAAAAAGCTCCACGAGGTTGTCGCGCCTTATTTGGAAGACATCAATTACAAAAAGGAAACCGCGAATCTCATCGCGCTTAATATTGACACCCAAGATATCAACACTATCAGAACCTGGACGCGTGCCATCATGGAAAAACACGCCTCTACCCATGAACGACTGCCCCACCTTGAAGATTTCTATCAAACCATTTGGGCAAATATTGGCTATCCGGAAAGCATTATAGACCTGGCTTGCGCGCTTGACCCACTGGCATTGCCCTGGTTCAATCATCCCGAACTAAAGAGCTTTTACGCGATTGATATCCACAAACCCCGCCTTGATTTCCTAAGCACTTTCTTTGAGCTGTTTTTTTCTTTCGCGAAATCTATCCAACAGGATTTCATCGCCGAACCCATCCATCTCAAAACCGATTGCGCTTTTCTTTTCAAAGAAGCACACCGCATGGAAAAACGCAAGCCCAGTAGCACACGCCAGGTTATTGAAAGCCTGAACGCGCGTCACATCGTTATCAGTCTGCCTGCCACTGATTTGCGCGGACATCATGATTTATCTGATTATCACACCAGACTCATCGAAAAAAGCATTTCAGGTCTTAATATAAAAATGAGTCAAACGCAATCTGGTTCAGAACTGCTATACTTTATCGAGAAACTATGAGCCAAGTCATCTATGACGCTTTGAAGCGTTATCAAGCCTATCTATCAGCAGAGGATTTTGCACTACTACTTGAAAATGCTACCCGAAACGCGGCTATCGCAGTGCGTGCCAACCTGTTAAAAAATCCTGATCCTCTAAAAAACCTTGCTAACTGGCAAAGGGCTTATGGCTGGAAAACCGAGGCTGTTCCTTTTTGGCATCATGCCCTCCAAGTTCTCGAAGCAGAAACCCCACCCAGTCAAACCATTGAACATCAATTTTATTATTATTACATTCAAGACGCGGCATCTATGCTCCCGGTATCCCTTTTCAGCCCTATAGAAGAAAACCACCTGGTTTTGGATATGGCTGCTTCTCCAGGCGGAAAAACAACCCAAATCGTCGACCGCAGTCAAGACAAAGCTTTTATTATCGCCAACGACTCAAGCGCCTCACGACTTTCCGCCTTGCGTGTGGTCACGCAAGGCTGGGGAATGTCTAATGGCATGATCAGCAATTACGCCGGTGAAAAGTTGGGTGACTGGTTCCCCAACACTTTTGACCGTATTCTGCTGGACGCCCCCTGCAGTATGGAAAGCCTGCGCGTTTCTGAAAGCCACCCCTTCCGCGACATCAGCGCATCCGAACGCGACCGGCTCGCAACCCGCCAATTAGCGCTCCTTATTTCCGCGTTAAGAGCCACAAAAACAGGCGGGGAAATTGTCTATTCAACCTGCACCATGGCACCTGAAGAAAACGAAGCTGTGGTAAATGCTTTACTCGAAATGTATCCACATGCGGTTACTGTTGCCAAAATAGACGGTCAGAATCCCAGAAGTGAAGGACTCACCCACTTTGAAGGACAGGACTACAACACAGAATTGCGTAAATCTTTACGCGTTTGGCCTCATCTATACGCAACGAATGGCTTTTTCGCAGCTAAGCTCTTAAAAACGGGGCGTGTTGAAACTAACGACCTGCAAATTCCCCAACGCGCTTTTGCCCAAACCGGTTTGACCCCTCTCAAGCACAAAGAACAAAATAGCGTTCTTGAGCAAATCCAAAACTGCTGTGGCATTGAACCTCAAATCTTTGAAGCCTTCGAAATCCACCAAAGAGAAAATCAGCTTTTCCTCGTTCCCATGGCTTATTTACAACATTTCCAAACCCTGCCCTACAACACGCTTGGTTTAGTTCTCGGAAAAATGATTAAAAACACACTTGAGCCCAGTTTTGAATTTGTGATGCGTTATGGTTCATATTTCAGACGCAATACATGGCTTATTCCATCTGATTATCAGAAGACCTGGCTTCAAGGTCATGATTTGCGCGGACTAAACCTTCCGCCCAATTGCTCCCCAGGCATTATCGCGGTAAAAAACGAAAATAACGTTCTGATTGGCGCAGGAAAATGGAGCGCACAACGTTTGCGCAACCTTCTGCCACATCGTTATCTTTTTTAGAAAAATTATTGAATGATTTTTAAAGCGTCTCACATAGATGGCGTACAACCGCAGTAGCAACGACGCAAGCTGTTTCCATCCGCAAAAGGGAATCGCCCAAAGAAACCTGTTGAAAGCCATATTCTTCAGCTTGGTCCACTTCTTCGCGACTAAAACCGCCTTCTGGGCCAATTAAGACACAAATTTCAGCAGGCATCTGTCCACTTGGAAGACAAAGCATCTCAACATTCAAGCGCTCAACTGTCGCTGTCCCTTCCCAAGGGATAAGCTTTACCGTATTTGACTTTTCAGCAACCAAAGCCTCATAGCTAAGCACAGGCATGATGACCGGCATAATTGAGCGCATGCTCTGCTCTGCGGCTTCCTTGGCAATAGTCATATAGCGCTCGCGCTTGTTTTCAAAACTTTCTGCGTCCTGCACTAAACTCCGACTGGAGATAAAGGGCTGGAATACTGTTACACCAATCTCGGTGCATTTCTGTATAATCCACTCTATTTTTTCTTTTTTGCTTAAACTGAAACACAAACGTATGTCAAGGCTAAATAGAAATGTCCTATTGCTGGCAAGTTAGAAATGTCCTAATTGGTTATCATCGTTGTCAAAACAGGTTTCCCATTTAGCTTCTTTCCATAGGTTCTCCATGGGTGATTGTAA
>Ga0255345_1005946_pt1 | contig 12166 bp, 8 predicted proteins | sample wastewater_treat_6_FD_192415 | JGI IMG/M metagenome (GOLD analysis project Ga0255345, IMG submission 192415) | Wastewater microbial communities from Lulu Island WWTP, Vancouver, Canada - plant20 | ecosystem: Engineered > WWTP > Wastewater > Unclassified | place: Canada: Vancouver, British... | reverse complement strand
ACTTACAAGTTATTTCAAGCAAAATCAAAATAACAGAAACAATCAGAAAATACAAGCAATCACCTATAGATTATAATAAGATAATATAATTATAGGTGATTGCACTTCAGTCTTTCTTTAGTCTCTTATAATTGTAAACAACTAACTCTCAAGAATAAATTATTATCCCTTAAGAATCGATCATTTTACTCTTTAGAAAAAAAATATTGCTATTATTACCCTTCAAGAAAATCTTTTAAGACCGTGCTTCTATTAGGGTGTCTTAGTTTTGAAAGAGTTTTGCTTTCAATTTGTCTTATTCTTTCCCTTGTTACACCAAATTCTCTTCCAACTTCTTCAAGTGTCCTTGGATGCCCATCACTTAATCCAAATCTTAATTGGATAACCTTTCTTTCTCTTTCATTTAAAGTATTTAATACTTCCTGAAGTTGCTCCTGAAGCATAGTAAATGAAGCCGCATCAGAAGGAGCTTCAACTTCTTGATCTTCAATAAAATCTCCAAGATGGCTATCCTCTTCTTCTCCAATTGGAGTTTCTAGAGATACAGGTTCCTGGCTTATTTTCATTATTTCTCGCACTCTATCAGGTGTAACATCCATCTGTTCAGCAATTTCTTCTGGGCTAGGCTCTCTACCAAGTTTCTGAAGGAGTTGCCTTTGAACCCTGATTAATTTATTTATAGTTTCAACCATATGAACAGGGATTCTAATTGTCCTTGCTTGGTCTGCAATAGCTCTTGTTATTGCTTGCCTTATCCACCATGTTGCATAAGTAGAAAATTTAAAACCTTTTTTATAATCAAACTTTTCAACAGCTCTTATAAGTCCAAGATTCCCTTCTTGAATTAAATCAAGAAAAAGTAGTCCCCTGCCAACATACTTTTTTGCAATGCTAACTACAAGTCTTAAGTTAGCCTCAACAAGCCTTTTTTTTGCATCCATATCTCCAACTTCAATTTTTTTTGCAAGCTGAACCTCCTCAGCAGCGGTAAGCAATCTAACCTTCCCAATTTCCTTCAAATACATTCTAACAGGATCATTGGTGGGAGATTTCATAGCTAAATCAAATTTGCCTGCTTTTGATACTTTTGATGTATCCCCATCTTTTTTCCTCTGCACAATATTATCAATTTCTTCATCTTCCTCAGATATAATTTCAATACCCAAGTTCTGCATAACATCATAAATGTTATCAACCTGTTCAGTAGTAAGATCTATACCTGATAAAGTTTCTGAAACTTCTTCTTTTGTAAGAACTCCTTCTTCTTTGCCCTTACTTATTAATTCTTTAACTTCTTCAAGTTTAAATTCAGAACCTCGTTTCATTCATACTCACCTCAAAATTAAAAAACTTAAAATCAAAAATACGTATAATCAAAAGCTTAATTTTACAACAATAATTTTTTATTTTCAAGTTCTATTAATAATTCAAAATTTTTAGAATATTTCTTCTCTAATTCATCAATATAATCATCATTCTCTTTTGCAGCCAAACTAGCTGCTTTTATTTCTCTCATTTCTTTTTCAATAGCTGCTATTTCATTTTTTAGTTTCTCAATTTTTTCATTTAAAAAAAATACTTTCATATTGCTTGCAATTTCCAAACAAGCTTTTTCCTTATTCGAATATTCTGGTGATGAAAAATATATAAAGTTATATAAATTACTTACTTTCTCATCTTTAATAAAACTAGAAGAAATTACTACTGGAAAATCTAACTGCCTATTTTCTGAAACTGCCTTACTAAATATTTGCTTGATTAATTTAAAAAGATTTCTTGTTTCATCAAACTTAAATAATTCTTCATCTAACTCGATTAATATTCTTCTCTCATAATCAAATCCATGGATAATTAATTTTAAAGCTTCGACCTCAACTTTTAGTTGAGGACTTAGGTTGCTATTATTAAAAATATCCTGCTTATCTCTTTGTTTTTCGCTTCCTTCCTTTTGGCTCCAAGATATAATTTTATTCCTCTTATTATTTAACTTCTTTTTTAACATCTCTTCTAATAAAACGCTTTCTTTTAAATTTAGTTTCAAAGCAATTTTTTTAATACATTCTTCTTGAACTAATCTTGAAGACAGAGAACTTATAAACCTTAAAAGTTCATCTACTGCTCTTAACTTTTCGGAAAACTCTTTTAAATTATATTTCAACAAAGTCATATCTATAATAAAATCTATTATATTAGCTGAACTCTTTACTTTTTCAAGAAAAGCATTTTGTCCCTTTTCTAATACATAATCAGCGGGGTCATAATCATGCTCCAGTAAACAAACTTTAATGCCTACATTATTTTCATTATATAAATCAAGATTTTCATTATATTCTTTAAGTTTTTCTATACTTTTAATAGAAGCACTTACGCCTGCACTATCACTATCAAATATAAGAATAATATTTTTTGTAAATCTACTGATTAATTTAACTTGTTCTATAGTAAGAGCTGTGCCCAGACTCGCTACTACATTTCTTATACCTTTTTCATATAAAGTAATTACATCCATATAACCTTCAACAACTAAAACATTATCATTTTCAATAATATTATTTTTTGCTTCATAAATTCCATATACGCTTTTCCCTTTTGAATATAATTTTGTTTCAGGTGAATTAATATATTTTGCTTGGGCTTTTGTCTGCACGCTAACCTCCCCAGGGACTACCCTGCCACCAAAACCTATAGTCCTGCCAAGAAGGTCTTTTATTGGAAAAATTATCCTTCCTCTAAATCTATCATAAACTTTAAGTGCTTTATCGGTTTCTTTTAGGGATAATTTTGAAGAAGGTATGCTTAACCCAGTTTCAACAAGTTCTTTTTCTGTAAAATTTCTGCTCTTTGCAAATTTACTAAAAGCGTCCCAGCTGTTCAAAGAATAACCAATATCAAACTTTTTTATAGTGTCTATCGATATTTTTCTTGATTTTAAATAATCTAGAGCTCTTTTGCCTACTTTTTTTTCAAGAAGTATATAATTATAGTATTTTTTTGCCAGCTCATTTAATTCAATAAGTCTACTCTTAGCAAAACTTTTATCTAAAAATTTCTCCTCAATGTATTTGAGAGAATAACCAATTTTTTTAGCAATGAGCTCAACTGCTTCAATAAATGAAAGATTTTCAATTTTCATTATAAATGAGATTACATCCCCACCAACGCCACAGCCAAAGCAATAAAAAAGTTGGGTAGCTGTATCAACTACAAAAGAAGGTGTCTTCTCCTTATGAAAGGGACAAAGACCTATATAATTTTTACCAGATTTTTTCAAATTAACATAATTTGACACTATATTGTATATATCTGCATTTAACTTTAACTCATTAATTTCTTCTTCTCTTAAAGATTTGCTCATTTTAAATTAAACCTAAGGTGTTCTTGTATTTTTTTCTTTTATTTCATACTTTAATCTTCTAAAATGTTTTAACTCTTAAAAGATTTATAAGGATTACCATGTCTTTCTTTCTTCGAAAAACAAGCCCCCATCTCAAACATTAAGGTTGATATTTAGCTCTTCTCTTTGATTTAATATTACTTTAATTGAACATATTTTTTGAAAGGTTATCTTTTACCTTAATTTCAAAGGTTTCTCTGGCAGCCGTTTCTATAAAAAAGCAAAGTTAGATATTAACCCAGTCAAATCAAATTATACAACTAATATCTAACTTTTGCTTTATTTATTAAATAATATTTTAAAAATATTATTTTTTTTAATTGTTCTAACTCTAGATTGGAGCAGAATTTAATCTTTAAGTTTTTACCTACATCCTTATTTAAGCAAAATAAGTAAGATCCTTACTTTTTTGCTACTTCATGTATCTTAAATATTTTTTAACCCTTAAGACTTTTCTTCTCTTTTTATCTCTGCTTGAGCAGCCGCAAGCCTAGCTATTGGAACTCTATATGGTGAACAGCTCACATAATCTAATCCCTGATTAGCACAAAATTCAACAGAACTGGGTTCACCCCCATGTTCGCCGCAAATTCCTACTTTTAAATCTTTTCTTACTGATTTTCCCTTTTCAAAGGCAGTTTTAATAAGACTTCCAACTCCTTTTTGATCAAGAACTGCAAATGGATCCTTTTCTAAAATTCCTTTTTCAAGATACTCAGGAAGTATCTTACCAAAATCATCTCTTGAAAAACCAAATGTCAACTGAGTAAGGTCATTTGTTCCAAAACTAAAGAATTCAGCTTCAGTGGCAATTTCATCTGCAGTAATGCAAGCTCTTGGAACCTCAACCATTGTTCCGACTTTATATTCAAACTTTACCTCATACTCTTTCATAACCTCATTAGCGATTTCAACAATTTGCTTTCTAAGTATTTTAACTTCATCAACAATACCAACCACAGGTATCATAACTTCAGGGATTATCTTATATCCATCTTTAGTGAGTTCAGCAGCAGCTTCAAAAATAGCTCTTGTCTGCGTATCACAGATTTCAGGATAGGAAATTGAAAGCCTGCAACCTCTATGACCTAACATAGGATTAATTTCATGTAGTGAAACAATTGTTGCTTTCATATCTTCATAAGACATATTAAGCTCTTTTGCAATTTCCTTTATATCCTCTTCTTCAGTAGGCAAGAACTCATGAAGAGGAGGATCAAGAAGCCTAATTGTCACAGGAAGACCTTCCATTACTTTAAAAATTCCAATAAAATCTTCTTTTTGCATAGGTAACAATCTAGTTAAAGCCTTTTTCCTTCCCTCTTCATCCTTTGCTACTATCATTTCTCGCATAGCTTTAATTCTAGCACCTTCAAAAAACATATGTTCTGTCCTGCAAAGCCCAATACCCTCTGCACCAAATTTTCTTGCAACTTCAGCATCTTTTGAAGTATCAGCATTAGTTCTAACACCAATTTTCCTGAACCCATCTACCCATTCCATAAAAATTTCAAAATTGCCAGAAATTTCAGGATCCACAACTTCAACTTGGCCTAAAAAAACCTCACCTGTTGAACCATCAAGAGTAATCCAATCACCCTTCTTTACTTTTATCCCATTAACTATAAAGTATTGCTCCTCTTCAAATACTTTTATTGATTCACAACCAGCAACACAACATTTACCCATACCCCTGGCAACAACAGCTGCATGAGATGTCATGCCACCTCTTGCCGTGAGAATACCTTGAGCCACAGCCATCCCTTGAATATCTTCAGGTGATGTTTCTGTTCTTACTAATACCACCTTATTAAATTCTGATTCCTTAACAGCCGTTTCTGCATCAAAAACAACCTTACCAACTGCAGCACCAGGAGATGCTGGCAGACCCTTAGCAATTAACTTTGCCTTTTCTTTAGCTTTACTATCTAATTGTTTATGTAAAAGTTGATTAATTTGCTCAGGAGCTACTCTCATAACTGCAGTCTTTTTATCAATAAGACCTTCACTAACCATATCAACTGCTATCTGCAAAGCAGCAGCAGCCGTTCTTTTGCCCGTACGAGTCTGAAGCATGTAAAGTTTACCTTCTTGAAATGTAAACTCAACATCTTGCATATCTTTATAATGTTTCTCAAGTTTTTCAAAAATACCTATTAATTGGTTGTAAATTTCTGGCATTTCTTCTTTAAGATCTTCAAGATTTTTAGGGGTTCTAATTCCTGCTACAACATCTTCTCCTTGAGCATTAGTTAAATACTCCCCATATACTTCCTTCTCACCTGTAGAGGGGTTTCTTGTAAAGGCAACACCAGTTCCAGAATTATTCCCCATATTACCAAAAACCATTGCCTGTATATTTACAGCAGTCCCAAGATCATGTGGAATATTGTTTAGATTCCTATAAGTTATTGCTCTTTTATTATTCCATGACTTAAATACTGCGTCTATTGACATTTTTAATTGCTCAATTGGGTCTTGGGGAAATGACATACCTTTTTCTTTTTCAATTATTTTTTTATATTCCGAAATAAGCTCCTCTAAATCATTCTCATCAAGTTCTGTATCAAATTTTATACCTTTTTTTTCTTTCAAACTTTGAAGTGCTTTTTCAAACTTGTCATGTTCGACTTCCATTACAACATCTCCAAACATTTGAATAAATCTTCTATAGGCATCTAATGCAAATCTTCTATTCCCTGTTTTCTTAGCTAGACCTTCAACTGTTTTATCATTTAAACCTAAATTCAAAATTGTATCCATCATACCAGGCATTGAAAATGCTGCACCTGATCTAACTGAAACAAGCAAAGGGTTGGAGACATCCCCAAATTTTGCCCCCATTTTTTCCTCTAACTTTTTCATATTTTCAAGAACTTGCTCTAGTAGACCTTCAGGCCATTTTTCTCCTAACTCATAAAACAAATTGCAAGTCTCAGTTGTAATTGTAAAACCTGGAGGTACAGGTAAGCCCAAATTAGTCATTTCAGACAAATTTGCACCCTTGCCTCCCAAAAGATTTTTCATATCCTTTGTGCCTTCGCCAAAAAAATAAACATACTTTTTCTCAACCATTTTATCCCTCTCTTCTAAACGCTAAAAATTTTTAACAAAAAGACCACCTGAATTTTAATTTAACTCATTTTAATTTAAATTATTTTAACACTAGGCTACTTAATAAATGAAATAACAATAACAACAAATAATAACTAAGTAAAACTAACTTACAATTTTTGAAAAATCGGCTATTGACAAATATAAATCAGCTATTTGCTTTACCAAATTAATTCTGTTATTTCTAATTTCTTCAATTTTATCCATTATTAAAATTTTTTCAAAAAAAGTATCAATTTCTTTTCTAAAATCAATAAGTTCCTCAAGAGATTTTTCATATAAACCTTTTAGATTATAATCTTTAATTCTCCCCTGTCTTTTAATTAAGCTTTCATAAATCTCTTTCTCCAGTTCTTCTACAAATAAAGATTTATTTACAGAAGAAAAGTTCTTGCCCTTAATTATATTTTTGCACCTTATCATCGGAAGACTAATATCATCAAAAAGACCATTCTTTAAAACTTTATCAATTGCCTCATATCTGCTCTTTATATCCAAAATAGAATAATTTTGGGAGCTTACAATAGCATCAATAATGTCAGTTCTTTTATTAGCTTTTTCATAAGTATATTTTAATCTTGCAATTATAAAATCAAATATGTCCCACTTTAAATTTTCTTTTTTTATCTCATCAACTTTTATAAAAGCTTCATATAAATCTATTGAAAAGCTAATCAAGCTATAAAAATCAATATCATAATTTTTATCAAGAATAGACTGAACCACCCCTAATGCTTTTCTTCTTAAAGCAAAAGGATCCTCTGAGCCTGAAGGTATATTATCAGTTAAAAACATTCCTGTTATTGTGTCAATTTTATCAGAGATAGAGAGTACAGTGCCCGTCTGAGTAAATGGTAATATATCTCCATAAAATCTTGGTAAGTAGTGCTCAAAGATTGCTTCATAAACTTCAGGATTTTCACCTCTTTCTTTAGCATATTCACGGCCAACCACTCCTTGAAGTTCAGGAAATTCAACAACTAAATTAGTTACCAAGTCGGTTTTACATAAATAAGATGCACGTTTTGATAATCCTAAAATATTTTCAGGCAAAGGGGTGGCTTTCTGAATTAATTGATTAATTATTTGCTCACATAATTTTTCAAGCCTTTGTTCTTTATCATACATGCTGCCAAGTCCTGAAAAGAATGTAACTCCTTTGAGTTTAGTCACCCAATCTTCCCATGTATGTTTCTTATCTTCAGAATAAAAGAAAAAAGCATCTTGCAGTCTTGCTTTTAAAACCCTTTCATTACCTTTAATAATTTCATTATTTTTATCTTCAATCCCATTTTGAACAACTATAAATTTAGATACGACATCACCATTTTTACCAGTTATAGCAAAATATCTTTGATGGTATTCAATAGCTTTTATAAGAATATCTTTAGGCAGTTTTAAAAAATTTTCAGGAAAGCTGCCTAACAACACATTTGGAATTTCAACAAGATTTATAACCTCACCCAGTAAATCATGATTTATGATTACCTTTAAATTATCATTACTATATTTATTTTCTAAATCAAGAATTTTTTCTAAAATAATTTTTTTTCTTTCTTGCCCATCAACAATTACTTTACCAACATTTTCAAGCAAATCTAAATATTCCTCTGCATTTTTAATTTTAATTTTCTCAGAATGAAGCGTCCTATGACCAAAGGTAAAATTTGAACTTGTAAGACTTTCAATTTTTACTTTAATTAACTCATCTCCATAAAGAGCTAATATCCATCTTATTGGTCTTGCAAATTTTATTTGCCAATTTGCCCATGTCATTTGTTTAGAAAAAGAAATTGAGTATATAACTTTTGATAATATTTCTGGAAGAATATCTACAGTTTTTTTGCCTTCCTCAAAAATTTTTTTGCTTAAATAAACACCTTTATCGGTACTTAGACGTTCAATTTCACCTACACTTATTTTTAGACTCTTGGCAAATCCTAAAGCTGCTTCTGTAGGTTCTCCATTTTCATTAAAAGAAATTTTCTCTGGAGGTCCAATAATTAATTTTTCAGATGGATTTTGCTTTGAATTTAAACTGTTGATAAAAGCTACAAGCCTTCTTGGTGTCCCATAAGTTTTAATTTGCTCAAAATCTATCTTATTTTTTAAAAATTCTTCACTTAAATTATTCTTTAAGGACAAAGTACCTTCATATATGCTTGATGAGGGAAGTTCTTCAGTCCCAATCTCAAACAATAATGTCTTATTTTCCATTAAGTTTCCTTCATTAAAAGAGGATAGCCTAGTTTTTCTCTTTGTTTTATATATGCCAAACATAAAGCCTTAGCAAGATTTCTAACCCTTGAGATGAACAAGGTTCTCTCAGAAACACTTATGGCTTCTCTTGCATCAAGTAAATTAAAAGTATGCGAACATTTTAAAACATACTCACAAGCTACATAAACTAAATCATGTTCTATGGCATTATGAAATTCTTTTTCGAATTTATTAAAAAGATCAAAAAGCATTTTAGTATTTGCAACATCAAAATTGTATATAGACCATTGTTTTTCAGATTCAAGATGTACATCGGCATATGTAATCCCATTTGTCCAAGTCAAATCCCAAAAACTATCCTTATCTTGTAAATACATTGCTATTCTTTCAAGCCCATAGGTTATTTCAGCAGAAACCGGCTTTAGGCTAATCCCACCCATCTGCTGAAAATAAGTAAACTGGGTAATTTCCATCCCATCTGCCCAAACTTCCCATCCTAATCCTGCAGCCCCAATCGTAGGTGAAGCCCAATCATCTTCAACAAATCTTATATCATGGGTTTTTAAATCTATACCAAGACTTGACAAAGAACCTAAATAAAGATCAATAACATCATCAGGAGAAGGTTTTAATAAAACCTGGAATTGATAATAATATTGGGTCCTAAATGGGTTTTCGCCATACCTACCATCAGTAGGCCTCCTAGAAGGCTCTACATATGCAACATTCCAAGGCTCAGGGCCAAGACACCTTAAAAAAGTATCTGGATTAAATGTCCCTGCTCCTTTTTCTATATCCAAAGGTTGCTTAATAATACAACCTTTAGACCCCCAATATTTTTGTAAATTAAATATTATATCCTGGAAATCCATAAGACTTAATTCTAATAATTATTATAATTATAGTCAATTTGAAATTTATAGAAATTTATTTTAATTACATAAAATTAATGCTTAGACAACAGAACTAAAATTTGACGTAATATTTATCTTTATGTTACAAAATTAAAATACTACAAAGTAAAAAAGCAATAATGGAGAAGAACTTAAAATTTATATTAGCTTATATTCTTAATAGTTATAATCTTTTATATAACATAGAAAGCTACGTAACCCTTTATAATATTACGCAACTTTAAAAATATTAAAACTAATGTTTGAAAATACTATTTTTAATTAAATAATTTATTTAGAATAAACTTGTTCTGCAAATTTAACCCCAGCAAAAGCATCTTTCCCATAAAAATCGCAGCCAGTTTCTTTTGCAACTAATTCTGTTACAGGTGCCCCGCCAACCATGATAGAAACGTCATTTCTAATTCCCGCTTTTTCAATAGCCTGTACAGTATCTGCAATAGCTCCAAAAGATATAGTTATTAAACAGCTCATTCCAACTAATTTTGCCCCACTTTCTTTTATTACCTCGACAAACTTATTTGCCTCAACACTTGTTCCTAAGTCTATTACTTCAAAGCCAGTATTTCTAAGAAGCATAACCACTAAGTCTTTTCCAATATCATGTACATCTCCATATACTGTTCCAATTACTACCTTGCCTTTAGTAGAAGTCTCCGCAGAATCAAAATTAAGAAGTGAAAGTGCTTCTTTCATTATAACTCCTGAATAAATTAAATCAGAAACAAAATACTCCTCTCTTTCATACCTATTACCTATTTCTATAAGAGCATCCCGCAACTGAGTCATTATCTCATTAGTAGAAACACCTTTATTTAAGTTTTCCTTCACAAGTTCTTTTACTTTCTCTTCTTCTAAGTTAACTAATGCATTATATATCTCTTTGTTTTCACACATTAAAATTCCTTTCTCAGTTTTCTTTTATATCTCTATTAAAAATCAGTAAGAATAGCCCAGATAAATCTATTAGCTAAAACTTCTATCTTTTCCCACTCTTCCTTTAAAATTTCTTTATCACCCATTATTTTTGGATATTCTTTCTCATGCACTTCCCAAGGAATAACCATCCCGGGTTTAGCACTTCCTTTTGTCTCAGACATTTTAAATCCTCCCTTGATATATAACTATCTAAAATAAATTAATAAACCCCGTACTCTAAAGCAGCTTCGGTCATTGCTTTTATATTCTCAGGTTTTGCGTCACTCTGTACAATAGCTCCAGCATCTAAGATATAACCACCATCCCTGCCAACAGTCTGTATTACTTTTTTACAATAATCTTTTACCTCACCTGGCAAGCCAAATGCTAAAAGATCATTTGGTATGCCACCACTAATTGCAAACTTTTCACCAACTTGCTTATGAACTTCAAAAATATCACCCTTATCAACATGATAAATAATACTTCTCTCAGGAAGTTCTGCAGTATACTTTAACCACTTATCCCAGTTACCTTCAGCATACCAAAGAGTTTGCACTCCATTTTTCCATAATTCTATTATTATTTCCTTCATTGTTGGCCAGAATAACCTTTCATATATATTGCTTGGAAACATAGTGCCTCTATGAAGCCAAACAGTAACTGGAACTTGTTTGTTAGGATCTGAGGTTACTAATGCATTCTGAAATAAATATGGAGCAAGAGCTTCGCAAGCAGCTTCTACTTTCTCTGGCTGACGATAAACATCAACTGAAAGCTGTCTAAAACCTCTTAATTTATCTGCAAGAATATCAAAAGGAGCTTTCAAAATTCCAGATATCGCCGATACTGTTCCACATTCTGATTTGAGAAGTTCAGCTGCTCTACCACATGCTTGAAAATAATCCATCATTGCAATTCCGCCCTTAAGCCATGCCATATTATTTCTAAATGTATTTGGGGAATTTAGTGGAACTACATATTTAGATATTCTTGGCATCCAAATATTTGCTAAGAACTCAGTAGGATTTTCAATCAGCATGTCGTACTCATCAGCTTTCATATAAGCACCTTCTTCATCAGCAGGTTCAAAATATTGGAAACCTACATCTGGTGGGAGCTCTATTCCTGGAACTTTATAATATATTTGCCCAAAATGATCAACTAATCCAGTCCATACATAAATCATATTTATCACTGTGGCGTCCCATTCAAAATCTTTAGCACATTGTCTTGTAGCTTCAAACGCTTTTTCATATTGATGTGTTACTTCCTGATTTGTGTATCCAGCATATTTTGCAACAAACTCAGCTGCAAAAATCCTAATCGGAACTCTATCAGGCTTATCATTCCTTAATGCTGTCGTGTATCTTTTTAATCTTTCATCATATAATTTTTCCATCTCAATAGACATTTATTTACCTCCTATCTATCTTTTAATATTACTACAGGCTTAACATATAATAATAAAGAAAATAAGAAATGACTTCACTACTAGAGCTGACTTATTAATATTTTTATCTTTTACCAAGTTTTTCTAAAAACTAGGATACTTTTAATATTTCTAATGTTTTACTTATATAAAACCACGATAATCCTAAATCTA
>Ga0255345_1005943_pt1 | contig 12176 bp, 10 predicted proteins | sample wastewater_treat_6_FD_192415 | JGI IMG/M metagenome (GOLD analysis project Ga0255345, IMG submission 192415) | Wastewater microbial communities from Lulu Island WWTP, Vancouver, Canada - plant20 | ecosystem: Engineered > WWTP > Wastewater > Unclassified | place: Canada: Vancouver, British... | reverse complement strand
GAAAGGAATTTGGTTTGACTGTAGAGGTAATACATATGTATGTATTAAGGAAACGAATGGCGCAGAGTGATGCAGAAGCTCTCCATTCACGTCCTTATAAATATCCTGTTAAAGTTTTAGAAAATTCTACAATATATGAGATAAGAGAGAATGAAGCTGTTGTAATTGATAACAAATTTAACCGTACAATTGTCCCGTTTGACGATATAGTTACTTGCTATACAACTCCAAATATATCCCTTGCTGAGACATTCTCAAAATTAGAGGCTGAGGGAATATATGTATATACTATTGGTGATGCAAAAACTCCTAGAAACCTTCATGCTGCAATTAAAGAAGGTGCAGATTTTATAGTAAAAATACTTGACAAGGATATGCTTATAAATCCCAACCATGCAATTGCTGGCAATCTTCCGCCGGATGTAAGGGTTGATTTAGGTTTTGAAACTATTAAATAGAAAGATTAAATGATTTATTTTGTTAAAATCAGAATAAGTATGGGTTGTTAAGGAGTAACCAGGAAATTATTAATCTTAATCTAGATAATTTCCTGGTTAATATACTAAGTTGAATGCTCAAGTCTAAGGAAATAATATTTATCATATTTGTTGTTAATTATTAGGGTATTTACTGTTGGGGTAGTAGTTAATTAATGGCAATAAGAATATTTTTGATAGCATTTAATTACTAACAGTACTTTAATTTATATACTAATTATTTTTTCAGTGATTCTTATGATGCAGTCATTTAAATTTGTAAAAACAGCTAGTTCTGAACTTCAGTTCAAGATAAATGAGTCAATTATTTTTAATTATTTAAGGGCAAATGGTCCAATATCCAGAGCTAGAATTTCTCGGGATTTGAAAATAAGTGCTCCTGCGGTCTCGAGAGTTATTGAGAAGTTAATAAGAGATGATTACGTAATTGAGACAGAGAAACAGGAAACTAAAAGTGGCAAAAGGCCAACCTTGCTTGACATAAATAATAATAGAGGCTTTGTACTCGGAGTTGACTTGGGAAGCGAAAAGTTAAAGATGGCTTTAATGAATTATAGAGGTAGCGTTGTCAAGAAGTATATTGGACCAGAAATCCTTGATAGTATGGATATTGGAAAAGTATTAAAAAAAGAAATTGCTAAAGTTTTTGTGGACTGTAAAAAAAATATGCCAAATAACTCTGCTCCATCTGAGATAAAATCAATTTGCGTAGCATTTCCTGCAGATGTAGATCCAGTATCAGGCAAGATAATGAGTGCCTCTCTATATAGTAACTGGAAAAATATCAATTTAAAAGAAGATATTCATACTGCTTTTAATATTCCTGTTTTTATAGAAAACAATGTAAATCTTGCTACGTGGGCAGAAAAAAATATTGGAAAGGGTGAAGATTTTTCTAATATTGTTTTTCTTGAAATAAGTAATGGAATCAAAGCCGGGATAATTATAGATAATGTATTATTAAAAGGAGAAAACGGTTATGCCGGTGAAATTGGATTTTCTATTGTAAATACTGAAAATCTTAGATTTAAAATCATAAATAAAGGCTTTCTTGAAAAGTATGCTTCTGTAACAGCTATAAAGAAAATAGCAATAAGGTCTATTCAAGAGGGTAGGAGTTCTTTGATGACTGAGCTTTCAGGGAATAATATTGAAAATATAGAACCGATTATTGTCTGTGAAGCCGCAATGCAAGGTGACAGTCTGGCACAAGAGATATTGGAGGACGCAGTAAGACTCCTATCAATTGCAGTGATAAACTTGATTCTCATATTAGATCCTGAGATAATTATTCTTGGTGGGTATATTTTTGATCTCCCATATAGAAATGAATTACTTGTTGACCCTATTAAAAACTATGTAAAACAGGCTGTACCGTTCAATATACCTGATATTGAACTTTCTGAACTTGGTAAAGATGCAACGATAATTGGTTCCTGTCTCATGGCTATGGAAGCACTTTTGATAGGTGAATTTCCTTATAAGTTAGAATGTCAAGTTTAAGTTTTATCGTTTGAAAAATTGATAGCTAAATAATTTTCTCAAAAGTAGAATGTTTTTATAAAGGGGAAACCCAATGTTGACAAAAATTTAACTTTAACGATAATGTTAAATAGTATTTCAATTTGTTTATTTAATATAAATAGTATTATCGATAAAAAGGAGGATAATTAACTATGAAAAAGCTATTATGGAAAGCATTAATATTGTTAACAATAATAGCAGTATTAGTGCCTATGGTTGTTAGTGGTTGCAAAACTGCTACAACAGAAACTACAGCTGCAGAAACTACAGCTGCTGCAAAGAAACTTGTTTTTGGGAACCTTCCAACAGCTTTGTCAGATGAATGGAATGGTTACAGTGTAGAAAATTTTAAGTTTGCGGCAGAGAAAAAAGGGGTAGAGGTCCAGGTTATTGATGCTCAATGGGATGGTGCAAAACAATTAAGTAATCTTGAAGACCTTATAAGCAAAGGAGTAGATGCAATTAGTGTATTTGTTTGGACACCTGAAAGTGCAGAAATGTTTGCTGAAAAAGCAAAGGAAGCTGGTATTCCAATTTTCTTTGAAAACACCAAGCTTGAATCTGAAATTATTGGATATAAATTCAAAGGTGACTATGTTTTTTGCGTAGCACCCGAATATGATAATATTGGTTACGAAGCTATCAAATGGCTTGATGAAAATTATCCTGGTTCAAAGATACTTTATGTAAGAGGTCAACCTGGAATGGGGATAGTTGAAGCTTATGAAGTAGGTGTTGAAAAAGCTATTGCAGAATCTACAAGCGGAACAACTGTTGCCATCAGGAAGGACACCCAATGGGATACTGAAACAGCTCAGCCGGTAGTTACAGATGTTATAGCATCAGGTGCGGAGTTTGATGCTATTTTTGCAAACAACGAACCTGTTGCTCAAGGATGTTATAATGCATTAAAAGACGCAGGACTTGAAGGAACTATACCAATTATTGCAACAGGTGGTGGACCAACTGGTATTAAGCAATTTGAGCAAGGCATCATAGATGCAACAGTAGCATCACCGGTTAGCCTACAAGGACTATGGCTGTTTAAAGCAATGTGGTTGTATTGTTCACAAGGAATAGAACCACCACAGAAATTCATACCTCTACCAAATATGGTTATAACTCCTGATAATCTTGACGAAAATATTCCATGGCCTGCATCAGAAGAACTATTTGAATATGTTGGTGGACTGGATTCCTGGTAAAAATCATTGAACTGATAAAATTCTAGTCAATAAATCTAAGTAAGAGCAAGAATTGGTTTTAGGATGTTTTGCGGTCTTATATAAAAATAAGGCCGCAAAACAACAACATAGGTTATAAACTATTTATAAATTTTTATATGAATAACATATGGAAAATAAAATATTTGAAGCTAATAAAATACTAGAGACAAGAAATATAACAAAAGAGTTTCCAGGTGTAAAAGCTCTAGTAAATTTTAACTTTGATCTTTATAAAGGAGAAGTGCACGCATTAATTGGTGAAAATGGTGCAGGAAAATCTACATTCATAAAGATACTATCAGGTGCATTTGCGCCAAACAGAGGTGAAATAGTATTAGGTAATGAAAAGTACCACTACTTTACTCCCAATACTGCCAGGAGGTTAGGGATTCAGACTGTATATCAAGAAGATATACTTGTTCCACCAATAACTGCTGCAGAAAATATATTTCTTGGTGTGGAAGAAATAAGTGAAAAAAAATTTTTTATTGGTTACATGCAGATATTTAAGAAAGCAGAAGAACTTGCAAAAAATATTGGCATCAATATTAGAGTTGATGAAATATATGAAAAATTAAGCCCTTCTGATCAACAATTTGTAAAAATATTAAAAGCACTGGCGCAAAGGCCAAAAATCCTCATTCTCGATGAACCTACACAGGCTTTTAATAAAAACGACATTGGTCTTGTTATTGAAATGGTAAAAAGAATTTCAAAGGAAGGGGTAGGCGTAATTTATATTGCACATGACCTTGATGAAATAGTTGAAGTCGCAGATAGAATAACAGTACTTCGTGACGGTAAAAAAATTAAAACTCATGATAGGAAAGTTGAAAGTTTTAAGACTGATGTTCTTGCAAATGAAATGATTGGTCGCCCGGTAGATCTTTTTTATAAGAAAAAAGAAAATCCTATAGGTGATTATGTTTTTGAGGTAAGAAACCTTAAACTTAAACCTAATCACAAACCAATTAATTTTAAAGTCAAAGAGGGTGAAATACTTGGCGTAGCTGGGTTAAAAGGTGCAGGTCGTTCCGAGATAGCGCGAGCGATTTTTGGAGCATTAAAAAAACATGAGGGCATGATTTTTTATAAAGGTAAAAATATCACCCCTACTAATCCTATACAAGCGGTTAAATCAGGTATGGCTCTTTTGACAGAAAATAAACAAATAGATGGTCTTTTTATGGGGATGCCAGTTTGTCAAAATATCACTATGGTTGGTTTAGATAAAATAGGAAAACTCTTTATAAATCTAACTAAAGAGAAAAAACTATCGGCAGAATATGTAAAAAGATTAAATATAAAAACCCCTTCTCTTGACAAGGAGGTAAAATTTTTGAGTGGAGGTAATCAGCAGAAGGTTGTCATTGCAAAATGGCTTTTCAAAGGTGTAAATATCCTTATAGTTGATGAGCCCACTCACGGAATAGATGTAAATGCAAAAACTGAAGTATATGAACTTTTTACTGAACTGGCTACTAGTGGTAAATCAATAATTATGATCTCATCTGAAATGCCGGAACTTATTTCACTTAGTGACAGGGTTATAGTAATAAACAACTTTGAAATTACAAAAGAGCTTGCTAAGGATGAGATTAGTGAGGCAAATATTTTATCAGGATTTATTGGAAGGAAATAAAGGTGTCAAATAATAATGAAATTAATAAAAATGTATCTAAAAAAGAAAGTCCTTTGAAGAAACTAAGCTTTTTAAATAACCAGATTGTTTATCTGATAATTGTGATAATCTTTATTTGTGTAATTGCAAGTTTGTTGAATCCAAAATTTTTCACATTTAAGAATTTCTTAAATATAATGCAGCAAATTTCTATTCTTGGAATCCTGACTATGTGTATGTCTCTTTTGATGATTTCTGGTGGGCTTGATATTTCAATAGGGAATATGACAGGCCTTCTTGCAATTATATTTGCCAGATTGGTTTTGACAGGCAAAGGCATTGTTCTAGGTGTCACTGTGGCATTCGTCTTAGGCACTATATTAGGATTCATTAATGGTTTCATAATAGCTAAAAGCAAAGTAACCCCTCTTATTATCACCTTGGGAATGGATTATGTTTTTCTTGGTTTTGCATTAATAGTAGGTGGTGGAAGACCCCATGCGATTACGGGACAATTTGAATTTCTAGGTCAATATAGAATAGGAGGGGTTGTTCCGGTTTCTATAATATTGTTTTTTATTATATTCTTGTTTGCTTTTTCCCTGCGAAAATATACAAAATATGGAAGGCGTCTAAATGCCATTGGTGGGAATCCGCAAGCGGCATTTCTCTCAGGTATTAATGTTGACTGGCATATAATTTCGATTTATACGTTATCTGGTTTTATAGTTGGTTTTACTTCCTTAATTTTAATTTCAAGACTTGGAATGGTACAAGCAGATGTTGGATCAAATTTTGCATTGCAAGCTCTTGCAGCATCAATAATAGGAGGTATTACATTTGAAGGGGGCAGAGGTAGCATTGTAGGAGCATTCTTTGGGGTACTACTTCTGGGTATCTTAAATAACTCATTAAATATAATAGGTGTTTCCTCATTTGTGCAGACTATAGTTTTGGGAGCAATAATAGTGGCTGCAACAGTAATAAGTAATATAGGTAAGATGAGAAGGCAATAGGTCCTTTAGCCGTGCTTCTTTTAATACCTATTTAAATATGAATATGGTTAAAACTCATATCACGAAAGGTGAGTTGTGATGAAAGTACTTGCAATAGGAGCGCATCCTGATGATATTGAACTTATATGTGCTGGAACCATGGCAAAATTTAAACAGCAGGGTGCAGAAGTATTTCTATGCCATGTATGTGATGGTAATAAAGGCAGTAAAATATACAAACCAGAAGAGCTCGCAGAAATCAGAAGGAATGAAGCATTGGAATCTGCCAAATTGATTGAGGCAACTTCTATATGGGCAGGGCTGTCAGATGGTGAAGTGGTTCTTGACCTAAATTCAAGAAAAAAAGTAGTGGAAGTTATTAGGCAAACTGCACCTGACCTTATTATAACTCATAGTCCAAACGACTATCATTCAGATCATATAAATACTAGTAGGCTTGTATTTGAAGCTACATATCTTGCGGGTCTTGTCTTATGGGATTCAGCCTATCTAGCTCCAGAGAAGCTACCCTATCTTTACTATATGGATACTCTTGCAGGTGTGAATTTTTTTCCTGAGGAATATGTAGATATTTCCGATACTATTGAGATCAAAATAGAGATGATGATGAAGATGAAGTCGCAGCTTGGGTGGTTAAAAGATATGCATAACTGCGATGCGGCTGAGTTTATAAGAACTGTTGCTAGGTTTAGAGGTTTTCAAGCTGGTGTAGAGTATGCCGAAGCTTTTGTTCAGCAAAAAATGTATCCCCAGGGTCTAACAAAAAGGATATTACCATAACTATAGATCAACTTATCCCATATTTTATTAATATTTTGCTTGGAGACTAAAGTGTTAACTGTAAACACCAAGCTTAGATAGTACATATTATTAATAAAATTTATTATCTTATTATATGAGGAGAAAAGAAATGAAAAAAACGATTGCAGTTACAACATCTACTTACCCTAATTACAGTGGGAGTGAAGCAATAGAAGGGATAGCTAAAGCAGGTTTCAAATATATTGAGATGGCTTCTGCACCTGCATATTTTGAACATATACCAAGACCTGAAAATGGTGTAAGCAAAGAAATAGTAGACAAGGTATTAAAGGAGTGCAGTGACCATGGTTTGACATTGCAATGTGTAGCAGGCCATACTAGGATGATGAAAGCGGACACGGTTGTAAATTTTAAGAAAGTACTTGATTTTGCAAATCTGGCTGGTGTCAAGTTTGTTACCACTGATGCAGGAGAAGTAAAATGCAAAGAAGATGAAAAGAAATTCTACGCGGATATAAAGGAAATAGCAGATTATGCTAAAGACAAAAGTATAACAGTTTGTCTTGAAATGCATGGTAACTGGTGTAATACAGGTAAGATAGGGGCAGAAATAATTAAGACTATTAACCATCCAAATATAAAATTAAATTATGATACAGCAAATGTAGTATTCTATGGCAATACAAGGCCAGAAGAAGATATGAAATACGCGCTGCCTTATATGGGATATGTGCATCTAAAAGAAAGTGGAAATGGAAAATTTGGTGAATGGAATTTTCCTGCACTTGGAGAAGGTGTGCTGGATTTTGATAAAATATTTGATATGTTAAAACAGTTTGATGGTCCTGGTAGTGTCGAGATCGAATTTGATGGAAAAGAACATTCGCTTGAGGAAATAAATGAAGCTGTTAGAAAATCTTATGTTTTTCTTAAAAATAAAGGAATGGTTGATTAATATATTAAATTAATATCCATATTATAAAACCATAAATCTTTTAAACCTTTGTTTTTATAAATTAATTAATTTATGGAGGCTAAAATGGTTAAGTTTGCCCTTATTGGCATAGGATATATAGGTCAAGCACATCTGAGTGTATTGAGCCAGATAAAAAATGCCCAACTAGTTGCTATTGTTGATAGTCGCGAGGAGATTGGTAGAAAGGTTGCTCAGGAAAACAATGCAAATTATTTTAAGAACATTGATGAACTTTTAAAAAATTTAGATGTTGATTGCGTAGATATTTGTGTCCCAACATTTGCTCATGCTGAGATTGCTATAAAATCTGCTAATGCGGGAAAGCATATACTATGTGAAAAACCGCTTACATTATCTTTACAAGATGCAGATGAGATGATAAAGGCAGTAAAAGCAAATAATGTCAAAGCAATGACAGGTCATGTATTAAGATTCTGGCCGGAATATGTGAAGATAAAAGAGATGATAGATAATGGATACCTTGGCAAGCCACTGAATGCATTTTGTGAAAGGCTTGCTGTAACTCCAGACTGGCAGGTTGGTGCATGGAATAAGTGCGAGAAATTAAGCGGGGGAGCAGCATTAGACCTTCATATCCACGATCTTGACTTTTTGATATGGTTATTTGGTAAACCTGAAATTGTAAAAGCTCAGGGAATGTTAACCCCTGAAAACCCAAAAGAAGGAGGTTTTTCTCATATTTTTACAACTGCAATGTTTAAAAATGGTGAAGCTGGATTTGCCGAAGGCGGCTGGTCTTTTAAAGGTGCCTTTCCTTTTACTATGGTTGTAAGAATATTATGTGAAAAAGGTACTATAGAATGGGCATTTAGAGCTGGAAAGAATATCGAGGAAAGGGGACAGGCAGCAAATATTAAAATATACTGTAATGATGACTCTACTGAGACAATTGAAGTAAAACAAGCAGATCCATTTTTTAATGAGATATCTTATTTTGTTGATTGTATAGAAAATAATAAACCAATAGAGATTGCTACTTTTGAAGATGGGCGTGCATCACTTGAGTTTGCACTGGCAGCTATTAAGTCAGCAAGGGAACAGTCGGTAGTAAAGCTCTAATTTTGTGTATGATACTGATAATTGCTTTGACAAAATAGTGTTTTTTTAGAATAACATTTAAAAAATATAAAATATAAATATAAAATTTGGAGAAGAAAATGGGAAATTTTAAAGGTATTTTAACTCATCAAACTTTAAGTGATGAAGATTTTAAAAAACTTATGACTATGCCTACTGAAGAACTAGAAAATTGGAGTAATGTCGGAGTAAGGGTTGTTGAAAATGCACAAACATTATACCAGCAGATGGCTCGTTCTATTGCAGATGTAATAATAAAAAATAATAAAGAAAATAAGAATACCAAAATTATTCTTCCTGTAGGACCTACACCGCAATATCCTATATTGGCAGAAATTATAAATTTTGAAAAAATAAATCTTGAAAAATTATGGATTTTCTTCATGGACGAATACTTGGACTGGGAGAGTAGATTGATTCCCGAATCACATCCCATGAGTTTCAGAGGTTATATGAAGAACGCCCTGTTTGATAAAATAGACAAATCTCTGGGATTAAAAAAAGACCATATAATATTCCCAAATCCTTCAGATCTTGATTATAGTGACAAAAAAATTGAGGAGCTGGGTGGAATAGATACTTGTTATGGTGGTCTGGGGTATCACGGTCATATTGCCTTTAATGAGCCATATGATACATACTACAGGAGAATGACCATAGAAAAGTTTTTAGCTTCAAAGACAAGGATAATTGATCTAAATTCTGATACGTTTGTAATTAACAGTCTCTGTGGAATAGGTGGAAATTGTTATGATTTACCCCCGAAAGCTGTAACCATTGGGATGAAACCGATTATGGAAGCTAAAAGGATTGAAATTTATTGTGATGGTGGGGATCTTAACTGGCAGCTCGCAAGCTTAAGGCTTGCATTAATGCATCCACCCACACTTGATAGGCCAGCTACACTTTTACAAATTCATCCGAATCCAAAAGAAAGTGTATTATTTGTTGCAGATAAGCTTACTGCACGACCTGTGATAATTGCTCCAAAATAAAATATTTAATTTTATAATTATAACCAAAATTAAAGTTTTGAAACTTTAATACTAAAATATGGAGATGGTTTGATTTCACCATCAAAAAAGTTATTACTTGATGCAATAAATCATAATAGTCCTGCAAAAGTCCCCATGATGTATAGAGGGGAACCATCCCTAAACAAAAAATTGGTAGATTATTTTAAGCTTGGGCCTTTGGAAAAAAATTGGATGAAGCTTATAGAATTGTTAGGGGCAGATAATTATTCAGATGGAGAGACACTGGGAGGTTTTACCACTTATTTTCCCGACTATATAGGGCCTGACTTTAACACTGTTTTTGAAATAAATAGATTTGATATATGGGGGATAAAGCCTGTGGAAATATATTCTGGAGAAGAAAGGAATATAGTTTTTTCAACAAAACCACCCATGTACGAAATGGATGATATTGATGAAATAAAAAATTATCCATTTCCAAAACTGGATTGGTTTGATTTCAAGGTTTATCGTAATAATTCTGAGCAATTGGAATATAGGAACCACAAAGAGCAAGAAAAGATAGAACTTAAAGATTTTAAAAGAAGTGATGAATATTTTCTTAATACTAGTTGCATGAACAGTATATTTATGGTTGCAACATATTTAAGGGGAATTGAAAAATTTTTTATGGACCTGGTCTTAAATGAACATTATGCTCAAATCCTATTAAATAAGATAGGGGAGTTTATGGTAAGCTTCAATGAAAGAAATTTAAAAAGTATTGGTAAATATATTGATCTATATGGTATCTGGGATGATTTTGCTGACCAGGAAAATCTTATGATATCTCCCCAATTATGGAGAAAATATTTTAAGCCATGGTATAAGATTCTTATAAATGAAGCAAAAAAATACAATTTACTTGTATGTTTTCATGTTTGTGGAAGTTGTATAGAAGTTATACCTGATTTAATAGATATGGGTGTCGATATTCTTGACCCTGTTCAGGTATCTGCAAAAAATATGGAGCTTGAGAATTTAAAAAAGAAATTCGGTAAAGATATTTGCTTTCATGGAGGTATAGACTCACAAAAATTTCTTCCGTTTGCGAAACCAGAAGAAATTAAGAAAGAAATAAAAAAGATAAAAAAGTTATTTGAGAATGATGGCGGAATTATCCTGGGACCCTCGCATTATCTTACACCTGATATTCCAGTTGAGAATATAATTGTTATGTATAAAGATTAAGTTTGATGCTATTTTTTTTAAAAATAATAACTTTTAGATTTTTTTTGATTTTATCTTCATAATTTTGCGATTTATTGCTAAATTTATTGTAATTTTTTTATATCCTACAAAAATGATGGGGAGGATTTGATTGGTGGATTATATACTTGGAGTAGATGGCGGCGGAACTAAAACAATAACTCGCATAACAGATTTAAAAGGCTGTATTTTAGCGGAAACAATAACAGGTCCAAGTAACTATAAAAAAGTTAAGTTAAGTGTAGCATCAAAAAATATAATTGAAGGCATATTTAAGTCAATCTATAATTTTAACTCTGATGAGGCAAATGTTTCATTTAAAAGTTCTTGTTTTGGTTTAGCTGGATTAGATTCAAGTAAGGATGAGACTGTATATAGGGATACGATATTTAAAAGTCGAGTAGCAAAGATGCTTGACTTAAATAAGACTATTATCTGCAATGATTCAAGAATAGGTTTGGCAGCTGGGACCGATAAAAAGAATGGGATAATGATAATATGTGGGACTGGTTCGAATTGTTTTGGTATTAATGAGAATGGATTAGAAGTCAAAGCAGATGGGTGGGATTTTATACTTGGAGATGAATGCAGTAGTTTTGAAGTAGGATTAAGAGCATTAAGGGCAGTTATGAGAGACTTTGATAAAAGGGGAAGAAAAACAATCCTTAAAGAAAGAATACTTGAGAAGCTAAATCTTAGCAATATTGAAGATTTGATAGAATGGGCATACATTGATCCTTTTTATAGTGAAAAAGTTGCTGCACTTTCCCAGGTGGTGAGTGACTCTGCAGAATTAGGTGACGTGGTAAGCCAAAAAATTCTTTCAAATGCTGTTAAGGAAGCATTTATAACCATAAAAACTGTAGCTATGCAGCTTGGGTTTAAAAATAAAGATTTTGATATTGTATTTGTCGGCAGCTTATTTAGATGTGAAAAATATTTTAAGAATCCTTTGTGTGATAAACTTATAAAAGCTTTTCCAGGCATTAATTTTACGAAACTTAATGATAAACCAGTTGCTGGTGCCATTAAGCTTGCTTTAAATCTTTTAGAAAATTAATTTTATTTAAAAAAGCCATTAAAGCTTACTGTAAACTGTCTAATTCTTCCCTGCTAATAGGTTCAACATCAAATGGAACACCTAATTTTTCTCCATCTTTCTTTAAATCTTCAATTACTGGTGCGATAATCGGAACCCCATGCTCACTATTGTATTTTTCTTTCTCAAATT
>Ga0255345_1005938_pt1 | contig 12191 bp, 6 predicted proteins | sample wastewater_treat_6_FD_192415 | JGI IMG/M metagenome (GOLD analysis project Ga0255345, IMG submission 192415) | Wastewater microbial communities from Lulu Island WWTP, Vancouver, Canada - plant20 | ecosystem: Engineered > WWTP > Wastewater > Unclassified | place: Canada: Vancouver, British... | reverse complement strand
TTCCTGTTCTTATTGGATCTTCTAACCAGCCTTCAGAAACTTCAAAAACCGAACGTCCCAATTCTGCTCTGACGTTTTTCAGGCCAATTTTTGCATAGTTCGAGTCCGTTCTGCCTTCAAAAATCAGGCCGACCTTTAAATTTTTAATTGCGTCTTTCATTGCAGCGAACTTTATTGCACCCTCGTCAAGGTTTGCTTTGCCTTTTGCGGTAATCTTTTTAGGCGTTCCCGACACATTAAAGCTCCCATTAACTATGCCATTTTCGACTATAAAAGCTTTTTCGACTTCTTCCGGCAATAATCCTGTTTTTAAAAAATTACTTACAGCAGTCATTTGCAGGTCGCTAATCTCAAGATCAAGATTCTCTATGACCGGTTTCAGTCCTTTTTCTAAGTCTTTTAATGCGGCTTTTCCTTTCCCTTTAATTGTTGCTCCTAAAATTTTCCCTGTCAGGTTGGCAAGATTCAAAGAAAACAGAGTGTTTTTAAGTTTATTGAATTCTACTTTACCGCTAAAACTTTCTGCTTTAAGTATTGTTTTTCGTCTTGAGTCTTTAATCGGGAAATCAAGATTGATGCTACCCACTTGTACAAATCCTTTGGCAGAGGGCTCTTTAATACTTCCGGAAACATCTGCCCTTGCATCAAACCTTCCGCTCAGATTAAAAGGAATATCAAATTTTCCTATTTTAGAAATCTCTCTTGCTAATTTGTCAATTTTCTCACTTTTGAGATTGAGTGTCAGAGTATCAATATGGCGCCCCGCTTTAGCAATAACACCTTTTGTCATTATATCAACTCCAAAGACATCAGCAGATAGATTTACCTCTACATCCGCTCCGGCAGGTGAAGTGAGATTAAAATACCTCATATCTGCCAGTGCCTTACCGAGCTCAAAGCTCACATCTTTTACCTTAACAGAGGCATCACCGCTTTTAAAAGAAGCCAGATAACCTTCCGGCTGTGTTTTTATTTGAGCATAGAAAGGAAGGTTAGCCATAAAATCTTGCATTTTAATTTTTAACTCAGGAAATCTTATCCAACCTTCTGCATTAGGTTTTTTAATCTCTCCGCTTCCCAATAAGGCAAAACTGAACGCTCCAACAATTTGCAGCGGATATTTTTTGAGAAAATCTCTCCCTTCGGGCTGTGTTTTGATTGCCTCTAATAGCATAGCAAAGTTGCTTCCTCCGCCTTTTAATGAGAAATCATCAATTATTTTATTGTTTGTATCGATTATACAATTTGCTTCTATTGGGAGCCCAAAAAATTCTGTCCTAAAATCTGTATTTATCTTTTTCGGAATAAATTTATTTTCTTGTGAAATTGGATCTGTTACCACGTTTAAAACAGTGTTATCCATCCACAAAGCTTTTTTTCGCCGAACGAATCGAAGCTTGTCAAATCCTGCAAAGAATTGAACATTATTCCCCATTTTCGTATTCAAAGATAAAATCTTATTTCCTTTTATATCGACACTGTCAAAATCCGGTTCGGCAGACAGTCCAAGAATTGCCTTAAGTCTTTCGGATGAAATTTTAAAGTCTTTATTATCTTTTAAAAAGCCTTCAATATTAATGTTGTAATCGTCAATACGTTGACTTTCCCGTTGAAACTTTGCATATCCGTCAATTTTAATATCAAGGTTATCAATTAACGCCTTTATCCCTTCGAGCCTTATGTCTCCTTCTTCAATCAATGCTTTTCCGGCAAGTTTAATAAAATCTGACGGGTAAACTTTGTTAACAATAGTTGTTCCATCAAGATCTACAACTAATTTGCTTTTACGCCAATCTTTTATTGTTTTAAAAGCAGTATTTACTTTAAATGGCCCTAATATCTGCACTCTTTTGCAATATTCATTAAGTTGTCCGGCAATGTTTTTAGGTAAAATATTAAACGGTAAAATGTCTTCTGCACTTCCTGAATCTACTATTTCAGCACTAAAATCAAAATCAGTATATTCAATTTTTTTACCTGCAACTTTTCGATTAAAAGTGACATTTGCTTTTCCTGAATTTCTTGTTAATAAGCCCACAAATTTGTCTACACCGGGTTCAATTTTAATATATTCGGCTTTAGTTGAAGCCTTTTCTCCTGATATGTCTGAGTCAATGCTAAGAAATAACTCTCCCTCATCTTTAAAAATCAATGTTCCGCTGTGCTTAGAGTCAACCTTTTCTATTTTTCCTTCTATTTTTTTCAGAGAAGCGGTTCTGTTTTCAATAGCTATGTCAATATTAAAATCTTCTATTGCGGGCAACCCGGCTAGGTGAAACTGAAAATCTTTTAAAGATATATTCGTTTTTGCGTCATAAAGGGCTTGGTTTTCTTCAGAATTAAAAATAAGCTTTAAAGCACCGCCAATCCGACTGTCTTTGGCTAATAAATCAGACTTTATACTTTCTAAGGAATCAATATTAACAACTCCGTTGAGTTCTTTAACCTTATTAAACAAACTATTTCCGTTTCTGTCTAACAAGAAATTTAGATTAAGTCTGTCTCTGTTTCTGGCGTCATAAAAAGTTACCGCCCTACCCTTTTGCCCAATATTAGTCACACCTACATTCAAATTTTGTCCTAACGCATCAAAAACAATACTGAAATCACCGGTTTCTTTCATGGTTGTAATTTGAAATGTTAACAAAGAAGGTTCTTCTCGGGTAAAAATCTTAAATACGTGGGCGTTATAATTTTCAGCGGGATATTTTTTCAGGCTAAGATTTACTCCGGTAATTTGCTTTGTTTTGTTTGGCAAAGTAATAATTCTTGATATAAACGGATCCGTAATAAGCTTTTGTGGGTTTGGAACTAAAACTGTCAAATTAACGATGTTTATTGAAGACAGATACCTTGCCTCCATTTTTTGCCTATGCTGTTCTCTATCCCATTTTGATCTTCTTTTAGTGGGTTTTTCTTGTTTTTTTTCTTTTGAAACTAAAATTGCCTGCTCTCTGGGAATTGAAAAATCCCAGAGTGCACGGCCTTTCTCGTCTCTGTTTAGTGTAAGCACAGGATTTTCTATAATAATATTTTCAAGAACAAGATTTCCGAGTAAAACATCAAGCAAAGAGTATTCGAGAGCAATGCGCGGCACCGTAAGCAGTGTTGCAGCGGAGTCTATGTATTTGTTTTTAATTACAACGCTGTCTAATTCAACGCCCTTCAACAAATTGCCTGAAATACCTCCGAACTCAAGTTCGAATTGTCCATTTGTTAAGCTTGGGACAAGGCCTTCTTTAATGTGTCCGTCTATCAAGTCCGAATTCAATCTAAAAAAGTTTAGAATAAATACGCCGGCTAAAACTAAAAATGCTACAGCAAGCAACATTAGAGTTTTTCTGATTATTTTTCTCAACAATCTTTTCAGATTTCTGCCACTGCCGTCTTTGTGATTGCTTTTACGTTTTTCAAGCTCAATTACTAAACTCTCAATTTTTTTATTTTCATTATCGGTCATTTCTCTACACACACCTAGATTAAATTGTTTACCATTATAATCACAAAATGCTTAATTAGAACAACTAAAAAAAAGAAAAAAGCGGACAGTTTTTTTGTACACAGTCCTTTGTGAAAAAAATACACCTAGCTAGGTGAAATTAAAACACATTTTAAATGTTTTATAAATAAAAGCCGTTAATTCGGCACTTTATAGCCTACAAATCATTGGCATAATTTATGCGTGATAAATAATATAAGAACATAAAATCAGGAGAAGCCATAAAATGATCACCGAATTATTGCAAAGCAGCTTTATAGATTTAAACTTTGATGTATCAGACAAAGCGTCTGCAATAGATAAGTTAAGTGAGATGTTGTGTGGGTCCGGCAAAGTGAGTGATAAATCCCACTTTTCCAACGCTGTTTTTGAAAGAGAAAAATTAGGTACAACCGGAATAGGCTCCGGGATTGCAATACCTCACGCAAGAACCAATACGGTTAATGAAGTATCTATAGCCTTTGCAAGATCAACTAAAGGCGTAGATTTTAATTCAATTGACGGTGATCCTGTAAACTTATTTTTTGTGTTAGCTGCCCCGGTTGAATCCGGAAGCACTTATTTAAAATTATTAGCCAGAATCTCTCGTCTCCTGCGCTATCAAGACCTTATAGATGAACTTAAAACGGCTAAGACCAAGGAAGAAGTTATTTCTTTAATTGCATCAAGAGAATGAAAAAAATAGGGGGATTATTATGCGTAGCCATAACAATATCGACGACCTCTCTCTTTTACTCAGAATCCCTGCAAACAGAACATACCTTGAAAACGCATTAGTAACTATCGACGGCATCTGCGAACATTTCTCAGTTAACGAATTATCTTCTAAAAGAGTAAAAAAAGCAATTGAGCAAGCATTGTCAGATTCAATTGCAATGACCTCTTCAAACCCCGAAAGTCTTTTTGACCTTAACTTTTCAGTTAACAGAGACACACTTAATGTTCGCCTCGACAGCTACCCATTAGCAAACAATGGCAAGACTGTTCCAATAGGGTCTTCACAATTCACAAAAGGCACTGTCGGAACACGAAATCTCACAGAAAATTTTACTCATGTTGAAGAAGATGGCAGCAACTCATTTTTTGCGATGCAATTTAATTTAAGTCTTAACTAATTGAAATTGTCCCCCTTTTTTTTAAACCGGCTTAAGCCGGTTTTTTTATACAAAAAACACTATTGGCTCAGATATGAAAATAATTGATTTTTATACTGCAGTTATGTAGAATCTACATATGTTTCAAGAAAACCAAATTATCGGCAGACATTATAAATTATTGCAAAAACTTGGCGCAGGTGGAATGGGAGCTGTTTACAAAGCTCTTGACATAAACTTGGGCCGAGAGGTTGCGATTAAGTTTCTCTTAAAAGAAATTGCCGAAGAAAAAGAAATAGTTGACCGGTTTTTAAACGAGGGCCGTATAATTGCGACAATTAACCATCCCGCAGTTATATCGGTGTATGCTTCCGACGTAGAAGAAGCTACAGGCATGCCTTTTCTTGTAATGGAATTTGTTGACGGGCATAGTCTTGACCATTACAAAAAAGAATTAAGAAATGACCTAGACACACTTATTGATCACTTTATTAATATGCTGAGCGGCATAAACGCCTGCCATAAAAAAGGTATCATTCACCGCGATTTAAAACCTGAAAACCTCTTAATTAATAGCAGCGGGCAGATAAAGATTTGTGATTTCGGGATAGCACGCTCAGCGGGTCGACACACCAGAACGGGCATGGCCATCGGAACTCCGCACTACATGTCTCCCGAACAATGCATGGGTAAGCAAGACTTAATAACCGGCCAAACAGACGTATATGCCGCCGGTGTAGTTTTATTTGAAATGCTTACCGGCAAACTTCCGTTCAACCTGCAAAATAAAGCTGATGATCCTGCTTTGGCTATAGCCCTTATGCACATCAGCCAGAAACCTGATTATGCTTCATTCGCTTCTATACCTGAAGGTGTTTCATTTAAAGAATTAATTAGTCAAATGCTTGAAAAGAAGCCGGATGACCGTCCGGAGATTCCTGACATCATTAATAAATTAAAGGGAATACAAAAACGCCTTTCCTTATCCGGCCCCTCTGCTTCATCAACCGAATCAAAACCCACTACTTCTCAGCCTTCTGATATAATAGGCGAGATATATAAGGTTCAATGCGAAATCGGTTCAGGTGGGATGGGAAAGGTCGTTAAAGCTCTTGATACATCATTAAACAGAATCGTAGCCATAAAAACTCTTCACAAAAGTTCTATTGTAGATGACTCACTTGTAAATCGATTTATCAAAGAAGGGCAAGTATTAGCTACGGTGCGTCACAAAAATGTTATGGGGATCTATGCTTCAGCAAAAGATCGAATTACAGAAGTTCCATTTTTGGTAATGGAATACATTGAAGGGCGCCCACTCTCAGAATTGCGTGATGTAATAAAAAAAGACTGCACCCGTTCAATTCCAATAATGTTGCAACTGGCTGAAGGTGTTGAAGCATTTCATGAACATGGGATTATCCATAGAGACCTCAAACCGTCGAATATAATTATAACTTCAGACGGCATTGTAAAAATAATAGATTTTGGTATAGCAAAAACTCAAGGCAATCTTACTAAAACAGGCATGACCATGGGTACCCCCGAATACATGTCTCCCGAACAATGTACGGGAAATAAGAACATAAGTTATAAATCTGACATCTATTCATTGGGTATCATTTTTTGGGAATTAATTTTTGGCGCAGTGCCCTTTAAACCGGATTCTGATCAAAACTCAGAGCTTTCTGTGGCATTAAAGCACATAGAAGCAACTCTCCCTGCACAAGTAATCATTCCGGACTTAACTTTGATACCTATAATTGGCTTAACAAAACGTATGCTGGACAAATCTCCTGATGCCAGGCCTGAGGTAAGAACAATAATTGGCACCCTTGAAGATTATCTTGCCGAACATGCTCCTGAGCTGTTATCAAAACCCTCTACAAGCAGAAGAAGCATGGCGAAATCGGGAATAAATTCTCTTTCTCAACTAGTTTCCGATGCTCAGATATCATCATCTTATTCTAAGAAAAAAATACTTATACCAATTATAGTCGCCATTTCTGTCGGCTTAGCATTATTGTTGTGGAAATCAGGTTTAATTGGCGGGAAAAATCTTAACGAAATAAAAAATGAAATCAATGAGCTGATTATTTCCGGCGAATATTCTCAGGCTCAGATTAAAATCAGCGAATTTGCCATGACCTCAGATGGACGCGAGCTGGCTCCAAAACTTAAAGAAGCTTTAGTTCAGCAAATATTATCCGATTCAACAAAAGAAGAAAAAGAAGGAAATTACGAACAAGCAATAAATCTTATTGCACTAGCGATTTCTATAGATCCGGGGAATCCCAGAGGAGCTTTGGGATTAACTCGACTACAACAAGAGAAAACAAAGTTTGAAAGACAAAAAAATAGAATTGATACTATCTCAAAAAACGCAGCGATTCTGCTTGAACAGATTGAGCCGGCATCAGGCACAAAGCTTCTCAATGAATTGATCAAAGAGCTTTCAGAAATTGGTCAAAATGAGTTAGTTTCTGATATTAAGTCAGCTTGGCGTTCAAAATTTATTAATAAAGGCGAAGAAATTTTATTAACAAACCCGCAAATGTCGCAAGCATATTTTAATGACTACCTTAAATATTTCCCGGGCGATGATGAGGTCATCACAATAAACGGTCAAGCAACCAAACAAATTGCTTTATTAGAAGAAAAACTGGCGCAGGAAACAATGCTGAATTCAATAATTCCGGCGCTGAAATCTGCCATCGAAAACTATATCCCCGGAACAAAGCCCACATTAATTACAAACAGAATTCAAAAAGTTCTGGAATTAGGTGATGAAGACACAGCACGGGAATTAAAAGAATTACTGGTCAAAAAGATGATTTTTGAAGCAGACAACCTTATGTTAGTTAACCCCGAAAAATCTATTGAGATATTTGAGCAAGTTAAATCCTTTTACCCTGATTTTATCGGGTTAGATAATAAACTTTCTCTTGCTCAAGAAAGTTTAAAATCTGTTATTGAAGCAGAGGAATTGAAAACAAAACGGGATTCACTTTACTCCCAAATAAGCAAAGAGACAGAGAAAATCGTTCCTCCTCAAGACGTGAGCACAATATTAAATTTAATATCGCAGCTTTCTGAATATGCCGCTTCTTCTTCTATTGTTGAAGAATTGCGCGAGAATCTGTATAAAAAATATTTTGATGCAGCCTCAAAACAGCTTGATAATTCAAATCTTGAGGAAGCAAAAAAAATTCTTGAAATTTGCATGAAGATAAACCCATCTGCAAGCGGTCTTTCAGAGATTTCAGAAAAGATTGAAACAAGAATAATCGAAATGGCCAAAGAAAAAGAACGCTTAGCCAACCTTGAAAAAGAAAGACTTGCCCGAGAAAAGAAGGCAGAAGAAGAGGCTCTTAAGCTTGCTGAGAAAAGAAGAGCGGAAGCTGAAAAAAAGGCCGCAGAAGAACTAAAGAAGCAGGCAGAACTTAAAAAGATCGAAGAAGAGAAAAAGGCTGTTGAGAATGCCAGATTAGAAGAAATCAAAAAGCAGCAGCTTGAAAAGGATAAAGCCGAATCCGAGCGTATAGCGAAGATTGAAGCGGCGAGAAAAGCTGCAATAGAGGCGGAGAAAAAAGCAGCAATCGAAGCTGCAAAAAAAGCTGAAGCCCAAAAAATTGCCGAAGAAAAAGCAAGAGCAAAAGCTGAGTTACGCAATAATTTATATGTCGGGTCATCTGAAAAATATAAGAACATCGGTGACGCTGTCTCTGCAGCGACAGATGGCAACATAATAACAGTTCGTGCGGGAACTTATATTGAAAATATTACAGTAGCTAAAAATATTTCTATTACAGGTGAAAATACTCGAACTTGTATTATAACAACAAACAGTAAATCGCCGACTATAGTAGCGAGCGGCAATTCCATGATTTCAAATCTGACTATAAAGAACACAAGCGATTCACCGACTTCAACAGTTGAGCTAAGCGGTAATGCTTCTTTATCAAACTGCATAATTAACAATTTGACTCCGGCCCCCAGTCCGGATTTTAGTGCAGGAATCGAAATTACCGGAGGGCAACCGACTTTAAAAAATTGTACTGTCAGCGAAACAAAGGGCATGGGATTAACTATAAAGCGAGGTTCTCCCCTTATAACCGGCTGTAATATAAATAATTGCGGGATATACGGCATTTGGTATAACGGTCCGGCAGGCGGCACTGTTCAAGGTAATCAGATTAAGCAATGCCAAAAATCCGGTGCCGGTATAAAAGCAGGCGGCAACCCCATATTCATAAATAATGTTATAAGCGAAAACGGGGAAAACGGCTTTCTAATTTATTCCGAGGGACTGGGCAGATATGAAGGCAATGAAATTTCCAATAATAAAATGTATGGTTTTGATGTATGGGACGCCAGTCCCCAAAGCATGCATGGCAATAAAATTGAAAAAAACAGAAAGGGCTATATATTAGTTAGAGGCAAACAAGCCTCTCCGCGTATCGGCAGCAATAATTTTGACAACAACCGCACTGATAATATAAAAAATCAGGGCGGTAAAATCATACCCTATTAAAAACTCGGATAATTTGAAAGGTTTTATATGTTAAAGCGCAATGCAATCTTGATATTTTTTTTATTTGTGTTTTGTTTTCCTGCTTTTGCGGAGCAACTTAGTGAACAGAATTTTCAACTGATGTTTGGTTACGATGTCAGGCCTGACCATGTCGAATTCAAAAAACCGGTATTATATCAAAAAGAATTATTGATTCATGATGTATTTTTTAAAGAAGAATGGAAAAACACAGATGATGAATATTATATTAGCAGCATCTCTTTTGAATTAAGAGTTAAAAAGGGGAACGCAATTTTGGTAAAAGTCCCAACTCAAAAGTTTAGTCTAATAAATGCAAAACAGAACGCTGTAATTGGAAAAGCCGAGCTTGGCGACACATTATTGACAGCAGAATTACTTGATATTCAACAAACTCCTACAGGCATAACTCAAATCACAGTTTCATTTACTCTATCTTATCCGACTCCTCTTGAGGCAAAAGAAGAAATTGAAAGCGCATTGGCCCTTGCTAAACGCGCTTCAACTTTTTCCAAAGATAAAGAATCATTAAAAATTACTTTGTACAAACAAGCTTTAAGTTTTATCCCGGAATCAAACAATTCTTTGAAAGCAATAAAGTTAAGAAAAGATATCCAACGTAAGCTCAGCTTGCTTGAAACAAAGTAATATTGAATTAAATCGTTAGTATCACTTTTTAAAAACGAGTAAATAATCGTATGTATCAGTTGTTTTATCAACAGATTTCATATACAGCTTAGACTTAGAAAATCCGGTTTTAAAAACATTTCTGATTGGTTCAGCAATAACTTGTTCATGTATTCTTGGCGCCAGCTCTTTGCCTGTCCAGCAGAAAGCAGCAGAAGAGGCTTTTTCAGCCAGTTCCAAAAACTTTGAGTAGTCGCTTTTGGCATTAAAAGGAATCATATATCTATTAAGCGCCAAACTGATTTCTTTTTTAGCGAGTTTGATATCAGCGTGGCCGTGGAACCAAGCATAATATATTATTTGCAACAAGTCTTCTTCCGTATCATCGTCAAAAATCAGCGGAAATAAAACAAGCGAACATTCTTTTGCTTCAAGTTCAGAGAGATGCTTGGAAGTAATTTCTACTTTATTTTGCTTACCTCTTATAAATTCATTATGATAATGCAGATAGTAAGCCATAATTTTGTCAGGCTCAAAAAACATCTCAGTTCGATATTTTTTATTTGTGAGCCAATATGACATAACCTGATATACAGCAGACCAAAAAATTTCTCTCTGCGAATAATCTTCTATTTCGTAAGCGCTTTCACGCCAATAATAAATGTAATCAATCTGTTGCCTAGTAAAAAATTTATCCAACCAAGGTTCAAATGGATTTGTTTCTTTATTTAAAGGCTGAGTCAAGAGTTGGTTAAATTTATGTAGGTTTTTATCTAAAAATGGTCCTTTATCAACGTCAAACCAAGCTCTTGCAAGCATTGCCTGACTATCGACTGGGAAATTAGCAAATAATGGTATTTCCAGATGGCTTAACCAGTTTAATGCTGAAAAGCGATGAAAAAACGGTATTGCTACAGAATCCACTTGTAATAATTCTTCTACAGATTCTAATAGCCATGAAGACTGCATTCTAATCATTGAATCTTAGGCCTCGCCTTCTTCATCATCTTGTTTTAATTTTTCGGCTATTTCCTCTGCAAGATCTTTTCTAATTAGTTTTCCCCACAAACGCACCAATTCGGGATCAAATTGTAAGCCGGCATGGCTTTCGAGCTCAAACAAAATTTCTTCTCTGCCTGAGTATTGATGTTTTCTGTAGGGGCGATTATTGCTCATTGCAGAAATTGCATCAGCCAAGGCTAAAATCCTGGCAGATTTTGGTATTTCTTCCCCTTTAAGGTTATCAGGATAACCGAGACCATCCCATCTTTCATGGTGCCATCTAATTATTGCGGGAACTTCATCACAAATATCGTTATCCTTTTTTAAGTGAAGTTCTCCCAGTAAGGGGTGGGCTCTTATAAGAAAGAGCTCTTCGGGGTCGAGTGGTTTTTCAGGATTTAAAACATCGGCGGGCAACAAAATTTCCCCAACATCATGAAGCATCGCAGCAGTTTTTAATGTCTGAAGTTGCATTAAGTTTAGGCCGGCAGCAATCCCAAGTCTTTCACAAATTTTTGCAACTTCGGCTGAGTGTCTGACATTGTATCCTTCAATTCTGTCAACCATAGAAGCGATTCCGGATAAAAGATGCTTATATCTTTTTTGATATGGCGCAACAATTTCGTGCAACTCAAAATACTTATACGCCAACCAAGTAAGCAAAACCACCAAAAGGATTAAAGACAAATTCAAGAAAGTTGTTGGCATTTATCAATAGCCTTCCAAATCTTCAAGCTTTCTGCGAATATTTCTAACTTCAGCATGATCCGGGAAACGCTTCAAAAATGTTTCATACACATCTTTTGCAGCATCATAGTCACGGAATTCCTGACTTAAAATTTCACCTTTTCTAAGATACGCATCTGCTGCGGCATCAGAATAAGGATATCTATCCGTGACCGCCGAATAGTAATCAATTGCCTTTTCCATGTTTTCTCTGCTTTTTCTATACCTTATGTTTCCCGAGGAATCTACTGTTTTCTTCATGCTATCCAAGTCAGTTTCGTATATTCTTCCCAGTCTGTATATGAGATCTTCTCCCCCTTGGGCATTCGGGTATTTCTTCATCATCTCTTCAATTGCTTCAGTAGCGCCTTTATAGTCTTTTTGTTTTCCTTCGAGAACATTAACCAATTTTCTGTAGACATCAATTGCCTCATCACTGTCAACTACAGCTTTTAAAGCATTTTTATAAGCTTCGGCTGCTTTTTTATATTGCCCGGCATCGGCCTGCATATCACCAAGATCTATATTTGCTTGCAATTCATGTTCACCCAGGGCTTCATCAGCTAAGTTTTCTTGCAATTCCAATGCTGATTCCTGGGTTGATGTTCCGATGGCCAGCCTTTTCATTTTTTCTTGAGAACTCTTAAAGTATGTACTGTATGAGTAATTTGCAACAACAATACTATAGTTT
>Ga0255345_1005937_pt1 | contig 12191 bp, 10 predicted proteins | sample wastewater_treat_6_FD_192415 | JGI IMG/M metagenome (GOLD analysis project Ga0255345, IMG submission 192415) | Wastewater microbial communities from Lulu Island WWTP, Vancouver, Canada - plant20 | ecosystem: Engineered > WWTP > Wastewater > Unclassified | place: Canada: Vancouver, British... | reverse complement strand
GTCGATAAGTTCAACTGTCACCGGAGGCTTCTCCGGGCTCTCACTGACCGGAATGCCATACTTCAACCGCGAATACACAGTCTTATTGGCATCATAGACCCCACGAGAAAGATTTCCTGCTTCCTGCTGAAGCTGCATAACGGCAGCATCAATCAGTTTATCTGCATAGCCCTTCAGTCGAAGATACTGGCGCAGGCGATCTTCCTTGATGTTCTTATTCTGATAATCCGAAAGGTTACCGACATACTGGTAGCCTAAGATCTCCGGATCTTTAAAGAAGCGGATCACTCTTTCCTGTGTTTTGATTTCGGCATCTCCAATACTCATCCGACAGGCACCTCCTTATATCAATCTGACCTTGCCGGTCAACAGTTCTTCCATCATTCCTTGCTTTATTTTCTGGTATTTTGATAGCTTCTTTTCAAGTCTATGGATATCTGAATCTATGTCAAAAAGGATACCAGCTATGGCTTCTTGTTCTTCCTTCGTTGGTGGTACATATAAATCAAACTTCACAAGGTCTTTCTGATACAGGTGATTAATCGTCGACCCAGCTGACAGTTGCTGAAGGAAATCCTTAAATACTGACGACTCTAATACATAAAACATAAAATGTGCTGTATATGCATCGGTTATAGGCTTTACAAGAAACACACCACTATTTAGTGTCGCTGGTCTGGTTAGATCGGCCACATACGCAACTTTTCCAATGGTGCCGTCTTTTGTAAGTAGAAGATCACCTTTTGATACTTGAATATTTGGATCTTGCGCAAACCTGTCATAGTCAACAAAATGACAACCGTTCCAATCAATCTGACCATCCTTAAAATCTGTACCAGTAATCAGGTATGAATAACCTTCATCCAGATATTCCGCAGTGGTCAATCCCTGCCAGCCAATACGCGCTTTAAGTTTGGAATTCTTTGAGAGGTTGATTTTTACCCATTCTCCATCGAACCCATCCAGTCGCTTCTTCCCGGTGACAAGCATTTGCATCGTACCCTGACGTATGTCTTTTTTCTTTCGGATGAGCTTTTGCTGATCTGAAATCAGGTTATCTACCTCCGACAAGGTTTTTATTATTTTGCCTTGTTCCTCAATGCTCTCTGGGTAAATTACATTAAGACGACTCACTATACCCACGCTTAAACCGTCCATTATTCCTCCCACTGCAAGCCGTGATGTCTGATCACTCAAATAATGGAACTGATCAGAAAACAACTGCAGGATATAGTCGGAACGAACCTTCTTTTCATCAAAACGCAGTCTAATTAAATGTGAATCCATTATCCCTCGCTGTATTGTAGTTGGAACAATAGCGCACTTTCCAATCGTGCCCATTGTACTCATAACAAAGTCACCGGGAAGTATTTCACAGGAATTCAACCGATTAAAATGCTCACGCGTCAAATACCTGTCGCCTATATTAAAATCACGTGCATAAACATTTTCCTGTCCGTATACGCGGTAGACTCCGTCGGACAGAAGCATTTCTTTTTTTAATTGACTACCAAACGGCCCGATTTTAATACCGTTTGGTTTCAGCACTTCAATTATCGGACGCTCTACCCAACCATTTACCATTTGAATCCCATCCTTTCCAGATGAGACTTTACCTTTGCCTCATACTCAGTGGTGACTTTGTTAAGCTCCGGAAGGGTATCTTCATATCGCTCAGCAAGCTCGATAATCCTATTTGTCAAGCGATGGGATATCGCCGCGTATAGATCAGCTATGCCTGAGAAGATGCTGTCAAACCACTTCTTGTTCACCAGCAGATCCAGAATCTCTTCATCTGTCAGGCTGTCATACCTTGCCCTGCACTTCTCATCAAGCGCCTTGTTCAGATCCTTAACAACCTTGTTATAGTCGGACACTTTGCCGCAAAGATCCAAAGCCTGTCTGAGTTGATTTACATCATCCTGCAAGCTTTCCGGCACGCTCTCTATTGTACGAATAATAAATAGGCGCATCATGATAGAAGACTTTGTGACAGTTCCTTTTTCTGTTACAGCGCTTTCGCAAAGTGGGTGTCCCACCAGATATGCCTGAAGGCGCTTCTTCTGCATCGGAAGCTGATCCATCAAAAGTTCCAGCTCTAAGGTTTCCTCCGTCTCTACATGCTGAGTGAGTTCCTCAATCTTGGCTTCTAAGTCCTTAGCCTTGACTTTTCCGTTTTCAGCCACATCAGCAAGAGCAGATTCCTCATCTGCACTCTCAATCAGATCAGAAAGCTGGGATTCCGTCTCCGCGACGACATTCTCTGCCTCCTCGATGGCATTCTTCTCTTCACGGAAAAAGGCATCGATCACTATAGATTTCGGAATCAATCTGCCTTCCCATCCGGTGACTTTCATCTCACCTTTATTCTTGCCCTGCGTGATCTCTTCCTCAATATTGTCCGTCGCTCTTGCATTGGCGTAACCATCCGGTTCACTTATGATAAGCGACACGTCATCGTTCATGACCTCATTCCAATAAGCCAGCAGCACTTGATACACGTCGTATTTATCAATCAGCGTCAGGTGTTCAAATTCAGCAAGGATATCCTCCGCAAGACTAACGATTAACTCTCTCGCGGATACGTCTTCATCAAGGGAAGATAGAGCAGGATATTCCTTGGCCTTCCATGCTGCGAAAGCCTCGTCGAGTTTCTCACCGTATTCTGAGAACTCGGCGTTTTTATATATCGTCTGACGGATATTCTCATGCTCCACATTCAAGCTGTAATACTTTTCGCTAATCGTCGTCAGCAACTCAGCCTTCAGCGAAGGGAACACATCCCAATATTTAGACAGACTGTCAATATCAACCGCCGGAATACCGCCGTGAATATGCGCATAGATATCCTGAATATCCTCCGGATCTGTGGAGTCAATATAGCGAGTGATGTTCAAGTTATACCCGTTCTTCTTTTCGATTTCATCGTTTGGTACGAAACGCGCATACTTTGGATCTGTAGTTATCTGCTCATTAAACGTCGTAATGATTCTATAGATATCACGTTCACGCAAACGATTCTTGTTGCCGTCCTTAACGTACCCACGGCTGGCATCAATCATAAAGATGCCTTGTCGGTTTGCAGCTCCTTCTTTATCAATCACGAGCACGCAGGCGGCTATGCCGGTGCCGTAAAACAAGTTTGTCGGAAGGCTGATAATGCCCTTGATCCAGTGCTTCTTTATAATTGCTTCTCTAATAGTCGCTTCGGCATTTCCACGGAACAGAACACCATGAGGGAGAATAACCGCAGCCTTGCCATTTGACTTCAATGCCTTAAGGATATGCATGAGCCAAGCATAGTCGCCGTTCTTTTCCGGTGGCGTGTCCCCATAGCCCTCGAAGCGACCATATTCTTTACCGGCAATACCATCGCGCCAATTTTTCATAGAGAAGGGCGGATTTGCCACTATGTAATCGAAACGTTCAAGTATGGAATTATCGGATTTATCAAGATACTGCGGATTTGAGAATGTGTTACCGCTCTTGATGGTAATCTCGGCCTTACGATGCAGGACGGCATTCATCTTCGCCAGACCAGCTGTCGTGCTTTCCTTTTCTTGGCCATATCCCATGATCGGGATAGGAGCTGCATCAATGGCTCGAATTAATAGGCTGCCACTTCCACACGCCGGATCGCATACTGTGGCGCTGGTGTCCGTGCAACGGCTGATTCCCACTACATTGGCGAGGATTCGGGAAACCTCTGCAGGTGTATAGAATTGTCCCTTGCTCTTTCCGCTTTCTGTAGCGAATTTGCGCATCAAATATTCGTAGGCATCTCCGATGATGTCATCACCTTCGGCCTTGTTCCGGGAGAAGTCAAGTTCCGGGCGCTGGAAGATGGATATAAGATCGGTCAACTTATCAACCATTTCCTTACCGCTTCCAAGCTTCTTCTCATCATTAAAATGAGCAATATCAATAACACCCTTCAGGTCAGTATTCTCGTCAGCAAGGCGTGCTATGATTTTATCCATACCTTCGCCGATGTTTTTCTTTCCCTTCAGAGCAATAAAGTCATCAAAGGAGCAGCCTGTCCGTTTCTCCGGATCGGGATCTTTATCATGTGCCTTATCAAAGACCTTAATGTCTTCATAGGCTCCTTTATTCTTAAATTTATCGGTGACATACTTCATGAACAAAAGAGTCAGGATATAGTCCTTATACTCTGAGGAATCCATGCCTCCGCGAAGTTTGTCACAGCTCGCCCACAGCGATGCATATAATTGCGTTTTCTTGACAGCCATCTTTGTCTGCTCCTTGTCTAATGATTTTCTTCGATTTTCCCCTTGAATCAGTCAGCGCTTTTACCGCTCTTAACCCATTCATCGAGTTCGGAAATTTTAAACTTCCACTGTTTTCCGATTTTTTGAGCAGGCAAACCTTCTTTACCATTTCTGATCCAGCTGCGAAGAGTAACTGTTTTGATTCCTAAATATTCCGCAGCCTCATCTATGCTTATCCATTTGTCATTCATGATTTCTTCCATGCTCTCACCTCGTGATTTGAATCTGAATACAGCTCAACTATTTTAGTATACACCATAAATGTGAATTTTTCAAGAGTTTGCTGTTATTTGTTGATATTATTTTTTATTTGTGCGTTCTTAAAATTTCCTGCCGGACACAACTATGTCCGGTCTTTTTTTTCCCGTTTTTCAATATAAAGCTCATCTTGGCCTTCTCGTTTCTGCCTATCAGCACCGCAAAAACGGACATGCCTGTGTCTGAGGTTCCGATCCCTAAAAATGGCATACTTGCTTTAGCACGTGGGAGCCATCTGCGCAGGGTGTTTCCGGTTCCACGTGACTACCGATGACAATCAAATACTGTACCGATCACCGGAAGTGAGGTGCAGCCGAAATGGAGTAATCCTTCGGTATGCTCTCACGCCTGTGGTCTGGTTTTGCATGTCTGGAGCTCTCCATTTCGGCAAAAGCCGAAGGAGGGCTTTCATTATGCAAAACAATGAAAATCAGAAGACTTACTTTATTTACGTTCGCAGCACCGGCGAGAAGGTACCGGTCACCAAGGAACAGCACGACTCCTTCTATAAGGAAGCCGACCGTATTCGCCACAAAGAGCAGGATCACGGCAGGTGCATGTGTCCCTACCGCTTCATCTGGAAATGCGACGGTGACTGCATCGGCTGCGAATACCATGCGGCAGGCGACATTACTTCTCTGGATCAGCCACTCCCTGATGGCAACGGCACCCTCGGTGATTATATTCCCGACCGTAGTAAGCCGATGGAGGAAGTCATCGCCGACCGTATGCTGCTGGAGCAGCTCTTTGCCCGCCTGCGCGAGCTTGATCCGGAGGCCGACACCATCATTCAGCTTTGGCAGGATCACCCAGAGGGCATCTCCGACCGTGCCATCGCCAGAGAGCTCGGTCGCCCGCAGAAGACCTTCGCTGATCAGATGAAGAAGTACCGTACCGACCTTCGCAGGATCACCGGCGACAAGTAATACCCAGACCACGAACCACGGCTTTCCGGTCACTGTTCCACTTCGGGATGGTGGCCGGAAAACTTTTTATAAATTCTTCCGCTCAAATCGACAGCTCATCTCCAGTGGAAGGTGAAGGACAGAGACAAAGCCTTCAGAAAGCGAGGTGAACACGATGTACCGCAGTTACGCAGACACCGGCGGCAACGTGGCCGAGGAGATCAAGCTCCTAAATACCATCAGCCACGTATCCGCCAGACTGGCAAGGAACCTCTCTATCCTTGCCGCAAGCAAATCCGAGGAAGGAGGAAAAACGAATGTCAAAGATGGCAGAAATGGCACAGACCATCGAAGAACTCAGAAGCGCTGCTGCTTCTATTAATGCCGCAGCCGACTGGCTCTACCAGCAGTTTTCCGGCGACGACGCTCCCGTGCAGAAGGCTCCCGCCAAGAAGGAAAATCCGAAGCCTGAAATCAAGCTGGAGGACGTAAGAGCCGTCCTTGCCGAGAAGTCCCGCGCCGGTCATACCGCAGAGGTACGCACCCTTCTCCAGAAGTACGGTGCCGAAAAGCTCTCGGCTGTTGACCCGGCAAACTACGAAGCCTTGATGAAGGACGCGGAGGTGATCGGCAATGGCAGCTAAAGCACACGCGATCCTGTCGGCTTCAAGCTCTGACCGCTGGCTCCACTGCCCGCCGTCCGCAAGGCTCTGTGAGTCCTACGAGGATAAAGGAAGCGACTACGCAGCAGAAGGAACCGACGCCCACGCACTTGGCGAGTTCAAGCTAAAGACCGCGCTGGGACTGCCTGCAGAAGACCCGACCGAAAGCCTCAAGTGGTATTCCGAGGAGATGGAGGACTGCACCAGCGGCTATGCCGAATATGTGCTGGAGCAGGTTGAAGCCGCCAAGGAAACCTGCGCTGACCCGGTCGTCCTGATCGAGCAGCGTGTGGACTTCTCTCGCTGGGTAGAACAGGGCTTCGGCACCGCCGACTGCATCATCATCGCAGACGGCACGCTCCGAGTGATCGACTACAAGCACGGCCTTGGCGTTCTGGTCTCCGCAGAGGAAAATCCGCAGATGCAGTGTTACAGCCTTGGCGCTTTGGAACTTTTCGATGCGCTTTACGACATCGACAAGGTTTCCATGACCATCTATCAGCCGAGACGCCAGAACGTCAGCACCTACGAGATCAGCAAGGAAGATTTGTACCGCTGGGCGGATGAAGTCTTAAAGCCCACCGCAGAGCTTGCCTTTGCCGGTGACGGAAATTTCCTGTGCGGCGAATGGTGCGGATTCTGCAAAGCCAAGAACGAGTGCCGTGCCAGAGCCGAAGCAAACTTAAAGCTCGCACAGCACGACTTCAAACTCCCGCCTCTGCTTACAGATACGGAGATTGAGGTCATTCTCGGAAAAGTGGACGAGCTGGTCAGCTGGGCTTCCGACATCAAGGAATATGCTCTCCAGCAGGCACTCTCCGGGAAGGAATGGTCTGGCTTCAAGCTCGTCGAGGGCAGAGCCAACCGCAGATACAGCAACGAGGCCGCAGTTATCGATGCGGTCGAGAAAGCGGGCTTTGACCCGTATGAGAAGAAGCTGCTCGGCATCACCGCCATGCAGAAGCTCCTCGGCAAGTCCCGTTTTGATGAACTCCTGACGGCCTACATCGAAAAGCCGCAGGGCAAACCCACTCTTGTGCCGGAGTCCGATAAGCGCCCGGCCATGAATACAGCAAAAAATGATTTTATGGAGGAAAACGACAATGAGTAAGAATGTAAAAATCAGCAATCCCATGAAGGTTATCACCGGTGTCGACACCCGCTGGAGCTACGCAAACGTCTGGGAGCCCAAGTCCGTGAACGGCGGCACACCCAAGTACAGCGTGAGCCTCATCATCCCGAAGTCCGATACCAAGACCATCGCCAAGATCAAGGACGCCATCGAAGCTGCCTACAAGGAGGGCGAGGCCAAGCTCAAGGGCAACGGCAAGTCTGTACCGGCTCTTTCCGTTCTGAAGACTCCTCTTCGTGACGGAGACGCAGAGCGCCCGGACGACGAGGCTTACAAGAACTCCTACTTCGTCAATGCCAACGCCACCTCTGCTCCCGGCATCGTGGACGCAGATCTGAACCCGATCCTGACACGCTCCGAGGTGTACTCCGGAGTGTACGGCAGAGCCAGCATCACCTTCTACGCCTTCAACAGCTCTGGCAACAAGGGTATCGCCTGCGGGCTCAACAACCTGCAGAAGATCCGTGACGGTGAGCCTCTCGGCGGCAAGGCCAGCGCAGAGTCTGACTTCGCTACCGATGACGACGAAGATTTCCTGAACTGATGGAGGTGCGACTATGAACGAAGTAATGATCTCCACAGTCCTCTGCAACATTCTCGTCGGCTGCTTCTGCGTGCTCATCCTTGTATGGGCGGCAGTCGCAGTCCAGACCCTCTTCAATGATCGCAAACGCGACAAGCGAGAGGCAGAACGTGAACAGCGTGAAAAAGAACAGGCCGCCCGCGACCTCGAATACCACGAAAAGCGCATGCAAGCCTTAGACAAATAACTGACGGCAGGCGGCTTAGGAGCGATCTTAGGCCGCCTGTTTGAATTGAGGTGATCCGATTGAAAAACATCAGTATAGATATAGAAACCTTCTCCGACATCGACCTGAATAAGTGCGGCGTTTACAAATACGCGGAGTCTCCGAACTTTGAAATTCTGCTTTTCGGTTATGCGGTCGATGGCGGCAAGGTGCAGGTCATTGACCTTGCACAGGGAGAACATATCCCGCAGGAAATCATCGATGCCCTGACAGACGATGAGGTGACAAAATGGGCTTTCAATGCGAACTTTGAACGAGTCTGCCTGTCCCGGTATCTTTCCGATCTTGGCGTGAGCCTTGATCCCTTCCATGATAACCACCCTCTCTCCACGGAGTGCGCCCGGTTCTTAAATCCGGAAGGCTGGCGCTGCTCTATGGTCTGGGCAGCCACGATGGGACTGCCGCTTTCATTAAAAGGCGTCGGTCAGGTGTTAAAGCTCGAAGATCAAAAGATGGACGAGGGCAAGGCGCTCATCAAATACTTCTCCGTGCCTTGCGCTCCTACCAAAGCCAACGGAGGCCGCACCCGGAACATGCCCTTCCATGATCCTGAAAAGTGGGAAACCTTCAAAGCATATAACAAGCGGGACGTCGAGGTCGAGATGGCGATTCAGCAGCGCCTTACGAATTTCCCGGTACCGGACTTCGTCTGGGATGAATATCGAATCGATCAGGAAATCAACGACCGTGGCGTGCGCCTTGATATGGATCTGGTGGCAAAGGCAATCGAGATGGACACCCGCTCCCGGACAGAACTGACCACGGCCATGAAGGATATTACGGAGCTCGACAATCCCAACTCCGTCCAGCAAATGAAGCAGTGGCTCTCTGACAACGGCCTCGAAACCGACAGTCTTGGAAAGAAGGTCGTGGCCGAACTCATAAAGACCGCTCCCTCTGAACTTCAGACTGTTCTGGAGCTCCGCCAGCAGCTTGCCAAATCCTCCGTCAAGAAATATCAGACGATGGAACGGGCGGTCTGCGATGATGGCCGGGCTCGCGGCATGTTCATGTTTTACGGAGCCAACCGCACCGGTCGATGGGCAGGCAGGCTGATCCAATTGCAAAACCTCCCTCAGAACCATCTGGAGGATCTGGCCGATGCCCGCGCCCTTGTTAAATCCGGAGACTTCGATGCCGTGAAGCTCCTGTACGAAGATGTGCCGGACACGCTCTCGCAGCTTATCCGGACAGCATTTATTCCGAAGGACGGCACGCAGCTTTATGTTTCGGACTTTTCTGCCATCGAAGCCCGCGTGATCGCTTGGTATGCCGGTGAGATGTGGCGGCAGAAGGTCTTTGCAGACGGCGGCGACATATACTGCGCCAGCGCGTCCCAGATGTTTCATGTCCCGGTTGAGAAGCACGGCGTCAACGGCCACCTGCGGCAAAAAGGTAAGATCGCAGAACTCGCGCTCGGCTACGGCGGCTCGGTCGGTGCATTAAAGGCGATGGGTGCTATCGAGATGGGCTTGTCCGAAGACGAGCTTCCTCCGCTGGTGGATGCTTGGCGGCAGACCAATCCGCACATCGTAAAATTCTGGTGGGATGTCGACCGGGCGGTCATGGAGGCCGTAAAGCATAAGCACACGACCTCGTCCTACGGGCTGACCTTTTCCTGCCGCTCCGGGATGCTCTTTATCACGCTGCCATCCGGCAGAAACCTCGCCTATGTAAAGCCCAAGGTCGGCACAAACAAGTTCGGCGGCGAGTGTATCACCTATGAAGGCGTCGGAGCCACGAAAAAGTGGGAACGGCTCGACTCATACGGCCCGAAATTTGTGGAAAACATCGTGCAGGCGACCAGCCGTGACATTCTCTGCTATGCCATGAAGACGCTTAGGAACTGCGAAATCGTCATGCATATCCACGACGAGCTGGTCATTGAGGCTGATCCTCACATGTCCCTTGATGTTCTCTGTGAGCAGATGGGCAGGACACCGCCGTGGGCTCGCGGCTTGCAGCTTAGGGCAGACGGGTACACCACGCCCTTCTACAAAAAAGATTAAATATCGTCCGCTCAAATCAGGCGTTCATCTCCAGTGGAAATTAGAGGTGGACGCCTTTTAAGTCTGCCCGGAAAGGAGGACTCAAGGTTTGAGTAACGATTATCGAAACAGCGAAGGCTATCCTGACCCGACTGCCGGTGAGGCGATCTGTCGGATTGCCGCCAATGAGAAGCAGTTCCTGCGTGCCTTTAGGCCTATCGTCTACATCTGCTCTCCCTATTCCGGAGATGTGGAGGGAAACGTGGCTGCGGCGAGACGCTACTGCCGCTTTGCCGTGGACAAGGGCTTCATTCCCATCGCTCCGCACCTTTTGTACCCGCAGTTCCTGAACGACGATGACCCATCGGAGCGCGAGCTCGGTCTCTTCTTCGGGAATGCGCTTATGAGCAAGTGCGCAGAGGTCTGGGTGTTCGGAAGCCGCATCTCATCCGGGATGGAAACAGAAATCAAACGTGCCAAGTGGAAAGGCTACCACTTGCGCTATTTCACAGAAGAATGTCAGGAGGTCTAACACCATGTATGAAGTAACAGAAAGACGTAGAAAACTCGAAGACGGCACCGAAATCACAACTTACACCCGTGAGGTTATCAGCTGCAACATCCTGCAGGTCGAAGCCGGTACGAACGGTTTTCAGGGAGGTGACTCCGGCCACGGCAGCCGCACCTATTTCCGCATCAAGGATCTGGCCAGCACAGATATAAATATCCGTTCTCACACCGACAGCTATGGCGGCAGCGAGTTTGAGGTTACCCTCGGCGGCGACTGTGAGCTGGAAACCATGATCCGGGCGCTGAAGTTCATCACGAAGGTGCTCGAAGATGAATCGCAGGAGGTGTACGACTGATGAAATACGCCACCGCCAATAGCCGCAAGGCTATCAAATGGAAAAACGGCGACACTTCGATGGATGCCTTAAAGGCCAGATTCCAGAACACCGTCCGCACCACGGAGACCATTGAGGAATACCGCAAGATGTCCAAAGCCCAGCAGGCAGACATCAAAGACATCGGCGGTTTCGTGGGCGGGCATCTTCGGAACGGTCGCCGTAAAAAGGGATATGTGCTTTGCCGCTCCATGCTGACTCTCGACATGGACTACGGCGAGCCGGATGTGTGGGATACCACCATCAGCAAAATCCCGTACCAGTGCCTGTGCCACTCGACGCATAAGCATACACCGGAAAATCCGAGGCTCCGTCTGGTAATCCCGCTCACCCGCGAGATCAGCGAGCCCGAATATGAGCCAGTCGCCAGAATGTTCGCCAAGGAAGTCGGCATTGATATGTTCGACGACAGCACCTATGAGGCCAACCGCCTCATGTACTGGCCTTCCACTTCCGTCAACGGCGAGTATGTATTCAAGGAAAAGGACGGCGACGCCTTAGACCCGGATGCCTACCTTGCCAAATACGATGACTGGCAGGACTCCAGCACATGGCCGGTATCCTCCCGTGAGTCCTGCGTGGAAGATCACGGTGCCAGCAAGCAGGCTGATCCTCTTGCCAAGCCGGGAATCATCGGTGCGTTCTGCCGGGCTTATCCGATCTCGGAGGTAATCCCGGAGTTCCTCTCCGATGTATATGCTCCGACCGATGACGAGAACCGCTACGACTATATCCCTGCGGACAGTCCCGCCGGTGCCGTTTCCTACGGAGATAAGTTTTTGTATTCGCATCACTCCTCAGACCCTGCCTGCAAAAAGCTCCTGAATGCTTTTGACCTTGTCCGCGTCCACCGCTTCAGCGATCTGGACAAGGATGTGCTGGATGAGTCAACCTCGTCGAAGATGCCGTCCTATAAGGCCATGATGGACTTTGCCTCCGGCTGCGACAAGGTGAAAATCCTGCTGCTTTCGGAGAAGCAGGCGCAGGCCGGTGAGGAGTTTGCCGCTACAGACGACGGCTCCGATGATGACTGGAAAGCCAAGCTCCAATATCAGTCCCGCAGCACCGTCCTTCAGAACAGCGTCTGGAACGAGATGCTGATCTTGAATAACGATCCGGATTGTCAGGGCTTTGCCTATAACGAGATGGCCAACCGCATACAGGTGATCGGCGATGTTCCTTGGGATCGTCCCGCTGACAATAAGTTCTGGCGCGATGCCGATACGGCGCAGCTGAAAGCCCT
>Ga0255345_1005936_pt1 | contig 12192 bp, 10 predicted proteins | sample wastewater_treat_6_FD_192415 | JGI IMG/M metagenome (GOLD analysis project Ga0255345, IMG submission 192415) | Wastewater microbial communities from Lulu Island WWTP, Vancouver, Canada - plant20 | ecosystem: Engineered > WWTP > Wastewater > Unclassified | place: Canada: Vancouver, British... | reverse complement strand
TCGGCGGCGAGTGGTTGCCGTTGGACATCAGTCCGCGAGCCGAAGGCTACCAGGGGCTGGTGCGCCGCTTCCCCATCGGCCCGTGCGCTTTCATCACGCCGTTCAATTTCCCGCTGAACCTGGCCGCCCACAAGATCGGCCCCGCGATTGCCGCCGGCTGTCCGTGGATTCTCAAGCCGGCTTCCGCGACGCCGATCAGCGCCTTGCTTCTGGGTGAGATGGTGGCGCAGACGGACTGGCCCAAGGCGGCTTTTTCGATCCTGCCGTGCAGCGGGGCGGAAGCCGAACCGCTGGTTACCGACGAGCGAATCCGGAAACTAAGCTTCACCGGTTCGGCCAAAGTCGGCTGGGACATCCGCGCCCGGGCCGGCCGCAAACGCGTGACGCTCGAGTTGGGCGGCAACGCGGCCTGCATCGTCGATCGCGGCGCGGATCTGGACTACGCGGCCGACCGCATCACGCTGGGCGCTTTCTATCAGTCCGGCCAGAGCTGCATCAGCGTGCAGCGCGTGCTCATCCACCGGGATATTTATGACGCTCTTGTTCCAAAGCTGGTCGAGCGTGCCAGACGGCTCGAACTGGGCGATCCCGCGGATGAGAAAACCGCACTGGGGCCGCTCATCTCGCTGCAGGATGCGCAGCGCGTCGAGCAGTGGATCGCCCAAGCCGTGACGGCCGGCGCCAAAATTCTTTGCGGCGGCCGGCGGCAGGGGGCCTGCGTGGAGGCTACGTACGTCGCGGACGTCGACCCGCGGCAACCCCTGAGCTGCCAGGAAGTCTTCGGACCGGTGGCCGTGCTGGCGCGCTTCGATGATTTCGCGACCGCCATACGAATGGCCAACGACAGCCGCTACGGCTTGCAGGCCGGCGTTTTCACGCGCGATTTGGAGCATGCTTGGCACGCGTACGAGGAGCTCGAAGTCGGCGGCGTGGTCATCAATGACGTTCCGAGCACCCGCGTGGACAGCATGCCCTACGGCGGCGTGAAGGACAGCGGCCTGGGGCGCGAAGGCGTGCGCTACGCCATCGAGGAGATGACCGAGCGCCGCGTCATGGTTCTGAAGCGAGAAAAAAATCCGCACAGGTGAATTTTTTTCTCCGGTGGCCTACAATATCGGCGGTTGGTTCGCTGAAGCTCGCGTTACCTGACGTGTGTTCAAGTCCCGATTGCTGAGAGCGCTTCCTTCCTTCCCGGCCGGAACTTGCGGCCGCTTTCAACGACCCTGAAAGCAAAAGATCGGGTCAACAATGCCATCGATAGGAGAAAACGATGAGCAAGAAACTGTATGTGGGTAACCTGGGCTACAACGTCAGCAGCTCCGATCTGGAGGCGCTGTTTGCGGCGCACGGGACGGTGCAGAGCGCGCAGGTGATCCAAGACCGCGAGAGCGGTAGAAGCAAAGGTTTTGGTTTCGTAGAGATGGAGTCGGGTGAGGCCGCCGAGGCCGCCATAGCTGCCTTGAACGGGCAGGTGCACGGCGGGCGGGCTCTGACGGTAAATGAGGCCAAGCCGCGTCCGGATCGCGGCGGCGGTCGTGGCGGCTACGGCGGCGGGGGCGGCCGTGGCGGTCGCAGCCGGTACTAATACGAGCAAAAACCACTGAAAGGGGAGGCCGGACGTCCGTCCTCCCCCTCTTTATACAATTTTGCGCAGCGACGAGCTTTGCCGCCCAAGGCCCGGCACACGGGCGCGGCGTTCCAGGATTCGGGCATGAACACAAAATGGCAGGGTGAACCCAAGCAGTGGCGCGTACGCGGGAAGTCGAAGGATGGTTTGCGCGTAACGCTCGGCAGCTACGACACCGAGAGCGAAGCGCAAGCGGACTCCGCGAAGTTCATTTCCGAAGGCTACTACCGCGATATCACCGTCGAGCGGATCGAGCGGGCTCCTGGGCCACCCGCACCGCCGGCTTAAGTGCAAATTACGACACGTTCGCGGAGCCGTTAGAACGGTGGCGGCCGCTAATGGCGTATTCGGTGGCGCGCAGTTCGCGCAGCACCGTCACCTTGATTTCGCCGGGGAACGTCACCATGTCCTGTTCGATCTTGTTGGCGACATCGCGGGCCAGCTTCAGAGCCGCAGAATCGTCCACCGTCGAGGCGTCGACGATCACGCGCACTTCGCGGCCGGCCTCGATAGCGTACGCCAAGTCAACGCCCGAGAACGAGGTCGCGATGTTCTCCAGGTCCTGCAGACGTTTGATATAACGCTCAAGCGATTCGCGCCGGCCACCGGGGCGCGCCGCGCTGATGGCGTCAGCCGCGGCCACTAGCGGCGTATACGGGTGCGTGGCCGCCACGTCACCGTGATGCCCGATGATGGCATTGAGCACCGCCGGCGGTTCATTGAAGCGCCGCGCGAACTCATAACCGGTTCGCGTGTGGGCCCCCTCGTGCTCGTGATCGAGAGCCTTACCAATATCATGCAGCAGGGCGCAGCGCCGTGCCAGCGGACCTTCCAGCCCCAGCTCATCGGCCATCATGCCGCATAGGAACGCGACCTCGATGCTGTGCCGCAGAACATTTTGGCCGTAGCTGGTGCGATATTGCAGTCGGCCCAGCGTCTCGATGATCTTCTTGTGTATGCCCTGCACGTTGACTTCAGCCGCGGCGGCCTTGCCGGCCTCGATGATCCGCTGGTCGACCTCCTTGGTCACCTCGGCCACGATCTCCTCGATGCGCGTTGGGTGAATGCGGCCGTCGCGAATCAGGCGGTCCAGCGACAGGCGGGCAACTTCCTTGCGCACCGGGTCCATGCAGGAGACGCTCACGATCCCCGGCGTGTCATCGACGATAACCGTCGCGCCCGTCGACTTTTCGAACGCCCGGATGTTGCGCCCCTCGCGGCCGATGATGCGGCCTTTCATGTCGTCGGAAGGTACGTCGACCGTGGCCACGGTAGTTTCGCAGGTGTGCTCGGCGGCGTAGCGCTGAATGGCGGTGATTGTTATGTAGCGGGCCTTCTCGCGCGCGTTCTCTTCGGCATGCGAGATGATCCGGTCGACCAATTCGCCCGCTTCACGCTCGACTTCGCTTTCGATCCGCTGCAGGCAGAGCTGTTTGGCCTGCTCCGGCGTGAGCCGGGCGATCCGCAATAGCTCGTTTCTCTGCTGGATCAGGGCCTCGTCCGCGGCCGCGTTCTTCTGCTCGATTTCGCGTTCGCGTTCGGCCAGTCTTTGCTCGGCCAGCTCGATCTTGCGTTCCTTGGTCGTCAGGACCTCGAGCTTCTTGTCCAAGGCGTCTTCGCGCTTGGCCAAACGCCGTTCGGCGGCCTTTAGTTCCGCGCGGGTTTCGGCGGTTTCGGTCTCAAAGCGCTGCAAAGCCTCGATGTGTTTTTTTTGTGCAGTGACCTCTGCGGCCTTGAGAATGTCGGCGGCCTGCTGCTCGGCGTCAGCTTTAAGCTTGGCGGCAGCGGCGCGCTGGCGGCCGGTCTCCCGGTTGGCTTGCCACCAGGTGTAGGCCCAGGTGGCGGCGCCTCCGAGCGCCAGTCCGAGTAACAGCATCAGCACAACCGTGCCGGTGCCGGCTTCGGCCAAAGGGTATGTTGTGGTAAGCATTTTTCATCCGCTTGTCTTGTCTGTTGTAACTACAAGCGGGGCGACGGTTTGCGCGCCCCGGACTCCGGGCGCGATGGTGGGCGAACTCTGAGATTCCGATTCGCCGGGGCGAATCGGTGCATTCAGCAAGCCAGCAACACGGCGGCTGCGAGACTGGTGTTGATGTCAGGGGTTCCGCGAAAGGCGCTTATGATCCAGCAAGTTTGTTATGAACCATTAAGTATGATGTTGCGCCTTGTTCTCGAACCCGGTTGAGCGGTCACACGCTCAACGTATTATCAAAACCCCGGACGTTCCAGTAACGCACCGAAGCCGCGAGGTCCAGCCGCGTCGTGCGGCGGTCTGGGCGTATCGCGCAACCATCGGCGCCTAAACGCTCTACGTACGCTTAGTACGTGTCGGCAGTATAAGAGGTTCTTCATTATCTTGCCAGCGGGGGCGCCTGAATAAGAGAATAAAGTGAAAATGCTCGCAACGGATATAAAAGGTTCGCTATGGCGGCCGGTCGGGCCTCGGCCCCGCGCCTTGCTGGCCACAACCTCCGTCGCTACCATGCTTTGCGGCAGGACGGGCGGATAGGGAACCGAGGCGCTATTGGCGGCTATGAACACTGACCGGCACAGCAACCAACCAGTTCTGTGGCTGATCGCTATTGCCCTTTCGGCCATCGCGTTGGGCCTGTGGCTTAAACCCGGCCAAAGCATGCTGCCGGCGGCCTTGGCTCAGGTCACCCCATTGGCGGGGGCCCGCGGTGTTTACGCCTTCACCGGCCAGCTCGATGCCAACCGTTACGGGCTGTTCATGTTGGACATCGACCAGGGCACTATCTGGTGCTACGAGTTCGACAATGTTAACGGGGCGCGGAAGCTGCGCCTTAGCGCGGCCCGGACCTGGATTTACGACCGGTACCTCAAGGATTTCAACAGCGCGCCGCCCGACTTTCGCATGGTGCAGCAACTTGTCGCGCAGCAGCGTGCCCAGGACGCCCCTGCGAGCACGCCCGCTCTCGCACTGCCCGAACCCACCCCTGATGAGCAACATCGCTAGGAGCGATTGAATGGCGAAACCGTTTTACTCCATCGAAGAGGTCTGCGAGAAGCTCGGAAAAACCCAGGACCAAGTCCGTAAGCTGGTCCGCGAGGGTAGCCTGCGCGAATTCCGCGATGCCGGCAAAATCTTCTTCAAGGCTGAGGATGTCGATCAACTGGCCGGCAGCGGCAAGAAGACGCCTGAGCAGTTTGAACCGCTGCTCGACGCGGTTGACGACAAACCTGAGGTGCCCGAGGTCCCCGAGATCCCCGAGTTGGCCACGCCTTCGCTCCCGTCCGGCGGAACCAGCATCATCGGCCTTGAGCCGATCGAGGAAGAGAAGAAAGAGGACACGGTCATCACCGCCAGCGGCATCGGCGTGTTCGATGACGACGAACTCGAAATCGACGCCGATCCTATGGCCGCCACCCAGATCACGACCGGTCCGATTGATGACCAGGTTTCGCTTGAAGGCGGCGGCAGCAGCGGCTCGGGTCTGCTGGATCTGACGCGCGAGTCCGACGACACCTCGCTCGGCGCCGAGTTGCTGGACGAAATCTACCCCGGCGAAGACGAAAGCGCCTCCAAGCCGCAAGCCGCCGAGGCCGCTCCCGAGCCGGCGGCGCCCGCGGCTGAGCCGCAGGCGGTCGCTTTGGCCGCGGCTGCCCCGGCCGAGGTGCTCGAGGTAGTCGCTCCGCTTCGCACGCAGGTAATTGATCAATACGAAGGTCTATTTGCCGGATTTCTCGTTTCGGCGATATTGCTGCTGGGACTGGCGGGGTCGGTGGTCGGCGGCGTATTGCAGGGCTTCCTGCCCGATTACGCCACGCTGTTGGCGCACTACTTCTACCCCTTCCTGGCGGCGGCTTGCGGCCTGGTAGTCGTCTCGGCCGTGGTCGGCATGCTGCTTGGCCGCGTTTTCATGCGCCGGTAGGGAGGGGCCTCGGCGCCCCTGTTTGAGAACAGGGATCGAGGAATCAAGGGATCTAGGGATCAAGAGAAGATCGCTTTCGGTGCGTTCTTGATCTCTCAATCCCTCGATCCCTAGATCCCTCAATTTGCCAGGAGGAGGAGACCACGTGCAATCTCCTGCGAAACGCTGCGGATATCTGGCAGCTCTGTTGCTGGGCTGCGCACCTTGGCTGCTCGGCTGCCTTCCCGCTCAGCAGCGCGAGACTGAGTTTCAGCTCCAGAAAGCTCAAACGGAGCGCGACGCGGCCGAAATCGCCCTGCGCGATGAGCTCGCCCGCAGCGCGGCACTGTCGGAGCAGCTCACCGCTATGCAGCAGCGCGCCGCCTCCGCCCAAGCCGAAGCGGCCGCCGTTCGCGAGCAACTGCAGTCGGTGCAAGAGCAGCGCGACCAAGCCTTAGCCTTAATCGAACAGCGCGCCAGCACGCCGCTGGCTCGCCCGGATGCGCCGCCCTCGATTCTCCCGCCCGATTGTGACGCTGCCTTGCGGAACTTTGTCGCCAAGTTCCAGCACCGCGTCTGGTATGACCGCAGCCGCGGCGCTCTGAGTTTTGCCAACGATCAACTCTTCGAGTCGGGCAGCGACGTAGTCCGCGCGGACGCACAAGCTTCGCTCCACGAACTGGCGGCGGTCACAAACCGCGCTCTGCCGCGCGACTTCGAATTGATCGTCGTCGGCCATACCGATGATGCGCCCATCACCAAGCCCGAGACGCTGGCGCAACACCCGAGCAATTGGCATCTTTCGGTACACCGCGCAATCGCAGTGAAAGACGTTCTGGTGAAGGCCGGCGTTTCGGCCGACCGTTTCGGCGTCATGGGCTACGGCGCCGAACGCCCGCTAGGCGCCGACCGCGCCCGTAACCGGCGCGTCGAGATTTTCTTCACCCGCAAGGGCGACGTGCAGTCGTTCGCACCCGTCAAGCCGGAGTAAAGAAAAGCCAGGGGAAGCGCAATCTGCCTACTCCGGCTTGGTGACCGGCAGCACTTGGGCCGCGCGCATCGTATCGACTGAATAGATGATCAGCGCCGCCCAGATACAGCCGAACGCAATGGCGTGGACTTGCGTGAATTGCTCCCCGTACGCCAGGACCGCCAGCAGGAAATGGCCCGTCGGTGCCAGGTATTGCAGGAACCCGAGCGTGGCCAGCCGGAGCCGCCGGGCCGCCTGCGTGAACCACAGAAGGGGGGTCGCGGTGATCACGCCCGCCGCCATCAGCAACAGACTCATCTTCAGCCCCGCGCTGCCGAACGCGGCACGCCCCTGCGCCATCTCCCACACCAGGTAAGCCAGCGCGATGGGCGCGAGGATGGCCGTCTCAACTGCCAGCCCGGGCAAGGCCGGCACCGGTGCGATCTTCCGCAATAGCCCGTAGATGGCAAACGTTCCCGCCAGCGCCAGCGCAATCCCCGGCGCCTCGCCCGACGCGATCGTGAGATACACAACCCCTACGCCGGCCAGCACGACGCTCACCGTCTGCCAGCGCCGCAGCCGCTCACGCAAGAAGACCAGCCCCAGCAGCACGCTTAGAAGCGGGTTGATGAAGTACCCCAGGCTCGATTGCAGGAGATACCCGTTGGCCACCGCCCAGATGAACACCAGCCAGTTCGACGCGATGAGCAGCGCCGTCACGCACAAGATCAGCAGGGCTCGCCGCGAACGGAGCGCTGCCGCAACTGTCCCATTGTTGCGCCCCACAACGAGCAGCAGCGCCAAGAACAGTACTGACCAGATCACCCGATGGGCCAGCACTTCCAGGGGCGAGACGCCTTGGACCGCTTTGAAATAAACCGGAAACACCCCCCACAAGCCATAGGCCGCCACGCCGTAGAGCACTCCGGCTCGCGCGGCGGCACGAGCGCGCAACGCTGTAGCAGGCTGATCCTCGCTTGGCGTAATGCTGGCGGGCGCCGCCCAAGGCGCGTCACGGTACATGGGCGGCTATTGTAACCCGCCAGTTTCTCCCTTGCTCGCTGCGTTTTTTTGCCGTGTTATGGCCGATCCCTTACCACCTGCGCCGCATCCGCAAGGCGTCCAGCCCGAGAATCGTCAGCCAGATCGAGGCAAACGTCATCGGTCCGCAAGCGGGAACGAAAGCTATCAGGTCCGCGTCCGACGGAGGTAATTCATCGGGCGTTGTTCCTGTTCCGTAGCCTTCGCCGCCCTCACCCTTCACGCTCCCTGAGTCGCCGTCCAGCGTTTGCGCTTCAGCGGCGCCAGTATCCCAATGGCCGTGGTTGGCAACTCCGCCCGGAGGCTGCAGTTCCACCGGGCCTTCCCATATTTCCAGCTCGTCATCGTCGCAGGCGTCGCCAATGCCGTCGCCGTCCGAATCCGCCTGGTCAGGATTCGGAATCGCCGGGCAGTTATCGATGCAGTCCGCTACGCCGTCCACGTCTGTATCGGTGTCCGGCACGCCGCAGCCGCACGCACCAGGCCCGATCTTGGTCGGGTCAGCAGGGCACGCGTCGATGAAATCCGGGCGGCCGTCACCGTCGCTATCGAAGCCGACATCCTCCGGCAGCGGTTGAATGGCAAAGATCGAGTTTATGCCGGCCTGGTCGTTGGCCGTCACGGTGAACGCCACCAGCACGCTCATGCTGCTGACTGCCGCGCCCACCGCGCGGTACCCGGAGGCCGGATCAGTTTGAACGGCCGAGCCCGAAGCCCCCGATCCGACCTCAACCGATCCGAGCAGCGTCGAGAAAAGAGTGCCCGAGCCGTAGGCTTGGTTGATGAACGACCGATGAATGCCGGTCCCGGGTGGGCCGACGCCGGTCACCGTGGCCCCGTCACCGTCCAAATCCGCAACGTTCAGCGTGGCCGAGGCCATCCCCTGCGCCGTCGCGGCCGAAATCGTCGTGAAACCCAGATGCCCCGTTTGCAACTCCACCGTAACGTCGGCCGCGCCGGCTCGGCAGTTTGCAATTAAGTCGATTCGGCTGCCGCGTATAAGCCGTAGCGTCACGCCGGTGAATGTCGCCAGCACTTGCCCGGAGGCTTCGTCTGTGATCTGGAGTGGCGTGCTGCGAACCCAAAGCGCGCTTTGCGCGGTCGGGTTCCACGTCAAGTCCTCCAGTTCGACCGTGTAGACGCCCGTGCCCAGCGAGCTGCTCACTTCGATTTGCAGCGGGGTGCCAGAAAAAGAAACGGCCGCGGCAGACTGGCCAGGCCAGGCCGCGACCATGAATATACATGTCGCGATTGCGCAAAGCTTACTGACCGTTGTCACGTCTTTCTCCTCCTAACGCTTCCCGGCATGGGAAGCCAACTTAGTCGATTGTGCCAATGGTGCGGCGCCGGTGCAAGAAAAAAAGGGATGCCGGGCGCGTGAGTTCCGAGCGTCAGCTTTTATTGGCGTGTGGAGGGGGTTTGTGCGACTTGCCGAGACGCCTTCTCGCGTTATCGGGCTTGCCCGGTCGGTCTCGGTTCTACTCCCGCCATGGCCCGTTTGGGCAGCGGTTTGCGACGGGGGCATGCCCGCGCTTACAGCTTGGGCATGGCACCCGCCGGTCCACCCGTCCCCCGTACGACTCTATCTATGAAGTTTAGTCAATCTATGAAGTCCAGCCGGGAGACTGGTGGCACCAGGCCGGCTGCGGCCCCATCTGCCAGCAGACGCCGCACTGCTTCACGCCCGCGCGGCCCATAGTCCAGCGTCCACTCATTGACATACATGCCCACGAAGCGATCGGCCAACTCGGTGTCCAGCCCACGGCCGAACTGCAGCGCGTAACGCACCGCCTCCGCCCGGTGTTCCAAGCCGTAGCGAATGCTGCGCCGAATAATGTCCGTGATTTCGCGGCAGCGCTGCTGACCGAGGTCGCGGCGGATCGCGTTCCCGCCCAGCGGCAACGGCAGTCCCGTGCGTTCGTGCCACCACACGCCAAGATCGATTACCGCGTGCAGCCGCTGCTGAGCGTAGGTGAGCTGCCCTTCATGGATCAGCAGGCCCGCCGCCACGCGGCCACCCAGCACTTCGGACGGAATCTGGTCAAACATGACCACCTGCGGCGTGAAACCGTCCTTGCCCAGCAGAAGCTGCAACACCAAAAAAGCCGTGGTCATGCGCCCCGGAACGGCGATGCTCTGGCCGCCAAGCTGGGCGACAGACATAGGCGCGCGGCTGACAACCAGCGGCCCATAATTGTCCCCCATGCTGGAGCCGCAGGCCGTCAGCGCGTACTTGTCGCAGACGTAGGGATACGCATGAACGCTGATGGCGGTGACTTCGTAATCACCGGCCTGGGCACGCTCGTTCAGCGTCTGAATGTCGGCCAGAACGTGCTCGAATTCGTACGGCCCGGCGTCAATGGCGCCCTGCGCCAATCCGTAAAACATGAAGGCGTCATCGGGGTCCGGGCTGTGCGCCAACCGAATGCGCATGGTCCAGGCCGTTACGGGTTGCTCGGGACCGCCGGCTTGACCGGCTCTTTCTTCGGCATCTCCGCCGGCTTCGGCTCTTCGGATTTTGCAGCGCCCGGCTGAGTCTGCGGCTGCGCTGGCTGGTTGTCCGTCATGTCTATGACCTCGACGCCTTCGGGGACCTTGAAGGCGAAGTGGTCGGCGGCGAGCGGCGGATTTAACCTTACGTCCTTCGTGCTGATAGTCATGACTTCTTTGCCGCCGGAGTCCTTGCCCACCGTCTTCAAGTTGGCGGCCGTGTCCTTATCGAAATTCAGGACCAGCACACTTGGCATGCCTTCTTGCGGCGATGGCTGACGCGGCGTGGCCTGGATGACCCAGGTGGCATGGCCGTCGAGAGTCTCGTCCGGCAGCAATGTCAGCTCGTAGCTTTCCTTTAGACTATCGAAGAACGCCTTGTTGGTCGCCAACGTGGGCTCGGTGGTCGGGCGTGTCTTGAGGACTCTCTTCTGTTCGCCGATTTCGGACAGCATCCAGACGTACTCGCCGTCGTAGACTGTGAGGGTCGTTGTCTCTTGCGTCCGTTCCTCCCCTGCCATGGAGGTCGTGGTCTTGCTCTTGGTTTCGATGCGATACAGGAATTTGTCGCCCTGCTTGAGCCACTCATAAGCCGTATTCGCCTCGGAAGCCCCCTTCATTTGGGAATTCTCAAAATGCTGTTCGCGAATCATCCGGGCTTGCTGCGAACGATAGCTCTCGGATTTATCAGTGATCGCCTTGATTACTGAATCCAGCGTCTCAGCCTTCGCTGCGCCCGTGCAAAACAGGACCACAGCCGCTCCCACCCGCCATTCCATTCGCCGCTTCATGAGCATGCTCCTAAAGAGAAGAATTTACCGCCGCCACAAGCCGGATTGTACCCGTCGCCCGCTCCGCCGCAAACTTGCCCCGCCCGTTCTTCGCCGAGAATCTCTATCCGACGGGGGGCAGGGCGTGTTAAGATAACGAATCTGTTCTGTTTGGTAGCCGGCGTCTATAGGAGAGTAACGTGGCCTTGCCGTACAACCAGCGCACCTGCTATTGCGGCGATGTCGGGATGGACCTGGTCGGCCAAAGCGCGATTTTGACCGGATGGGTCGACGTGCGCCGCGATCTGGGCGGCATCATCTTCATCGACCTGCGCGACCGCGCGGGTATCGTGCAGCTCAAGTTCGATCCGGAAACCAACCCGCAAGCCCACAAAATCGCGGAGGCCATTCGCAACGAGTATTGCATCGTCGTGCGCGGCGACGTGCTGGCGCGGCCGCCGGGGCTCGTTAATCCCAAGATCAAGACCGGGGCGGTTGAGGTGCTCGTTCGCGAGGTCGAGATTCTTTCGACCTCGAAGACGCCGGTCTTCGAGATCGCGGACGAGATCGACACGAACGAAGAGACGCGGCTGCGGTTCCGCTATCTGGACCTGCGCCGCAAGCCGATGCAGCAGGCGCTGATCACGCGCCACCGCATCGCCAAGGCCATGCGCGATTACCTCGACACGCAGGGCTTCATCGAGATCGAGACGCCTTTTCTGACCAAGAGCACGCCGGAGGGGGCGCGCGACTTTCTCGTGCCGTCGCGCCTGCAGATCGGCAGCTTCTACGCCTTGCCGCAGTCGCCGCAGCTCTTCAAGCAACTGCTGATGATGAGCGGGTTCGACCGGTACATGCAGATCGTGCGCTGCTTCCGCGACGAGGACCTGCGGGCCGACCGACAGCCGGAGTTCACGCAGCTCGACCTGGAGATGTCGTTCGTGCAGCCGGAGGACGTGCTGCGTGTAACCGAAGGGTGCCTGGCGCACGTGATGCGCAGCGTGCTCGGCGTAGAGATTCCTACGCCGTTTCCGCGCATGTCGTACGCCCAGGCCATGGCTGAGTACGGCATCGACCGCCCCGATACGCGCTACGACCTGCGGATCAAAGACATCAGCGAGATCGCGGGGCGTTCCGACTTCACCATTTTCCGCGAGGCGCTCGCCAAGGGCGGCGTGGTGCGGGCCATCCGCGTGCCGGGTGGGGCCGACATGACCCGCAAGGAGACTGATACGCTGACCGAGGCGATGCGCGGCATCGGCGCCGGCGGGCTGCCGCTGGTGAAGGTCGCGGCGGCAGAGGGCGGGGCGCGGCAGCCGGTGTTCCAAACGGGCGTAGCGAAGTTCTTTACGCCGGAATTGACCAGCCAGGTGATGGCGGCGACGGAAGCGCAAGTGGGCGACATCATCTTCTTCGCCGCGG
>Ga0255345_1005934_pt1 | contig 12196 bp, 9 predicted proteins | sample wastewater_treat_6_FD_192415 | JGI IMG/M metagenome (GOLD analysis project Ga0255345, IMG submission 192415) | Wastewater microbial communities from Lulu Island WWTP, Vancouver, Canada - plant20 | ecosystem: Engineered > WWTP > Wastewater > Unclassified | place: Canada: Vancouver, British... | reverse complement strand
TCTTCGTTTAAAACAGCAATTTGCGATAATACTTGAGCATCACTTAAGTTGTAACTAGCACCCACTGCGCTACCATTATGAATTACGTGAACTACAACAGGTAAAGTGTAAATAACGTGAGCTTTTCCAGTATTACCAGCCGCTCTGTCAGCTTTGATTTGATCATCCATCCATTTTTCGAAATCATCTGGAAGAATTGAGGTACCGCATGTGCGGTGAGAAGGCGTAGAAGACGCTTTAGAAGCCATTTTGCGCTGTGCAGAAACAGATCCGACTAACATCATCACTCCCATTACTAGTAGAAGGATTTTTTTCATTTAGTATTTATTTGCTTTTAGGTTAAATGGAACTTGTTTTGGAACGTCAAATTTAATGATTTATCGGTATATCTCAAGTTCAGCATCTCAAAATATAACAAATGTCAGTAAGTGATTACAATCGTATTACAATTTATGTTCAAAATTAGAACTCATTCTCTTAAACTTTAAAAGAATATCGGTTAATTCGATCAGTAAGGTGGTGTTTTCTAAAAGCTTGAAAATTACCATCTAACATCATACGATTGTAAAATTCATTAACAATTCTTCATGTTAACTCAGGCAATTTGATAAACTTCTGTATCCTTAATTGTAAATTTGTCGAAATTCAAATCTATGAGTACGCGCATTTTATTGGTGGAAGACGAACAAAGTTTACTTGAAACTATCAAGTTAAACCTAGAATTAGAGGGATATAAAGTTCAATCTGCTAGTGATGGCAAGAAAGCTCTTAAGGCCTATAAGCAAGAGCGATTCGACCTAATCATTTTGGATGTAATGCTGCCGGAAATGGATGGATTTACTGTTTGCGAAGCTATACGACTTGATAATCAGCAAGTTCCGATTTTATTTTTGACAGCTAAGCATAGTTCAGCAGATCGCATTAACGGACTAAAAATTGGCGGGGATGATTATTTAACAAAACCGTTTAATTTGGAAGAATTGCTTTTAAGAGTCCAGATTTTATTGAAACGAAGCAATATTACTGTCGATAATAAACAGAGTTTAAATAACTTTAATTTCGATGATTTTTCCATCAATTTCACCGAAATGACTGTTCAAACTCCCGAAGGAAAAACAATCAATCTTACGAAAAAGGAAAATGCTTTGCTTAAGCTGCTAATTGAACGTAAAAATGAAGTGGTTTCTAGAGAACATATTTTAGAAACCGTTTGGGGTTACGACATATATCCTTCTACTCGTACAATCGACAATTTCATTGTTTCTTTCCGTAAATATTTCGAGTCTGATCCAAGTAATCCTAAACATTTTCATTCTGTTCGTGGCGTAGGATACAAATTCATCGAATAAGCTTTGTAGAAATTCATTTTCAAAAAACTAATAAACATCTTGCCTCTAGGATTTTTCAAAGATCATAGTCTAGATTAAATTGTATTTTTTAAAGTTATTGTTAGTATCCCCTATTCTTGTAAGATGAAGATCACTTTTATCGTTGACAAAAGTGGTGGGAATCATTAAATTTGACTTTCCTATTAAATTGGATCAAATAATAATTTGCCCAATCAGCTACTGATAATAGATATTTAACATCAAATTCGTCTTATTCACCGACGAGTGGTTTGCTGACGATATTATATTTCAGTACTTAGTAAAAATTACATTAGAAAACATTAATTAAACAAATAATTTAAAGCATGAAAAAACGCTACTTAGCGATACTTGCACTTGCTGTAGGTATGTCAGGTTCGGTGTTAGCACAAACACACCGTAACTGTGGAACCATGGACCATTTGAATGAGCAGATTGCTGCTGATCCGGCTATGGAACAAAGAATGCAACAAATTGAAGCTGCTACTCAGTCATGGATTTCTGATCCGTCACATCGAACAGGTGCAGTTATTACTATTCCGGTGGTTGTTCACGTAGTTTACAGTTCTGCTGCACAAAACATTTCGGATGCTCAAATTCAATCGCAAATTGCTGTATTGAATGCTGATTTCAGAAAATTGAATGCTGACGTTTCTCAAACGCCTTCGGTTTTCGCAGGACTCGCTGCTGATTGCCAAATTCAATTTTGTTTAGCTCAACGTGATCCTAATGGTAATGCTACTACAGGTATCGTGAGAAAATCTACTACTACAACTTCATTCTCTACGAATGATAACGTAAAACGTACTGCTAATGGTGGTGACGATGCATGGAACAGTTCTCAATACTTGAACTTATGGTCGGCAAATCTTAGTGGTGGAGTATTAGGATATGCTCAGTTCCCTGGCGGTGCTGCCGCAACTGACGGAGTGGTTATCCTATATTCAGCATTCGGAGTTTCAGGAGCTGCAAATGCACCTTATAACTTAGGACGTACAGCAACTCACGAAGTTGGTCACTGGTTAAACTTACGCCATATCTGGGGTGATGCAAATTGTGGAAATGATCAGGTTACTGATACTCCAACATCACAAACATCAAACTTTGGTTGTCCTACTTTCCCTCATGTTACTTGTAGCAATGGTCCTAATGGTGATATGTTCATGAATTATATGGACTACACTGACGATGCTTGTATGTTTATGTTTACTACAGGACAATCAGCTCGTATGACTGCTGCAATCAACACTTCACGTACTGGATTATTAACATCATTAGGTTGCCAAGCTCCAACTGGTGGATCATGCGGAACTGCTGCTTCATTGTCAGCTTCTTCAATCACTCAAACATCAGCTACTTTAAGCTGGAGCGCTGTTTCAGGTGCAACATCTTATAGCGTACAATACCGTGCTGTAGGATCAGCTACTTGGTCGACAGGTACAAGTGCAACAACTTCATTAGCGGTTGCAGGATTAACTGCTTCTACTGCTTATGAATTTCAAGTAACTGCTACTTGCTCTGCAACTGTTGGAACTACTTCTTCTTTAGGCAACTTCACTACTAGCTCGGCTACTGCTTCTTGCGGAACACCAGCTACTGTATCTTCTTCAGCAATTACATCAAGTACTGCAACTGTATCTTGGGGAGCTGTATCAGGAGCTTCAAGTTATACTGTTCAATATCGTATCGTAGGTGCAGCTTCTTGGTTAACTGGAACTAGCACTACCACTTCGTTAGGATTAACTGGATTAACTGCTTCTAGCAACTATCAATTCCAAGTAACTGCGACTTGTTCAGGAACAGTTGGAACAGCATCAGCTTTAGGAACATTTACTACTTCTGCGGCATCTACAACTTGTACTGATACGTATGAGCCAAATGAATCACGTACTGCAGGAAAAACAATTTCTGTAAACACTGATATTACAGCTAAAATCGGAACTAGCACTGATAAAGATTGGTTTAAAGTGACTACAGTTACAGGTGCAACTAAAATTAAAGTAGTACTTGATCAACTTCCTGCTGACTACGATTTAAAATTATTTAACTCTTCAGGGTCACAATTAGCAGTTTCTCAAAATGGAAGCACTACAGCTGAATCTATCATCCGTAATGTAACTAGTGCAGCTACTTATTATGTTCAAGTTTATGGTTATTCTAGCGCATTCAATGCAAATACTTGCTACCGTTTACGTGTTAATGCTTCAGGCACAAACTTCCGTTCTGTTAGTGGAGCCGATGTTGATGCTGAAGAAAACGTAAACATCGAAAAAGTAAATGCAATGGATGTTCTAAGTTTATTCCCTAACCCGGCTTCAACTTCTTTAACTATTAACTTCTTCACTCCAAATCAACAAAACTCAACAATCGAGATTTATGATATGATTGGTAAAGTAGTTTCTTCTCAAGTTATCAATAGCCAAGAAGGATTTAACGCTCAAGATCTTGATATTACAGGATTAAACAACGGTGTTTATTTCTTAAAAATGACTCAAAGTGAAAAATCAACTGTGAAGAAATTTGTAGTGAAACACTAATAGTTATCATATAATATTAAAGAAAGCCTCTGCATTTGCAGGGGCTTTCTTATTTTTACCCTATTATGATTATATCAGTTTCCGATTCTATTGCTTTACGATCTCTCACTATTGCTGATGCTCCGGGATTTGCCATATATGCGAATAACCGTAAGGTATCTGATAACCTTCGTGATGCTTTCCCTAAACCCTATACACTCGACGATGCTGAGCGCTTTATTCATTCGGTGGAAGGAAGTACTCTTCCAACAGTGTTGGGAATTGAATACAAGAAGGAAATAATAGGAAGTATTGGCATCTATATCGGTGAAGATATTTATCGGATAAATGCGGAAATCGGATATTGGATTGCAGAACCTTTTTGGGGATTAGGCATCACAACTAAAGTTGTAGAAGCTATGACAGCATATTCTTTTAAAAACTTCCCTCTCGAAAGATTGTATGCTCGTCCTTTTCCTTTTAATATTGCTTCTATTCGTGTTCTAGAAAAATGTGGCTATATTCACGAAGCTACCTTGAAGAATGCGTTGGTGAAACAAGGTCATATTTATGATGAGTTAATTTTTTCAAAGTTGAAGTAGTAAACCTTATGCAGACATTTATTGACCAAGTTATAGAAGAAATAATGCCGTATGCCGATAAGGATTTACTTGTAATCGTCCCTACCCGTCGTGCAGCTTCTCTTCTTAAATCCGGATTAGCCATTAAAAGAAAATCTACCGGATTTCTACCTTCATTTATTCCGGTGGCTGATCTAATAACAATGCTTTGTCCTTTGCCTATCGCCGATGACAATTCATTGCTCCTTTACCTTTTTGAAGCCTATAAAAAATCAGACCCTGAAATTACGATCAATGATTTTTTAAAGTGGGGAGGACAAGTACTGGACGATTTTAACGAAATAGATCGTAACTTAATCAATGCAAAAGGCCTCTTTAAAAAAGTAGCGGGGTTAAAAGAATTAGAAGAAATTTTCCAGCCAGATTCGGAAGAGATAGAACTTTTAAATGTATTCTGGACTCAATTTTCGATGAAACCACTTTCTCCTTTAAAGGAAGAATTCTTAAGATATTGGGAAATTTTACCAGCCTTATATAGCGACTTCAATAACCTTCTTCAGTCGAAGAATATTGCTTACGAAGGAATGGCTTGGAAATGGGCTGCTGAGAATATTTCATCCAACGATAAAATTGCTTCCTTCAAAAAAGTTGTATTCGCAGGATTCTATGCAATGACGAAAACGGAGGAATCAATTGCTTCTTATCTTGATAAACAAGGAAAATTAGTGATGCTAGTTGATGCAGATAACTACTATGCCTTACCGAAATATCAAGAAGCTGGTATGTTTTTCAGAAAAGGATATTTGGCAGATCATAAAAATAAATGGTCGTCGGATTTCCTCTCAACCACAATTAAAAATATTAGCATTACCGGAGTACCGGGCAAATCGGCGATGGCTCATGAGTTGGCGGTTAAAGTATCAAATTTACTTCAAAATGTTTCTCCTGAAGATAGAGATGCATCGGTAGTTGTTTTACCCGACGACTCTCTACTCTACCCTTTTCTATTATCACTTACAAAAACTGCTGTTCCATTCAACCCTTCAATGGGATTTCCAATTGCTCAGTTTCCTTTTATGCACCTCTTAAAAAGCGTAAAAATTATTAGGACACAACTGCTCTTAAATAACGATGATATTTCATATTCGGAATTTGTAAAATCAGTTTTGCAGCATCCTATAATTTCTCTTTTAACCGAAGGGAAAAGCAAAGACACTGATACCATTTTACGCAACAAGATTCTTCAACATCTCATTACCATACATCAATCGGTTGAAGATGAAAACAAAAACCTGATTGAATTCGTTTCTATTTTTGAAGATCTAATTGATCCCGTTTTTCCTGGAATTTATAAGAGTATTGTTCAGCAAATAATTTTACTATCCTCAAGATTAAAAACTCATTTCGATAATTTAACTATCAAATCTTATTGGCAATTATTATTTGCCGAATTAGAGAAAGTTCGTCTTCCATTTCTCATTCCCGATAAGCAAGGAGTGCATATAATGGGATTCTTGGAGACAAGGGTTGCCGACTACAAAAATGTATTTATTGCTTCTTTAAACGAAGGCACATTACCGGGCGATAGCATTCCGAAATCGCTTATCCCCTATTCTATCCGAAAAGCATATCATTTACCTTGTAAAGAAGAACAAGAAGCGGTAACCGCCTATCACTTCTACCGTTTATTACAACGCGCATCGGAAGTGCATTTGTTTTATAACAACGACATAACCGATTTAGGTGGTGGCGAAAGAAGTCGTTATCTTTTACAGTTAGAAATGGAATTGGTGGCAGCCAACCCGAATATCAATATTCAATACCTACAAGCCAACTATCAACCGCAAGCATCTGCTCCCGTAAAAATTAATGTTAAGAAGTCGCCAGAAATAGTTTCTTACATGAAACAAAAATATTTCTATGTGGACGAGCAAGATACCAAGGGAAAAGGTTTTTCTGCATCCTCATTATCATCTTATATTCATTGTAGCCTTAAATTTTATTTAGAGCAAATAGCAGGATTACGTATCAACGAAATTAGTACAGCAATAGACCCCATGGTTTTTGGTAAAATACTTCATAAATGCATGGAGAATATTTACGAAGGAACAACTGAAGTTAGCAAAGAATACATACAAGGAAAGTCGGAACGTCTAATTAAAATTATTGATGATGCAACATCTTCTGAATTCAGAAAAGGCGCACTAACCGGTAATGATTTACTGCTTCAAGGAGTGATTGAAGAACTTATAAAAAGACTTTTGAGTTATGACGAATCACAAGCACCTTTTACTATTTTAGGACTTGAAAGGGAACTTGCAATACCGTTTGAAATATCTCCAGGATTAAGTGTCCGACTGAAAGGAATATTTGACCGTATCGACTATCACGGAAAGTATACTCATATCCTCGATTATAAAACTGGAGGTGATGATCCTTCCTTACCTAAAGAGTTAACAAGTTTATTCAACGACTCAAAGCGAAAAATCCCTTTTCAAGTTTTGATGTATGTTTTGATCTACCAACGAATTAATCCTAATGCATTAATTAAAGCAGGGATTTACCAAGTGCGTAAGTCGGCAGAGAAAGTAGTTTTCCTCACAAACGATGAACCAGTAAGTCAAGAGTTAATATCGGAATATTCCGAAGCACTAAAAGATAAGATAGCAGAAATATTTAACGAAGAAATTGATTTCAAGCAAACGGATGACATTAAAAAATGCGGCTACTGCGATTTTATTCGAATCTGCAATCGCATGAACTAATAATTATCTCTTTCTTTCTCTTCCATTCTTCCAGCCAGCGATTCAATTACCGAGTTAGTAATCGAAAGTAAAATACTGAATAGCAAAGCGACCCAAAATCCATCAACTTTAAATCCGCTCTTCAACAAATTACTAGCTATAAGTATTATTCCTGCATTGATCACTAGCAAGAATAAACCCAATGAAACTACCGTTATCGGCAAGGTCAAAAAGATCAATACCGGTTTAAGGAATATATTCAATAAGATAATTACAAACGAGACTAAAATTGCAGCCGACATACCCTGCACTTCAACTCCGGGCATAAACGACGCAATCAAGAAAATGGCCAATGCCATAGACATAACTTTAACTAAAAACTTCATAATACGAATATAATCTATAAATCTTTTCGCAAATGTAATTTCAAAAATGCGAGAATCACAGAAATTTCTTAATTTTTCTGAGTTATCTGTGCCAAAGTCATGAATTTCAACAGAATTTCATCTCGAAAATCGACATTTGTGAAATACCAATAAACTTTAAACGTCAGCCTTTGTTAAAGGATAAACATGCATCATTTCAGATTTTCAAAATTCACTCCTCCAGAAGATAAGGGCTCTTATGAATCCTTAGAGAAGCTCTTTATTGAATTGCTTCAATATACTGCTGGAGATGCGAATGAGGCAATATCTTGGCTTACCGAACTCGACAAACAATACAATCTTACTTCTCCTGAATACGGAATTGGCGACTTTATCAACGATTTAAAAGCGAATGGATTGTTAAAAGAAGATGAGGACAAGAATTTCTCTATCACCCCTAAAACTGAACAAACTATTCGTAAAGCTTCGCTAGATGAGATATTTGGCAAGTTAAAGAAGGCAGGAAAAGGAACACATAAAACCACTAAAACCGGGATTGGGGATGAAACGAGTGCAGATATTCGTCCTTGGCAATTCGGCGACAGCCACGAACAAGTCAACCTAACAAATTCAATAAGGAATGCTCAAATAAATCACGGCATTGACGAGTTTTCAATGATCGAAGATGATTTAGAAGTACAAGAGCGTGAGCATAAATCGTACAATGCAACAGTTTTGATGATCGATATTTCTCACAGTATGATTTTATATGGTGAGGATAGAATAACCCCTGCTAAAAAAACGGCAATGGCATTAGCGGAGCTTATCAAAACACGATACCCAAAAGATATGCTCGATATTGTTGTGTTTGGCGATGATGCTTGGCCAATCAGTATTAAAGATCTTCCTTACCTTCAGGTTGGACCTTATCATACCAATACTTCCGCAGGACTAGAACTAGCAATGGATTTGTTAAGGAGAAGAAAAACTCCCAACAAGCAAATTTTTATGATTACCGACGGAAAACCTAGTTGCATGAAGGTAGCCGGCCAATATTATAAAAACAGTTTTGGACTTGATAAAAAAATCTTGAATAATGTCTTGAACCTAGCAGGACAAGCACGACGATTGAATATTCCAATTACTACATTCATGATTGCCCAAGACCCATATTTACAACAATTCGTTAGGGATTTCACTCGAACAAATAATGGAAGAGCATTTTATAGTTCGCTCAACGGACTAGGCGAATTTATGTTTGAAGATTACATTAAAAACCGCAAAAAAACTGTACGTTAATTGAAAAAGACAACTAAACCTGAAAATATTCTAACCCTTGGACAACTAAAATCTTCGGGATATAAACCACGAAGTATAAAACAAGAGTTGCGAGAAAATTTAATTGATGCTTTAAAGAATAAAACTGTTCTCTTCAAAAATATTAAAGGATACGAAGAAACTGTAATTCCGCAGTTAGAGACAGCGATCTTATCAAAGCATAACATACTTTTATTAGGATTACGCGGTCAAGCAAAAACCAAATTGTCGCGTATGATGATTCATTTATTGGATGAGTACGTTCCTGTAATTGCAGGAAATGAATTGAACGAAGATCCACTGAATCCGATTTCTCATGCAGCACATCAACTTCTATCGGAATCGGGTGATGATACAGCTATTACTTGGATGCACAGAAACGATCGTTACGTAGAAAAATTGGCTACGCCGGATGTTTCTGTTGCCGATCTTATAGGCGATTTAGATCCAATTAAAGCTGCAAATCTTAAATTAAGTTATGCCGATGAAAGAGTTATCCACTATGGATTGGTTCCTCGTTCACATAGAAGTATTTTTGTAATTAACGAACTCCCCGACTTGCAAGCAAGAATACAAGTTGCTTTGTTTAATATTCTTCAAGAAGGTGATATTCAGATTCGAGGATTTAGAGTTAGATTACCTATCGATCTTCAGTTTGTATTTACTGCAAACCCCGAAGACTATACCAATAGAGGTTCAATCGTGACTCCTTTGAAAGATCGTATTGGAAGTCAGATATTGACACATTACCCTAAATCAATCGAGATTTCTCAGTCAATTACTAAACAAGAAGCTCAGCTAAGCGACGATCAAAAGAATAACATAATTGTCCCTCCCCTAGTAGAAAAACTACTCGAGCAAATCTCATTTGAAGCAAGGAAAAGCGAATACATCGATCAGAAAAGTGGAGTCTCTGCTCGACTAACAATTACTGCTTACGAGAATCTGGTAAGCGTTGTACAACGACGAATGTTATTGAATAATGAGTCAAATGGAGTTGCCCGAATTAATGACCTATACGGAGTTATTCCGGCGATTACCGGGAAAGTAGAATTAGTTTACGAAGGAGAATTAGAAGGAATTTCGAACGTAGCATATACTTTAATCAGCAAGGCTATTCGTCATGAGTTTACAAACTACTTCCCTGATCCTGAAAGGGCTAAAAAATCGAAGCAAGGAAATGTTTATGCAGAAATTCTTGAATGGTTTAACGAGGGAAATGAAATTGATTTAATGCATGCTTCGTCGGAGCAAGAACATATTTCGCAAATCGATAAGATAAAATCGCTCACCACTGTTTTAAATAGCTACCAAAAGAATTTGAGCAAATCAGATCATGTATTACTTCGCGAATTTATGCTCCACGGACTAGCTGAATATTCACAAATCAGCAAACGCAGATTAGAAAGCACAGTATTATTCAGCGACTTAGTCGGATCAATATTCAATCCCGGAAAAGAATAATTTAAATCAAACAAATAAAACCATAAAACAATGTTCAATCTCATTTTAAGTGTGCTACTCTTTGTTGCAGCACCAGCTAATATCTACGGATTCAAAGTAAAATCTATTGATGGCAAGACAATTGATCTAACCCAATATAAAGGGAAGAAAATATTAATTGTAAACACAGCATCTGAATGTGGATATACTCCTCAATACGAAGCACTGCAAAAACTATCAGAAACTTACAAAGACAAACTTGTGGTAATTGGATTTCCAGCTAATAACTTCGGCGGACAAGAACCGGGAACAGATGCTGACATCAAAGGATTTTGCAGTAAAACCTACCATGTAACATTCCCGATGGCGTCAAAAGTATCGGTTAAAGGTAGCGACATGAATGAACTATTCACTTGGTTGACATCACAACCTAATCCCGATTTTACAGGAGACATAAACTGGAATTTTGAAAAATTTTTAATCGATGAAAACGGAAAGTTGATAAGAAGATATCGATCAAAAGTACGTCCGATGGATGCCGACATCATCAACGCACTATAAAAACAATAAGAATCAGGTTATTGATTAATCAATAACCTGATTCCTTTTCCGTGTAAAGTAACAATTTCAATTCTTGGATCTTTCTTTAAGTACTTTCTTAGTTTCGTAATAAAGACATCCATACTTCTTCCATTGAAATAATTATCGTCGCCCCAAATTAATTTTAAGGCTTTTTGACGAGGCAATAAATCGTTTTGATGAACACATAACAAGCGAAGTAATTCCGCTTCCTTAGGAGATAAATTAACTATTTCATCGCCTTCGTGTATTTTTCTTAATTTATAATCGAACTTATAAATACCAATATCGAAATCCGTTTTATCTTCCATCTCTACAATTCCCATTGAGCGACGAAGAATAACATTGATTTTATGCAAAAGGACATCAGTATCAAATGGCTTAGTAAGATAATCGTCAGCTCCGGCATTGTAGCCTTTAAGCATATCTTCTTTCATACCCTTAGCCGTCAAGAAAATAATCGGCACCATCTTATCACGTTCACGGATAGCCGCAGCAACCGAAAATCCATCCATTTTAGGCATCATTACATCTAGAATTACCAGATCAAAACTTTTGCCATCAAACGCTTCATTGCCGGCCATTCCATCGCGAGCAAGGGTAACATGAAATTCATCAAGTTCTAAGAAGCTCTTCAAGACATTCCCGAAGTTTACATCGTCTTCCACTAAAAGAATTTTTGCCTTCATAAATCAACTGATATTTTTTAATGGTAAATAAACAGTGAAAGTACTTCCTTCACCGGGATTAGATACAACCTCAACAGTACCTCCATGCGCTTCCACAATTGCCTTTACATAACTTAGTCCAAGTCCGAAACCTTTAACATCGTGAATATTGCCAGTTGTGGCACGGTAAAAAGTATCGAATATTTTTCGCTGCGTCTCCTTGCTCATTCCTATTCCCTTATCGCTAATACTAATCGCTACTTGATCATTACTACGATTTATGGCAATTGTTATTTTAGGAGATTCGGGAGAGTACTTATTAGCATTATCAATTAGGTTGGTAAATACATTCAGCAAGTGATTACCGTCGCCTATAAAAGGAATTACACCTTCGGTAGATTCATAAATCAACTTACCATCGCGTTGCTCAACAGTAAGCTTCGCACTAGCTATTGCATGTTCAACAACATCTTTAATATCAATCTCCGATTTACTGAGTTTCAATTCACCTTTATCAATCTGCGCCATCTGTAGTACAGCTTCCACTTGTTTCAGCATTCGTTGATTTTCATCTCTGATTACATTGGTGTAATAATCCATTTTATCGGCATTCGTA
>Ga0255345_1005922_pt1 | contig 12212 bp, 9 predicted proteins | sample wastewater_treat_6_FD_192415 | JGI IMG/M metagenome (GOLD analysis project Ga0255345, IMG submission 192415) | Wastewater microbial communities from Lulu Island WWTP, Vancouver, Canada - plant20 | ecosystem: Engineered > WWTP > Wastewater > Unclassified | place: Canada: Vancouver, British... | reverse complement strand
GTTTTTAATCCTGCACCATTAAACAAAGCATATATCACAGAGGCATAATAACCCTCATAATCCTGTAACTGATTTTTTCTATACCAGTCTGCAGGTATACTTGCAAAAAAGCTATAGAGTATATCTTTGACTTTCTCTACCTCGGCTTTTTCTAAGGCTTCGATCAATTCTATCTCTGCACCATCTTTCTTTACTGGATCTGGTGTTAGGTATGTTAAAAATGAATCATTAAAGCTCATTCTAACCTCTAAATTTGGGTAAGTCAATACATAGACATTCTTGCTTCCACTTCTAATGAATTCCTTTATAGTTAAATATCCTGATTGAAAGAGCAAATTCTCTGGAAATATATAGTCTATGTCAAGGTTTGATAGTATCTCTTCTCCTACCTTTAACTCCTCTATCTTTGGCAAATAGTATTTATTCTTTTGAAATAGCTTTATTAAAAATGTTGGCGTTCCTGTCTCAAACCAAAAACTCCTAAAGCGCTTCTCTGAAAACAACAGCAATATGTCAAAGGGATTGTATACACTCTCTCCTAACCAGTTATATCCATTATACCAGAGCTTAACTTCCTCCTTATCAAAATCCTTTATACTGTCTCCAAATACTGTTTCTAAATCTACCTGCCTGTATCCACAAATTGTTGCATATTCTGGATTAAGGGTTATATCTTGCAATTGATTTAGCCCACTGAATATAGAAACTTTAGAAAAGCGTGACACTCCTGTTAAAAATACAAGCTTTAAGTAAATATCTGTGTCCTTTAATACTGAGTAAAAGTCCTTGAGAATCTCCCTGTTTTCACGGGCTATTTCTGGCTCATCTATTCTGTCCAGTATTGGCTTGTCGTATTCATCTACCAATACCACTACCCTCTCTTTGTATTTCTCACTAGCTTTGATTATTAACTCATAAAAGCAATTTTTATAATTATTTTTTTCCTCACATTCTATTTTCAAAAATCTTTGATTAAGTTTAAGCTGAAAAAAAATGTTTTCTACTGTTTCTTTTCCGCTCCTTGAAACTCCACTCCCAAAGCTTATATGTATTACTGGATAAATTTTGTCCCAGTTCCAGTTCTCATAAAGGTACAAACCTTTAAATAGCTCCTTGTTCCCCAAAAATGCCTGCCTTAGTGTATCCAAAAACAAAGATTTGCCAAAACGCCTTGGTCGGCTCAAAAAAAAGTATTTACCCGAATTGGTTAGCTTCTCGACATAAAAAGTTTTATCAGCATAATAATAATTATCTGTCCTTATCTCTACAAAACTCTGTATTCCTATGGGTAGCTTTTTCATCTTTTTTACCTGCTTTGCAAATGCTTGAAAGACTTATTTTTACAATAAATATTAACTAGTCAATTGAGTTTGTCCACAAATTTTTGTGATGACTTGACAGGATATAGCTCTCGCTTTTGCTAGCTTAAGATTGCCACGAAAATCGAGTTGCTTCTGCGAATCTACAAAAACATCTTGCCTTTTATCTTTACACCTATATTCTTTTAACAAAAAAGCTTATACTCCTGGGACTTTAAATATGATTATAGATCACGATTTAATTATTAAAACATTGAACTTTGCTGCTCAGGCACATGGAGATCAAAAAATACCTGGTAGTAATATCACTTATTTATGCCACCTTGTATCTGTTGCTTTTGAAATAGTAGGAGCAATCTTTGCAGAAGATATTAATAACCCAATATTTGCAATTCAATGCAGCCTTTTGCATGATACAATAGAAGACACCTCTGTAACCTTTGATGATCTAAAAAATACATTTAATGAAAAAATTGCCTTAGGAGTTTTAGCTCTATCCAAAAATAAAAATCTTCCTAAGGGATTACAATTAAAAGACTCTGTAGACCGAATCTTAAAAATGCCGAGGGATGTTGCAGCTGTAAAACTGGCAGATAGAATAACAAATCTTGCTCCTCCCCCTTCTCACTGGGAAAAAGAAAAGATTATCAACTACAGAGAAGAATCTCTATTTATACTTGAAAAGCTTGGCTTTGCCTCTCCATTCCTTGCAAGGAGATTAGAAGAAAAGATCAAATCCTATGGCAAGGGTTCTCCGCCAGAGCACTGAAATTTTTTATTTTCATAATCATCAAGAATTTTATAGATCTCCCAGAAGGAATAAAAGAGCGATAACACTATAGGCCCTATAATCACCCCTGGCAAATTAAAGGCCTGTATGCTGCCAAGGAGTAAAAAGAAAAAAAGCAATGGGTGAAAGCTTAGCTTCTTGCCAAAGGCCTTTGGCTTGACAATATTTTCCAGAAACAAATACCAGGACAAAGACCACAGAGAAATAAAAATTGCTGAGCCATGTTGACCAGTGTAGTATAAAATCACTGAGGCTGGCAGCCATATTAAAGTTGTGCCTATTACAGGAATAAGAGAAAGAATCGCAGCAATTGTCCCCCATAAAAGAGGCATGGATATACCCACAAAATAAAGCCCCAGGCCTACCATCAGTCCCTGTAAAAACATTATGAACAAATTGCCAAGCATTAGTACATATATAACCTCTTTGAGCCTTTCAACAACCTCCATCTCAAGTTCTTGAGGCAAAGGTAAAATTCTATAGACAGCTCCTTCAAAATTATATGCATCTTTCAAAAGAAAAAACAAAATGAGCATCATCAAAAAAAAGTTTATGGCAAACTTTATAGGATAGGATATTATTTCTGTTATACTCTCAAACATGGACATTGATGTGCTTTTAAAATATAGTAAAATCTTCTCCCCAGCTTCTGCCTTGCTTATCTTTAAAAAGTCAAGAATCTTCTCAACCAGAGGGCTATTGCCAAAGTGCTTAAGGTAGTCATTGATTATTGTTATTTCAAGGGACTGATAAAGCTCAAAGGCTTGCTCTGAGAGCATTATCAAAACTATAACAACAGGTATTATAACAAGGCAGATGAGGCCTAAAATTAAAATGGAAGAGCTCAAAAATCTTTTTTTTACAAACTTAAGAATAAAATCATGAAGAGGCCTTAAGGTAACATAAAAAATCAGAGAATATAAAAACACCCATACATAATATTTAAAGATATAAAGAAGAAAAATGATGATCAGAAAAAAAAGCACCAAAAAGTAAATCTTCATTCTTCTGTTTTGCTGTAGGAGTTTATATGAATCATTGCTACCCATGGTATTTTCCCAGATAAAATTTTATGGTGGCACAAAAGTGCCACCATGTTAACCTGCAAGCGTTTTTAGCGCAAGCCTTAAATCTTCATCTGGTAAGATAATGAGATAGATCAGCAGCAAGTTTGGATATTGCATGATCAAGATATGATTCATCAGAGATCTTTTTCTTTAAAGCAGTAATCTTTTCCTGATCTCCTAAAATTTTACCCTGCCTTATCTCACGATCCTCCATTTTCATGAGATTACTCATAAAAACCTCCGCGGCCTGCTGTTCCTCCCTGAACAGTTTTTCTGGCCTCATTTTTTAATCGACACCTAAATTTAATTTAATAAAAACTTTTTCCTTTGCAAATAAAAACTTTGCCATGATTTAAAATTTACCCTATTAGTTAAATAGACACATTTTGGCTGTTACATCTCCTTTAATCCAAAAAAGTATTGACTCAAAATCTTTAAAATTATTTATATTTACAGGAATTTATCCGATTCTTTTTTTAAAGGTTAAAGGGAGTCTTTTATGAAATATACAATGGTAAAGCAATTCTATAATGCAGCTATAGATAATGTCTTTACGTTCTTTTTCAAAATAGTTGACTTTGGGAAAATTATGATTGAGGCCTTTTGGGGTCTTTTTGATATATTTGCAGCTTTTTTTCTTATATTTTACAACTTATTTATGTATGTATACTACTTCTTCCTCTTTCTAATAGATACAGGCTCTGAGTCAGGTGGAGCTACTCCCTATAGAATCAGGCGTGCATCTAAGAGAAGTAAAATCCCTGCTGTTCAAATGGACACATCTCCAAATCCAATTCCTGCTATGTATAGAGTCAAAACTGTTACATCTGACGCAGGGAAGGCTGTTGCATCATCAGTCCAAAGCGCAGCAAGCACTGCCAGTTCAGTTGCAAGCTCAGCAAGCAATACTATAAGCCAGACACTAAAGCCTCTAAAACCTGCTCCTGTTGGCACTGGTTCAAAAATGTCCATAAAATCCATAGCAAAAGATTCTGCGGAGTTCCTGCTTGATATTTTTAAAACTCTTAAGGATTTTATAATAAAACCTATAAAAGCAATAGCTGAATTCCTCTCTACCAAGCTTATGCCAGTTAAAGAGAGCGATGTTAAATTCAATCAGGCAATGCAAAAGCGAAGCCTTATAGATGAGTATCTCAAGGAATATGAAAAAAAACAGAAAAAGAGAAGATAATCAGTTACAAATCTTTAAATGAAATCTCTATACAAAATAAAAGCTCTCCCCCTTTTTATAACAATGTCCGCTGCCTTTATTTTTGGCTATGGAGATTTACTGTTTCCAATGAACTTTGAGAGGCTTCACATATTTCTCTTTAACCTGACAAGTGGCGGTTTTACAATTCTCTACCTCACAAATAAAAGACAGAGCAATTCCATAAGATTGATTCTATTTTTTTTATTAAGCATTCTCTTTGCTATTACTGCCTTTTTTAAGCTTTACCTCATTGCAGCCCTCTGTGGTGTTATACTTGCAATAATTGTAGAGACGTTCAGGGAAGAAAGATTTGGCTTTTTCCCCTATGTATTTTTTAAACCCCGTGGCTCTTCTTCAGAAAAATTTCATCAGGCCTCTCTTTTATGCCTTGTTATAGCTCTATTACTATCATCTTTTGTTATTATCAATGAGGTTTACCTTAAACTATTTTATTACGAAAAGCTCACCCTGGATGTCTTTTTTCTTGGATTTTCTTTTCCTGTCTCTCTTATAACCTTTTCAATTATTTTCAGCATATTTGAAGATCCAAAAAGGCACTGGGTATTATATGCAGAGCATTTCTCCTTCTGGACCATTTGCGCAGGGGTTATAATATTCTTCCTATTTATTATAGCAAAAAGCTTTGCAGGTGAGGTCTTTATATCCTTTACTCTATTTTTTACTGTTATTTTTATTTTTGTTTTATTTAAAAAATTCGGCAAAAGAGTTCAGCAAAAATACTTCTTAGTATCAGGAATTTATTTTTTGATGGCAACAGCCATAACAGGAATTTTATACATTTTACTTAAACAGCTATATTATGATGAGTTTCTTGGTAAGCTAATACTTAGGATGCACGCCTTCTATTCCCTCTATGGGTGGAATCTCACAGGTATGATGGTAATAATAAGATGGAAGGATTTCCCCATAGCTTTAAATACCAGAAAGGCTATAATCTTTCACTGGGCCGTTGTGCTGATTCTTGCTCCTCTTGCAAAGATTTATAACATACTGGCAATACCAGCTATTATATCCTATATCGCCTTTATATCAGTATTCTTCTTCTCAAAAAATAAACTTAAAAAAATTCTGTAACCCCAAAGGCGATGGCTATTCCTTTTTCTTCAGGGTATAGATTAAAGCTTACCAGTGGTTCCTTTTTGTCGGATGCGATCTCCCTCTGGAAAACAGAATATGAGGGAGTCATATAATACGAAAGCCCTATCTCAAAGGCTTTAAGAATGACTAAAGCAGAGGCTGCCATCTTGCCTTTTCTGCTGCCCCAGTTATAAAAGGTATAACCCCCAAGAGAGAGCTCTGACAGATAAAAAGACCATCCAGCAAACCTATAGCCCTTATAAAACATCCCTCCGCCAGGTATAAAAATTGAGATAACAGCTGCTGTTTCATCTGGCATTGAAAAAAGAGGCGGGAGCAAATTCTGCTTATGGTAATTATAGCTAAGCTGATTGTAATAAGATACAGAAAAAGTCAAAGGGATGGTGGCCCATAAAAAATATTGCAGTCTTTGATCTCTATTTTCTTTGTCATTATCTTTAATCCATGGGAAAAAGTTGATCTTATAATCATTTATATGCAGGGGTAGCAAAAAATGTAGTGCAGTTATTGTTGCTATTGCCAGAGCCCCAGAAACATCGCATTCGCCTTTTTTTATACCAAGGTAATCCATAGACAAAAAAGATCCATACCCTGGAAGGCAAAAATTTGCACCCTGATTTATAACGCATGTAGCAATTATAGATTCCTTTGCACTTCCTCTTCTTTTATTGAGTTGCTCCTCCTGGCTATAAAATCGCGCAGTGTTTTCATTAATCTTTTTATTGATATTTTTTATAAACTGAGAGGTATCTGCGTATAAATCAAATTCAAGTTTATCATCTTTGTTAATATCACCTCCCACTATCTTAGAAAAAAACCTATCAACAGAGGTAACTTTAACTAAACCCCTATTGGTTCTATATTCCCCAATCTCAAGCCCGTGCCACTGGCCGGCATTGATTGTTAAAATTCCTCCCTCTCTTTTGGTTGTGGAAACAAGCTTTATTTTAGAAAACCTCTCAGCTATGAATCTCCCTCCCTTGAGGGATAAATTGGAAGGGAGAGTTGCTGTAATTATCTTTTCTTCATCCTTAAATAGATAGTCACTTCCTGCATCAATAATTTTTATTCTTAAGCTATAAACCCCACTGTCAAAATCAAGCTGCAAAAGGCATAAGGAACTTGCACCATAATTTTTAGCTACTATTTTCAGTTGCCCATAATCTTCACTTTTTATGAATTCCTTTATATTTAAACGCTCAGGAAAAGTTAAAGGATAAAGTCTCCTTGAGGCAAAAAATCCCTCTTTTACCATATACTCACAGGACTTTAATATCTCATCATGAATTTGCTCTCCATTATAAAGAGGGATAAGAGCTATAGAATTAGCAAACAAACTCATTGGATGAATTATCTTTATAAAAAAAAGCAGCAAAATAAAAGTTATCTTTTTTCTCATAATACAATTACCTGAATATCAAACGCTTTTTAAAACAATCACAATTCAATCTCTTTTGTCATCTCTTTTAAATTGAATCTCAAAATTTAATCAATGTTAATTCTTTAATATTTATATAGAATAAATGCTCTAATATATCCTTGCGGAATATTTAAAATAGTATTTATTACTGTAATAAATAACGCACAACTGAAAAGAAAGTATCTTCAAATAGCGCTAATTATCAACCATCGCAATAAAATTCTCTACGATAAAGAAAAAATTGAAAAACTTCAGCCCCTGCAGGCTTTTTGTATTGAAAAATTTTCCATCTCAAAGTAAATTCATCTTATAGTTTTGCCACTTAATTTATCGAAGATATTGATGCTAAATTATTCAGGTTTTTTGGATAAATGAAATTAAAAAAAATTAAAAGAACAATTGCTTTTGCTGCAATAATATTTTTCTATAACCAGTATAAATCCCATGGTGCAGAATACTTTACTAAAGCTACAATACTTGCGGGCACTGGACCTTCTTTTGTATCTGGATTTTATGAAGACTACTTTAAAACTGGATGGAAAAGCCACTTCGGAATATTATACAACCCTGACTTTTCAAAATATTTTTTTATTCAACCATCCTTTGCCTATTCCTCTTATGAAATGGATGCATCGTCACAGTCTATTTTACGGGAATGGGATTTTTCCATTGCTGGTCTTCTGGGGTATTACATTTTGCCTTTTTCTATTGTTACCGCAGGCCTATCTTTTCATGAGTCCTATGACATCCTGACTACTTATAACACAAATAGAAAAGAAACAGCTTTTAAACCTGCAGTCTCTGCACAGGTTTCCGCTCTGGTTTATCTTGGTCGAGGTATTGGCCTTTTTACACAATGTGATTTAAAGCGAAGGGAAATATCAGAAAAAAAATTCGACACAATCTCAATAACTTTTGGCGCAACATACAACTATTACGATTACATGGAAGACATAGAAACTCGAAGCAACTCCGAAAAAAAGATAGAGCTTTTTGGCAAGGCGCAGGAAGAGCTTAAAGCTAAAAATTTTGAAACTGCAAAAAAGCTTTTCCTTGAATTACAAGGAATTGACAGCGATTACCCAGGGCTTGATTACCAGCTGAAAAGAATCACGGAGATTGAAGAATATTATAATCTGGCAAAAAAACATCTATCTTCAAAAAGCTATTCAAAATCAATTCGAAATCTTGAATACTGTGCTCCTTATATTAAAGAATGTGAAACCCAACTTTTATCCCTGAGACAGAGTCTGCGCATTTATATCTCTCAATGGGAAAAACAGGGCATAGCTTTATACGAAAAGCAACAATATCAGGGCTGCATTGAATTGATGGAGCAGATATTAGCAGTGGATCCAGGAAACAAAATAGCTAATATATATTTGCCACGAGCCATAAAAAGAAAAAAGGCAATTGAATCTCTTTCAGGATTTACCAATGACAATTAAGAAAAAAATCGTCTCCATATTCTTGTTACTTTTATCAAGTGGACTTTTCCCCTTCTCCTTTATTACCATCTCAAAGATAAAAACAGAGGCTATCGCCAATCTGCAGGATCAATCCAAAATCTATGCCTACATATTTTCAAAAGCTATAGTCAACAGCCTCTTCATGAATGGTGGAGATATTGACGCCACAGCAGTTGATACAAAGGAACTAATGTCAATCTTTTCACCTCTCAGGGAATATGGCCTTGCTCAGGCAGATGTTATATTCCTTTCTGCTAACCAATCAAAAAATGGCACTGTTATAAATAAAAATTTTTTACAGCAAGAGAATCCCAGCTATGGTTTGCCAAAATCAAAACTTTCAAATAGTGAAATTCGGGAACTACTGTATTTTGATGGCAGCTTCAGAGAAAGAGGCGATGAGAAGAAATTCTTTGAATTTATAAAAAGCGCTGGCCTGACTGGGAAAGCTCCCTTATGTCTTGTGCGCTTTACAATAGACAAAGATATTGCCCTTAAAAATGTGGAGAGGCTAAAAAAGTATTTATTCCTTTCTTCTTCCATAATCCTTATTCTATCTATTGCTCTTGCCTTTTTTCTGGGAGGATTTATATCTAAGCCTATTATCTCTTTAACAGAAAAAGCCGAAAGACTCAAAAATGGGCAATACTCTGCCAGAGCAGAAATTTCATCAAAGGATGAAATAGGAGAACTTGCTGCAACCTTTAATAACATGGCAGAGATTATAGAAGAAAAAATTGCAGAGCTTGAAAAAGCAAATATAGAATTACAGGAATTGGACAGACTGAAGGACGAATTCCTTGCAAATACATCTCACGAGCTAAAGACACCGGTCCATGGAATTCTTGGGCTCACAGAGTCTCTCCTTGATGGGACCTTTGGAGAGCTAAATGAAAAATCAAAGCATATTCTATCAATGATTGCCAAAAGCAGCAGGCGCCTGGCTTCTCTTGTAAATGACATTCTGGATTTTTCAAAGCTAAAAAATAATGATGTAGATCTTAGCATAAGGGATCTTGATCTCTCCTCTGTTGCAGAGGCTGTTGTGACAATATTGCACCCTCTTGCAAAAGAGAAAGAAATAGATCTCCTCAATAAAATCCCATCAGGAGTTTTTGTAAAAGCAGATGAAAGTCGCCTTGAACAAATTCTCATAAACCTTGTTGGCAATGCTATAAAATTCACAAATAAAGGCTTTGTCCACTTAGAAAGCTCCACATCTGATGATAGGATAATAGTCTCTATTATTGACACAGGAACGGGAATACCTGAGGAAAAACAACAGAAGATATTTGAATCCTTTTTCCAGGCAGATGGAAGTGAAACAAGAGGCTACAGCGGAATTGGTCTTGGACTTGCAATTACAAAAAAGCTTGTAAATCTTCATGGAGGAGAGCTCTGGTTTAAGACTAAAGTAGGGGAAGGGACTGTCTTCCACTTTTCTATTCCAGTTGGCAAGCCACAGGCAGATTCAAGCTATAGCATAAATAAGACGCGGAAGAATTTTTATGATACAGATTCAACTCCAGTTATAAATGTTCCCTCTCGTTCTTTAACTGGGGCTAAGATCCTTGTAGTTGACGATGAGCCAATAAATCTGCAAATACTATTAAATCAGCTAAGTAAAAATAACTATAACGTAAAAGTTGCGACCAACGGCAAGGATGCCTTAGAGGCAATAGAAAAAAATGAAGAATTTGATCTCATATTGCTTGATGTTATGATGCCAGAGATCTCTGGCTTTGAGGTGTGCAAAAGAATAAGGGAAAAATTTAGCCCCCATGAACTGCCAGTTGTTCTTCTTACAGCAAAAAATACACGGGAAGATATTATTACAGGCCTAAGCCTCGGGGCAAATGATTATATAACAAAACCCTTTGACCGTGAAGAGCTTCTTGCGAGAGTAAAAAACTATATAGCCCTGAAAAAGGCAGCTGAGGAACAAAAGCGCTTTCTTATTTTAAAGCAGGAGCTTGAAATTGCAAAGAGTATTCAACTTACAATTCTCCCAGAAAAGCTACCTTCAATTGAAAAGCTTACTATAAATGCAAAATATGAACCTATGATGGAAATTGGAGGAGATTTCTATGACTTTATAGTCCTTGATGAAAAGCGTATTGGAGTATTGATAGCAGACGTTACAGGTCATGGAGTATCTGCGGCACTAATTGCCTCAATGATCAAAGTAGCTCTTCACATGTCTTATAAGTTTGCGGACAATCCTGCCATGATGCTTACAAATCTAAACTCATCCCTACATGATCATATCTATGGAAGATTTATAACCGCTCTTTATATTTTCATCAACACAGAAGAAATGACTCTGACATTTTCCAACGCAGCTCACTGGCCCTTTTATATACACAACAGAGAAAGTAACAAGATCACAGAACACACTGTAAGAGGCAGACTCATAGGACTAAATTCTGATGGGAACTTCCAAAACAGCACTGTAAGACTCAATAATCACGATCGAATAATTATATTTACAGATGGAATAATAGAAGAAAGAAATTTTGAGGGCAACTCTCTTGGAGAGACAAACTTCGTTGAAATAATAAAAGCAGCTGCAACAAAAAAGCCAGCACGATTGGTAGATGATATTTTTTTGAAGCTTTATGACTGGTCATCATCTGCAAATAAAGAAAGCCTTGAGGATGATGCAACGCTAATAGTTATTGATGTTAATCTTTGAGCTCTATCTCTACAAGAATTGGCTGATATAGAAGTGGATCAATATATATGGCAAAAACTTTTTTGTCATAAGAAAATATCTCTTTTCCTGAATAAGGCCATATCTGCGCTTCTTTATTCCATAGAGGTTTATAGACAGAAAGGCTTTTTGCAAAAGGAATTTCCCCAAAATCCTTAAAGCGAGCCATCATAATCTGCCCTGTAAAAATCTGAGAATATAAAATTATAAAGCTCTGAAGGTAAGAGTTATAAGAAATTGAACACTCCCCGCTGACATCGCCAAAAAACTCTCCTGCATCTTGCAGATTGGCCACCCAATTCCCATTGCTGTCAAGAAATTCATAGGAGGATCTATCTGTGATAAAATCTTCCTTTACACGGGCAAAGGCAACAGGAAAAGACATCCCCTTTTTAAAATGACCTGCAATGTATACATATCCCTTATGCCTGATTGCAGAGGCACCAAAGGCAGGAGGATTTTCTGTAAAGAGATTATCAAGCCTTTCAAAATGAATCTCATCCCCCTTTTTCCACCCATCTGGAATTTTCCAGAAAGCAATGCCAACTGAAAGAATTTTGAATTCAAGAAATTTGGAGTAATCAGGTATAAAAACATGCAAAAAATAGACATAAACCCTATCCTTAACACGGACCCCATCAAGAGCCCAAAGTCTGTGGTGTAGCGGATTCTCCTCTGGGTTATTTTTTATGAATTGAGTTACTTTCCCATTTTCTGTTAAAAACTCAAGCTTTATATCTCGAAAATTACCGGGATTAATTTTATCACTCCAGGCTATAGAATTGGAAATCATCCCCTCTGCTATTGCATCTTCCTTAAGGGATTTTTCTGGCCCTGAATTATTCTTCCATTTTCCTATGATAGTATCGCCAAAGGTCCAGAGTGTTGTATTTTCATCAAAATCAATGGAACACACTCCATCCTGACCAAGAGTGTAATTATGCCTTGAGGGAGCAAATATCCCATGCTCCTTAACAACAGTGCTTGATTTACAAAATAAAAAAAATAAGACTGCTAAAAGAATATATCTTTTCATGAGAATTTATGGACCTGCAACGCATCTAACATATTTTTTTACTGGAGACCCCATAAAACTTTGAAC
>Ga0255345_1005921_pt1 | contig 12213 bp, 9 predicted proteins | sample wastewater_treat_6_FD_192415 | JGI IMG/M metagenome (GOLD analysis project Ga0255345, IMG submission 192415) | Wastewater microbial communities from Lulu Island WWTP, Vancouver, Canada - plant20 | ecosystem: Engineered > WWTP > Wastewater > Unclassified | place: Canada: Vancouver, British... | reverse complement strand
CTCCGGCTCCGGCAGAAAACAAAACATAATCGTAATGTTTTAAAAGAGAATCCTGTTTCAATTCCTGAACTTTAATTGGTTGATCTGTATAATAGAGAACTGTGCCTGCAGACCTTGAGGAAGCAAACAAATCCAATTCGGAAATTTCCAAATTACTTTCTTCCAGGCAGGTGATCATCATCCTGCCAACTTCACCCGTGGCACCAACAATAGCTACTTTCATTTTTACCTGTTTTCCTTTATCAATTTGGCATAACATAATAGCTGCCAATTATTTTTCACACTTTTCCAGCAAGCATAGCTTGTCAATGTAAACTTGACAAAAAAGCTCTCTTTTCAGATTGGTAAATAAAAATGCGCCCCAGTAGCTCAGTGGATAGAGCAGCGGTTTCCTAAACCGTTGGTCGGATGTTCAAGTCATCTCTGGGGCGCCAAAAAATATGTAATTAAGAAGGATTGGTGAATATACCCTTAAATGTTTATGTTGCCTATTTTGAGAAGGGGATTCTTAATTTTGGCTATGTAATTGCTCAAAATAATAATCGTCTTGAAGTTATTAATGAAACAGGAAATTATGTAGTTTTACCCGAATCCCGTATTATTCTGCAAAGCAAAGAAAGATACTTGGAAATTGAACCATATCAGGCATTGCCAAATTTCATAAACCAGGTTAATTTATTTGAGGAGCAATTTCAGGAATCCGATTTCCACTTTCTAAAAGAGAAAGAATGCACTCTTCAGGAAATTGCAACTGAACTAAATTTGCAAACAGATGTGCAGATTTTTGCACTTTTTAAATATTTACATAATCACCCCAAAGAGATACACCGTAAAAAAAATAAATATCGTCTGAAAACACCGGAAGAAATTACTCAATATCAACTCCAGCTTCAACAAGAAGAAGAAGAAAGGCAATTTTTACAAGATGTTAATGCTTTTTTTTCCGGTGCAGAATTAAGCAGAGAAAGTCAGCATAAGCTTTATAATGCTTTGCCCGAATTGCAGACGGCTAAAAAGCACAAAAAATTAAAAGAGCTTATTCTTTCCAAATATCCATTGCTTAAACCCGAAGAGGCAATTCTTGAATTTCGTAAATTTTGCGGTGAAACACCTGAATATATTGATCCTGTTATTGCCAATGCTGGAATTCCCATTGGTTTTTCTTCTTTATTGATTGAGGAAAAACTTCTGCCTTGGAAAGCAACAAAACCTCAAGCAATCGCTTTTTCCATTGATGATGAAAGTACAAAGGATTTTGATGATGCCATAAGTATTACCAAAGATGGCTCTTTTTGGCATCTAACTCTTTATGTTAGTTCCGTTTCGGAACGATTGAATTTAGAAGGTGCCTTATTTGCTGAAGCTAAAAAAAGGGTTAGTTCTCTTTATACAGCAAATGCAGTAATTCCCTTATTTCCTTTTAATCATTCCGAACAGGAACTTAGTTTAAAAAAAGATAGTGTGCGTCCGGTTCTTGCCTTAAATCTATGGTTGGATGAAAATCTGGCAATTCAGCATTATGAACTAAGCAGAATGAATATTACCATTTCTGAGAATTACAGTTTTAACGAAATTGATCAGCAAATAGAGCAGGAACCCTTTTCAACTTTATATCGGCTTAGTAAGTTACTGGCTGAAAAAAGAGGAGCCAATTCTTTTTCGGAAAAAGAACATTATTATTATTACATTTCTGCTTCGGAACAGGGTTTGGAAGTGAAATGTGTGGATACTCAAAGTCCGGCTAGGAAAATTGTTGAGGAATTGATGATTCTTTATAATTCTTACCTGGCTGATTATGCTGTAAAAAAAAATATACCTGTTATTTATCGCAATATCAATCAATTTGAAGACCCCAAGGATAATTTTTTATCCCTTCAAGCATATCTTTCCACGGAACCGGAATTTCATCCGGGAATTGGAGCAAATGCTTATTTACATTCTACTTCACCTATCCGACGCTATGTAGATTTACTTAATCAATTACAAATTTCCGCAATCTTGCAAGGGAAAAATCCCCCTTTTAGCAAAGAAGAACTGGAAAAAGATATTCCCCTTTTGGAAAAACGAATATATGATATAAGAGAAATTGCTCATAAGAGCGAACGCTATTGGGTGCTGAAATTTTTGCAACAGAACTGCCAAAATATTCCTCTGGAAACATATTTTAGAACAAGTATTGATGACTTTCTCAGTTTTGAACTCATACCCTGGGGATTTATTATAACTGCTAAAAGCGAAAGCTATCCGAAAACAGAAAGATGTAAGATTGTTATTTACAAAGTGGATCCGGAACAAGGTATTGTGTGGGTAGATATAATTTAACCCTAACGCCGTTAAAAAAACTCTCACAGATTACACAGATTTCGCAGATAAAAAATAGGAAGGGTAGTGTCTCAAAGGTTGGTGTAAATTCCAACGCTTTGTTTCTCAGTTCTTTGTTTTGTTTTAGCTCACAATTTTTGAATTCTAAACCTGTGAAAGTTCGGTTGTAAGTGTAATAATTAGAGGGTTGTGTATTCATTGAAGGCAGGTGAAAATTGTAAGCCAAAACATCCCAGGGAAACTTCGCAAATTTTACGAGGGGCTTACGCACCCTTCTACATCATTGTGTCGCCCTCCGGGCTTTTTGGAAAATGGGAAGAAGAAAAGAAAAAAGAAGTCGGGGCTTACATTTTTCGAGGGGCTTACACCACCATCGCTATCATTGTGTCGCCCTGCGGGCTTTGAAAAAATCTCAACCTTCTCAACCTTCTCAACCTTCTCAACCCTCTCAACCTTCTCAACCTTCTAAACCCAATCAACCCTCTCAACCTTTTTCAACGAGGGGCTTACACCACCATCGCTATCATTGTGTCGCCCTGCGGGCTTTTAGGCAGATAAATATGAATATTATAAAATCCTGGAAATCCCTTTTATCCTGTTCATCCCTTACCTATTCTCATTTTTAATCTGCGTCATCTGCGAAATCTGCGTGAACTCATTTTCTATCTTTAAAATCCTTATCATCCTGTTCATCCCCTACCTATTTTCATTTTTAATCTGCGTCATCTGCGAAATCTGCGTGTTTATTTTTTATTTAATCGTTGATAATAGCCAGTTTTCCCTTTTTAATATTTCCAGCATCATCTGCTACCACAAAAAAGTAAATTCCGCTGCTGCATTGTTTACCTGCGGCATTTTTTCCGTCCCACTGAAAACGGCAAAGGGCATTTTCTTCCAGTTTAATTACTAAGGCACCCGAACTATCATAAATTCTACATTCTGCTTTTCCCGCAGGCATATTATCCACAGGCATATTTACAATCTGCAAATAGGGCTGAACAGAAGGTCTGAAAGGATTGGGAAAGGCCTTTAAATTCTGTAAAGTTGTAGGAATTTTAACCGTTCTTCCGATTTTTAAGGTATTATAACCATCCGGAGTTCCGATAATTAAATCCCCAGCAACAGGATCAAAACCCAGACAAGTTATGTAATTGGAAATTAAAGGATAATTGGGATAAAAATAATTGGTAAACCTTTCTGTATAAGGATCATACAGAGAAAGTCCGTTTTCCATACTTCCCAGCCAGATACGATTTTGGGCATCCAGAAAAATACAGGTAGGAGTAGTTCTTACTGAGCCAAAAAGACGTTCCTCATTCACATAATAGAGAAGATCGTTTTCCCATAAGTTGGAAATAATGTTATATTTATATCGTTTTATCATAGTGTCATAGCGATACCAGTTAACTTCATTCCACATAAAAACACCTGTGCTGGCTGCAATCCAATGCTGTTTTCCTTCATAAGGTGTATCAATTGTAACTACTCCATAGACCACACAACTACTTAAATCTGCAGGGGGAGGAATTAGCCAATGCTCTCCTCCTGTAACAGGAAGAGAATTATGATTCCAGATAGTAAGTCCGCGATCATCATTAGTTCCAATAAAATATTTTTCTCCGTTATAATAACCATAAAGGAGATGATTAAAAACAGTATTGGGAGGCGAAAAACGAGCCACAATTTGGAAATTCATATCCAAAACATTTACTGCGCCATCATAACACATCACCATCATTAATGAATCTCCGGCAGGATAAATACCTCCAATTGTGCTGGTGGTTAAACGATAGGAAGGATTAGGATTATAAGCACCCCAGGATTGTGTTTCATTATTATAATAGCGGATACCATCTTTCGTGATATGCACCCAGATATTATTATCCTCATCAAAAACACTGAGACCTTTTTCCCAACCTTCAGGACTATTGGTATTATCCCAGGTGGCAAACCATTTTCTGTTCAAAGGATCAACTGCAACACCTAAAATATTATCCGTATGGATAGGACTGTTATGAATGTTCAAAGTAGACCAGTTGCCATCGGCTAATTTACTTACACCCATTGAACCCTTACGCACCGGAAGGTTAGAAATATAACCACTGGCAAACCACAAGTTATAGTCATTATCAGTAATAACTTGAGCAATTCTGGGAAAGCCAATTCCGGTTGGATCATAATTACTCCAATAGTTTTCTTCCTTATGATAGATACCTTCTCCCCAGCTGCAAAGATAAATTTCACCGTTCAATTCTACTATTCTACTGATTGGACTATAACCAAGTCCATTTGTTTCTTTTAAAATATGGGTATAGGTATTATTTTCTATTAAGGTTAAAAGTGAATCGCTTATATTTGTGTAACTTAAGATTGCTTCATCCCAATCGGCATAAGAAATCCATAATCGCGATTGTGAATCCAACAGAACTGAAGAGACATTTTTTCCGGTTAGCATATTAGACACATTATAAGTTGTCCAGGGACCGCTATCCATATCCAAAGGATGCACATAGACCTCTTTATATAAGCCAATTGCAATGTTTTCAGAATTGGCAGAAAGTTTTGGATTTCCACCACTTAGAAGAGGACTACCAGGTCCACTAATTGTTTTCCAGGCAGAATCATTATCCAATTGCTCCAGTGGAATATAGCTAACTCCATTAGTTGTAGCCACAAAAAGAGTTCCTGTCTCGGTTAATAACATATCTACAATATTATCTCCAACCAGTCCTCCGGAAGTATTGGCAACAGTATATTGATGAAGCATCAAAGGAAAAGCAACACCTGGAAGATAATAGAAAACGGCAAGTCCAGATGAAGTTGCCACAAGAATTGTTGATTCGTGTTCAATGATCCTGGTTACCTTTAGTGAAGGCAATCCCAATGCACTTCCCAGGTCCTGAAAGCCAAGCTGACTTAAAATTGAAATTCCATTATCCGAAGAGCCCATCCATAAACTTTCGGAAAAATCAATATAGGAAAGAGTTCTAATATCATTAGAAACCAATCCGTTACCTTTATGGTAAATTTCTTTTTCGGTATAAACACTTAAATTATTAGAATTATCTATGGGACTAATTTTTAACACACCACCCCAAGTAGCAACATAAAGATTATTATCCTTCATACATAAATCGTAAATATGATTTGTATTGGTAAATGTTTTCCAGTTCTGTGCAGGTAAAAAAACACTTATCAGTAAGGTTACAAGCAGAAAAAACCTTTTCATTTTTTTCGCTCCTGTCGCATAATTAAATAGGCAATTACTACCATCAACGCAAAAAGCCCTAAAAGTAAGGAAAAAACAATCTTTTTGGAGGAAAAAGAAAAGCCAATGGCAATAAGTCCAAAAAGCAAGGTTACTAAATATATTATAATCGCAATTGCTCTTTGAGAAAAACCAATATCCAACATCGTATGATGAATATGCTCTTTATCGGAATGAAACATATCCCTATAATGCAGACGCCGAAAAACAGCCAAAACAAAATCAATTAGAGGCACAGCCATAACTGCTAAAGGAACCATCAGGGTGATAGAAGTTATTCCCTTATATTGGGAAGTTCCGGCAGTGGAAATTGCAGCTATATTCAACCCGATAAATAAAGCACCGGTTTCACCCATAAATATCTTTGCTGGATAAAAATTATAGCGCAAGAAAGCTAAATTTCCTGCCAGCAAAAAAGAAGAAATGGTGATTACCAGTTCATTCTGTTCCTTGATACCGATTACGATTAAAACGGCACTAACAATAATCGTTATGCCACAAGCCAAACCATCCAGACCGTCTATAAAATTGATCGCATTGATTACTATTAAATACCACAAAACGGTTACAGGAAAAGATAACCAACCCAAAATAAAATGTTCGCCGAATGGATTGGTCAGATACAAAACCCGGTAACCAAACAAATACATAATAACGCCTAAACAAATCTGCCACACGAGCTTATAAGGAGGAGGACTTTCAAAACGATCGTCCCAAACCCCGAAACATAATGCCAGAAATCCTACTCCGGAAAGTTCTAAAAGCATTTTACCCATCTCTGTATTTCCACTAAACAAACCAAAAGTTGCCTGGGCTAAAATAATTGGCAAAGCAAAACATAAGCCCCCTGCTTCTGGAATCGGTATTTTATGAATTTTGCGCTCACTTGGATAGGCAATGAGCTTCAGTTTTTTAGAAATTTTCCAATTCAGCGGAAAAAGCAAATGGGTGCAAAGGTGAATCAACACCGCTTCAATTATTATCAGTAAGTATATATTTATCATTATGCTGCTCTGTTATTTTGCTGATAGATAAAGTTCTCTGTAAGCATTAACCATCCTCTCATAAGAACAAATTGCGGCTATCTTTTTTGCCGCTTTTTTGCCTTTCTGATAAGGCATTTCAAAATCACTTGCTATTTCCCTGAAGGTCTGAATCAAATTAGCACTATCATCTAAAGGAACAATATAACCTGTTTCACTATCTACCAATTCTGAAAGAGAAGGCAGGTCTGAAACAATTACTGCCAGCCCTGAATGCATTGTTTCAATGATACTAAAAGGCATCGCTTCCCAACGGGAATATAAAATAAAGACATTGAAAACTTTCAACCAAGGCAAAACATCTTTATCCCAACCCGGAAGTATAATGCGTTCTTCCAAACCGTAACTGTGAACGATTGCCTTACAAAGGTCAAAATATTCACCCTCACCCAGATAGATGAATTTTAATTTTGGCTCCTGCAAACAGGCATTACACGAAGCAGTTATTAAATTGATCACATTTTTTTGGAGACAAAAACGCAAAGTAGAACCAATAATAATTTCTTTCTGCGGTTTTTTGCGGTTTTGGGCAATTTCCTGTAAAGCAGAAACTAATGTTGGAGGAAGTGCATTGTAAATAGTGATTGCTTTTTCCGGCTTGATTAAACTCATCCTTAAGGATTTTAGCCGATCGGAATTATTCACAAAAACATTGTAATCACCCAATCGGTTGCCTATCTTTTCCAAAGTGGTATAAAACTTGTAAATAATCGGCTTTTGATGCTCCAGAAAAGGAAAAGTATGTGTGGTATGAATAATTAAAGGAACTTTACCTAAACGAGCAGCTAAACGACCTAATAATCCAGGTTTGGAAGCATTGGTATGCACAATATCAAAATGGTGCTTTTTAATTAAGTAAAGCAAGTGGAAAAAGGTAAAGATGTCCCAAACACATATCTGATGACGAAAAGTGGGTAAGGGTAAATAACGATAACCCCTAACTTTTATTTCGTCCACAAATTCACCCTTGGGCTTGCAGGCAACCCAAACATCAAATTCATTTCTATCCAAACCAGCCAAAAGATGCAATGAAAATCTCTGCACCCCGGATAGTATTGGTAGTAACTGTATATGTAACACCTTTTTCATCTTTTAATCCTCGGAAGAACGATTTCCCCCATCGTTATTATCTGTCTCAATCCTGGAAATCCCTTTTATCCTGTTCATCCCCTACCTATTATCTCTCTGCCCTAAGCTCTCTGCCCTCTGCCCAAATCATCCTGTTCATCCCCTACCTATTCTCATTTTTAATCTGCGTTATCAGCGAAATCTGCGTGAACCCTTTCTCTATCTCTAAAATCCAAATTATCCTGTTCATCCCATACCTATTCTCATATTTTATCTGCGTTATCAGCGAAATCTGCGTGAACCCTTTCTCAATCTCTAAAATCCTTTTCATCCTGTTCATCCCCTACCTATTATCATATTTTATCTGCGCCATCTGCGAAATCTGCGTGAACCCTTTCTCAATCTCTAAAATCTAAATTATCCTGTTCATCCCCTACCAATTATCATATTTTATCTGCGTTATCTGCGAAATCTGCGTGAACCCTTTCTCAATCTCTAAAATCCTTATCATCCTGTTCATTTCCTATCTATTCTCATTTTTAATCTGCGCCATCTGCGAAATCTGCGTGAACCCCTCATTTCCCTTCCAGCACTATCACCGCTATAGAATCCGCTTTAATATTAGAGAACTGTATCTGATTCCCTTTCACTTTTGCCGGCATTTCAGCCACCTCTTTAATTTTCGGATTTCCCAATAAAAACAGCGTAAAATTATCCAAATCATCCGGAAACATCAGTCCAATCTGATCTTCGCTTTCATTAATCGTTACCCGATTTCGTTTTTCCCACCAGTCAATTAATTCCCCTGCCGTAGTCAGATAGGTATTACTACTTTTAATCAGTGCCAGTAAATAAGGATAAAGTTTATTCATATAGCTGATATTGCTGAAACTGGCAATCGTGAAATCAGTGCTGAAGATACTATGAGTGCGCAAAGCATTTTGGAAGAACTTTTTTAGTTGGTGTTTAGCATCTTCCAGTTGCAGATAGTTATGTTTATTAATCTTCAAATATTCATCACGATAAATTGTAGGCAATTCCCAATAATCCATTTTAGTTCCATTTACCCAAGGTTGCCAAGGTAAAGACATTCCGTTTTTGTATCCGGGAAGTGACTGAAAGGCAGTGCTTTGACTAAATGCCGGAGATATTTTGTTCTGCAATTCACGGATAGTATTATTGCTTTTATAGTTCAGTTGACGAATTCCCAGTTTTTCTTTACCCAACAGATGCAGGAGAATTTGTTTGCGGGTTAAATAATCGTCCTGCGTAAGTTTATCTGCAGTTGCCAATAGACCTATATCATTTCCGTTATGCAAAATTTTCTGAATTTCTTCCTGCAGATCAGGGTCCTCCAAAGAATAATCAATTTCCTCATTTGCTTCAGTAGCCAGAAAATAAGTGCTGCGGCAATTGGAATCTTTTTCATATTTCAGAAATTCGTCAAAGTTCCAGTTAAGTTCATAGTTGGTAAATAGATACTGAATTTTTCCAGTTAAAGTATGTGCCAGTTGTTTCCAGCGAAAAGTAAAAAACATTGCCAAATCATCAGGAATGGAAAGAATTAGAGATGAAGCATCCCACTTTTGCAAATCGTCAATACTATGTGAAAGAAGAACGGCTGCCTGCTGAGCAAGAGGCCAATATAGCTTTTGCACAATGCAGTTATTTTTGGCTCGGCAGTGTTCTTTAATCAATGAATCCATCAGCCACAGCAAATTATCCACAATAGGGGTTTCCCGATAATTATAAAAGGCACTTGCACTATCAGGATAAAAGCCCTTTTCCATTGAACCGGCATCACTACTTTCTTCCAGATTGCTTAAGTGCAAAAAGAGGTTGCCAACCAAATCAAAATTGATCTTTCCACCACTGATGTCACTTTCGGTATAATTTTCCGCAGGATATTCAAATTTGCGGTTGGACATAACAGGCGTAATGTTCAGCAATTTTATTTCCCGCATACATCTTCTTAAACGGTCTGCACTATATGCTTTAGCATCAAAGAAATCCGGATCACAAGGAATGAAAAAAGTGATATAATGCTTTGCCAAACTTTTTAGCTCTTCAGGAGTTGGCTCTGTATAACCATATACCAGCAAAATATCATTTGCTTTCAAATCTTCCAGTTCTTCCAGAAAACGAAAGTTATAACCCAGGGTCTGGAAGATAAAGCCAAACACATATTTTATTTCCCTTGTCCACCGACTTACTTTACTGTCTATTACTATTGAAATCATCTTCTCTATTTACCATTATTACTTTTTATACCTTTTTCTTACTACCCTAATCTGCGTCAAGCTAAATCCTTTTTTGCCCTCAGCCCTCAGCTCTCTGCCTTCAGCCCTCATCCCTCACCCCTCATTTTTTTTTAATCTGTGTAAATCCGCTTAATCCAGTTATCTGTGTTCCATTATTTTTTATCCCCAAAATCCCTTTCCTCCTGTTCATCCCAGACCTATTATATTTTTTTCTTTGCGTAATCGGCAAAATCTGCGTGAGCTATAGATATTTTTCCACAACCCTAACCCCTTATCTTTTCACCTGTTACCTCCTTTCTCGCTTTATCTATCTTGCCTCTATCTACTTTTACCTGCAAAAAATGATTGACAACCCAAACCCGATTTTCAACAGTGCGCTCAATTATGAAAATTATAAACGAGAGTATTATAAAACTATGGCTTTCATACCGATAAAATACTGGACAGTAAAGAACTTTAACCCTAAACCCATTGACTTCTCAGTTACCCTTTTAACGGGTGATTTGGAAGTCAATTTTTATATTTGTACTGTTTTTTGTCCTCCTGCTTCTGTTTTTTGTCATTCCGCACTTCCTGCGGAATCCATTCCTTATTAAAATATAATACTCTAACAGCCATATTATCAATGTCTTATGTAGCATAGAATGCATAAGCCACGGGGCGAAGCTATAATCAGTGCTGGAGTTCAAAGTTCAAAGTGCAGGAGTTAAAAAGTAATTATAGAAGCATATATTAACTTGTAACGATTTTTTTAAGAGCAAATGTTAATTTCATTTATGGAGAATAGAGAGTAAATATGAAACAAAAAACTGCATTAATTACTGGAATTACTGGTCAAGATGGATCATATTTAGCTGAAGAAGAAATAATACTTGCCTATATAGCTGTCGTGCAGATGAAGTGCTGTTGATTGGCTTTTTTCCTGTTTGTGCCATTTCAATTGCACCGTATGTTACTTTGCTATATATGCAAGAAGTAAAACCCCAATTTTCTGATTTTAATTTCTTTTAATTATCCCTATAGAATTATCAGCTAAGCTCAAAATAAATATTTTTTTAACGATTGTATCTGTTTGTGTTTAAGGAAGTTGGTAATTTTTTTGGCTAATTGTAACTACTTATCCCAAAAATATTTCTCATTTTTGTCACCGCTATCTCATTTTGTCATTCCTAATATAAGTGAAGGGTCAAAAAAAAATAAATGATCCGACCCTTAATAAAAATATAGGAGTGACAAAATGAAAGCAACAGTAAAACTTGCTTTGCCCGGTTATACCGGAAATATGGATGATGTGGTAATCTACTATAATTCCAAGCTGAATAAGTTGATTGCCAGGAAAAAGGGAAAATCTGATTTTGTTCCCGACAATACTATTACCAAAGAGATTTATGCTTTTGCCCGGCGGATTAACTTGTCTGCTGACTACAAGAAGGATTGTGACAAGTATATCAATGCTTACAATTCCAAAAATCGGCGCAATGGAAAAGCGATGAGTTCCTGGCCCTCTGTCTGGATGAAAGTAATGAGAGCACAAAAGAAACTTTTACCCGAACTTGACTTGAATACCTTAACAAGGGAACAAGCTATTGAAGCTAATTTGGGTTGTATATCAATTGCCAAAGCTGTAGAAGCTGGCTTTCTGGAAAATGTTCCAGGACACCAAAAACTAACTAACCTGATTTAAAGTACAGAAGTGCGGGAGTTCAAAGTTCAAAGTGTGGGAGTTCAAAGTTCAAAGTGCGGGAGTTCAAAGTGCGTGGGTGCAGGAGTTGAAGGGTGAAGATAGATAGTTTCACTGATATTGAAGCATGGAAACAAGCACGACTTTTTGTGGTTAATGTCTATAATATCTTTTCCCAAGGTAATTCACAAAAGGACTTTGGTTTTAGAGATCAAATTCAAAGAGCATCTGTTTCTATTATGTCCAATATAGCTGAGGGTTTTGATAGTGGCTCTAAAAAGTCCTTTATTCAGTTTTTAACATACTCATATCGTTCTGCTTCAGAAGTTGAGTCCCTTTTATTTGTTGCCTTAGATATTAATTACCTAGATGCAAATCAACATAATGAACTTATGTCTCAGTTAAATAGCATCAAGAAATTAATTGGCGGTTTTATCCGCTATCTAAAAAACACTCAACATCCCAACTAAGAACTTTGAACTCCCGCACTTTGAACTTTTTAACTCCCGCACTAAGAACTTAAAAACAAAGGAACTATTATGAAAGTTATAATATTAGCTGGAGGGATGG
>Ga0255345_1005915_pt1 | contig 12221 bp, 14 predicted proteins | sample wastewater_treat_6_FD_192415 | JGI IMG/M metagenome (GOLD analysis project Ga0255345, IMG submission 192415) | Wastewater microbial communities from Lulu Island WWTP, Vancouver, Canada - plant20 | ecosystem: Engineered > WWTP > Wastewater > Unclassified | place: Canada: Vancouver, British... | reverse complement strand
AATGAACCTATTAGGAAGAACAAAAATTGTCCAATCGGTTGCGCCTGTGACTTCGGACACAGCGCTGACCGGAACCGAGATTAACTGTGCTGGTTTTGATCGTGTTTGTCACATTATCAATGTTGGCGCAATGACCGCCACCGGCACTTTTGATTATAAGGTGCAGGAAGATTCGGCTACTGGCATGGCGAATGCCGCCGACATCACTGGCGCGGCTTTGACGCAGGTCAAAGCTGCAACCGGTGCAAGCAAAGTTTACGCGATTGACATTCCCGTCAATCCTGCCAAACCGTTCCAGAAAGCAGTTGCCGCTTGCGGTACTGCCAATGTGACCGTCGGTGCAATTGCTGTATTGTACGAAGGTTCGGGCACGTTCCCGAAGACCGCCGCAAAAGAGGCGATCATCCTCTAATTAGTGGGGGATAAGAGAGGGAGGGGTAATTCCCTCTCTCCGACCCCGAAAGGAAGTAATATGAAGACCGTCAAAATCTTAGTGCCATTCAGGTTTGAAATCGATAAGAAAGTGGTCGAGTTCGCACCGGGATTGGGCGAATTGCCAGATGAAGCGGTCGACGCTTTTGTGCGGGCTGGTTATGTAGCGCTTATTGATGATGAGCCTGCGGTTAAGATAATCAATAAGCCAAAAGTAAAGGCTACTAAAACAGTCAAGAATGGTGAGGAAGCCGAATGAGCTACGCAAGCCTGACTAATCTAAAAGACTATTTAGGTATAAGCGTTGCCACGACCGAAGACGACCCTCTGCTTACTGACTTGCTCACACGAGCTGAAGGTATAATTGACGCTTACACCGGAAGGCATTTTGAAGCTGAAACGGCAACCAAGTATTTCACCATAGACGACATTGACGGGCGGGATTTATATTTATGGGGCTATGACCTGCTCTCTGTGACCAAGCTGACAAATGGTGACGGGGTTGAGATTGCGGCTGGAAGCTACAAGCTATTCCCGCGCAATGACAACCCGAAATGGATTATCAGGCTGAATGAAGACAAGGCGTGGAACTTTACTAATGGCGATAGCGAAATTAGCGTTGCTGGCACGTGGGGATTTAGCGCAACCGCTCCCGCTGATATCACGCACGCTTGCATAAGGCTTGCAGCTTTTCTATACCGGCAAAAGGATACCAGCGCTGATATTGACCGACCGATGGTGACTGGCGATGGTGTAACGATCATGCCAAGCGGATTGCCTGCGGATGTGCAGAAATTGCTTGACCGGTATAAGCGAAGGGCGGCGGTATGAGCAAGATTTTAGACGTTTATGACGCGCTTGCGAACATGGAAGTCAAGAGCGCCAAGACGCTGAAAGTCTACAACCTCGAAGCGTTACCTGAGAGTGTCGACACCGCTAATTTACCCGCGCGCTTCTTGCTTCCGCTCAGTCCGCAACCAATGGAGGGGCGTGACGGCATGTTCATCAACATGGGCAAGCGCATCAATGTGCATTGGGTGATTAACGACCTGATGCTTTGGCAAGCAAGCGAACAGGGCAGCGGGATGAAAGGCTTCGCGCGCGACCTTGTCGATTATTGCGGCAATTACATCGAGGAAATTAAGCAACATCCATGCCTTGCCGGATGCGTGGTGAAAAGCTTCAACGTTAGGACTGGTGTGTTTGAGTGGCCTGTCATGAGCGGGCGCTATTTCGCGGGCGCACTGGCTGAAATTACAGTGGAGGAACTGATCTAATGACAATTTACAAATACACGGGCGGAGGCTACCTGTATGGTGCACCCGCCAGGGACATGAAAGAGGAAGAATGGGCAAAACTGCCCAAGCAAATTCAAGAGGCTGGTTTGGTTTCTGGGCTTTACGAGCGCGTTGAGACCAAACCCCAAGACAAACAAAAAGGAGGTGGCGAATAATGACAGCCCCTTATTTATACGACGCAAACGTGCTTTTGCGTGGCGAACAAACCGCTTACGGCACACCAAACCCAACACCCACCGCGCTTTTAGGCAACGTGAGTGAAATCACTAAGACACCCGAATGGGAAGTTAGCGACAGCCAGAAACGGCAAGGCACGATCGCACCATCATCGAGCGCGAACATCACCAAAGTTGCATCATCCGCATCCATTGAGGTGGCAAACGAGACCTTCGAGGATGCTAACTATTGGCTGGATAGCCTGTTCAGCAAGGCGACTTCAGCTGGAGCAAGCGCGCCGTTTTCGCGTACCTACGAAGCGCCAACATCAACAGCACCGCAACCGGCGTTTATGACAACACTTTTTGGTCAGCATGGGCTTTGGGTGCAAATGCCAGACGCGACTGTGGCGACCTTGCAAATCACCGCTGACAGCAACGGTGGCGTGAACTTTAGCGCGAGCCTGATTGGTGGTGCGATCAAATACCTGCGCACCGACACAGTGCCGACCCTGCCAATCCGTGATAACCAAACCGAAATGACGGGCTGTAAGTCCGTGGTCTCGATTGACGCATGGGACGGCACAATGGGCGCGACACCGATTGAGTTGACCGCATTTTCTTACGGCTTGACGATCAACTCAAACCGCGAGACCCGAGGTTATTTGGGCGCGTGTGGCGCTGCTGCAATTGCCGACAAAAAGTGGAGTGGCGAACTGACCATCAGCCTCGAAGCCAACGAGACCTCGAAGGCTTACCTGGATGAAATGTTCGGTGGTGATGGTAACGAAATGCTCAAGAAGCAGATCCAAATCAAGCACATTGAGGGCAGCGCCGCTGCCCTAAAGGAGTTCACCATTCGGTTCACCGGCTTCACCAAGAGCGCGCCGACCTTATTCACTGATCGCGATGGTATCACCTCGTACGACCTCGTTTTCTCCGGTGTCTACAACAGCAAATTTGGCAACTGGCTCAACATCCTGACCAAATGCGGCGTCAAAACCTTAGTTTAGAAAGGGATTACATGAACAAGTTTGAACACAAAACCTACGGAAAGATTGAAGTTAGCGACCTCACCACCAAGCAATACGAAGACTACGGCGAAATGATGGAGGGCACACCACGAGGCTACACCAAGTTTCGCGTTGACACCCTTAAGGCGTTCCTGACGCTTGGGCTAGCCAAATGCGAACCCGAACTGAAACCTGAAGACGTGGACGACCTGAAACCTGCAAAGACTTTGTGGCTGAGCAACTGTATTTCCGAGGTCATTGCGGAGGCAATCACCATCGACCCTTTAGCCTGATAGCGGTTGCCGACTGGGTTGAAGAAAAAAAAGAAAGCACTCCGCCTGCTGAGCTGCTCATGGCGTTTGACTGCCAGAGATACCACAGCTTACCAAGAGCGGGCGGTGTGCTTGACCAACCATTAGGGCTTTTGCGCAAAATGGCGCGCATGATGAACATCTACGACGCATTCGCGGAATACAAGAAAGCCGACAAAACCAAAATGGCAGCATGGAAGAAGAGCAACCCGGAATTGTGGGACACCGTGAAGTCCGTCAATGCCCTAAGAAAGGAGGTGAACGAGAATGAGTAATGCAAACTTAGCCATCATCATTTCAGCAATTGACCACGCGTCTAAAGAGCTGAAAAGCATCAAGAACGAAATTGGCGGTCTTGGCGACGCTGGCGAAAAGGCGAGCAAAAGCGGCCTGCAAAAGCTTAAAGACGGCTTTAGCGCGGCTAAAGGCGCGGCGCTGAAAGCTTACGCTGCGTTCAAAATTACCAAAAAAGCCGTGGATAAAGTCTATCAAGCGGCACGCGAAGGCGCTGACCTCGTTTACCTCGAACAACGGTTTGACAACCTAAGCCGTTCAATCGGCACGACATCGAGCGCCTTGATGATGGACTTACGGTCAGCCGTCAAAGGCACAAAGTCCGACATGGAGTTGATGGCTGGCGCATCCGATATGTTAGCGCTAGGACTGGCAAAGTCGCATGACCAAGCCGTGAGGCTAACAGCAGTTGCCGGTGCTTTGGGTTGGAACATGGATCAGCTTACGCTCACCATCACCAACGAGACCACCAAGCGGCTTGACACACTAGGCTTATCCGTCGAGAGCGTGAAAGGGCGCTACGAGGCGCTCAAAGAAGCTGGCATCGAAGGACAGCAAGCCATGACGCAAGCCATCATTGAGGCTGGTGAAGCCATGATAACGCTGCAAGGGCACGTTGGCGACACCACGCTCGGCGCTTTCCAGAGAATGGAGGCTTCTCAGTCTAATTTCTTCAATGCCATGAAAGAAAACTTGGCTGAGGGTGCGACTGGCTGGGCGGAGTTTTGGACGAATGTCTATGACAGCGCTTCGCATGCTGTGCGAAGACAAAATGTTATTGACTCAATCGGCAGTCTGATACCCGAACTGAACGAGAAAATCGAAAGCGCGGTTGAGAAGAATTTAGAAACAGCTGACAAGTCCTTTAGCGAGCTGTATGGTATGTACGCCTCTGGAACAGGCAGCATCGGTTTTGCAGTTGCTGATAATCTTGCAATCAAGAAGAGCTGGGACGAACTGCTTGACCTTCCGGGTGCTGAAGCCGCAATGATTGGCGTGCAGAACCAATTTGAGCGCTTATCAGAGGGCTCTAGGCGCTACCTATCAGAAAAAATCGACTGGGAGCGCTACCTCAACAACGAGTATTACCGCGCCACAGTCGACGAGATGATCGACAAAAGTCTCGAATACGCTGAGAGCATCAAAACCACCGGCGCAACTTACGATGTCTATGAGGACCAGCAAGAGGCTGTTGTCAGGCAATATGAAAAGATGGCAGCCGCCCGCAAACAAGCCATTGACGACGGCGTCAAAGCGCACTACGACATGCAAGGCGCGCTGCAAGGTATTGCCGGCGAGACAGACAAAGTATCAGCTGCTATGACATTGTGGCTCAGCTCGCAACAGGGCATGACGACATTCGTCGGGCTGTTACGCACTTACACCGTTGAACTCGAGGGTATCAAAGAGAAGAAAGCACGCATTGTCGAACTCGAGGAAATCGTCAAGAACAATGGCGGTATCTACGACGGTCAAAAGATAAGCGCCGAACAAGCTCGCAAAGAAATCGAGAAGCTAAACGAGGCTATCGACAACAGCCATCAGCGCATGAAGGACGTCGTCAAAGACGCGATCGTAAACGCCTACATTCAGCAGGTCATGGCTGGAACTGAATCGATGGGCGAGAAATTCAATCAGATATTTGGCTTCCTGGAAAAGCATGGACTGGCAAGTAAAGAAGCGCTCCAGGCCTTACGCGAGGAGTTAGGGCTTTATGAGGACGACATTGCTGACTTCACTGGTGCCGAACATGTGGTGAACGTCCAGACCGAAGTCGACAAAAAAGAACTCGACGACTTGCGCAAAGACATCGAGAACTACAAGAGCGACCTGAAAGTCAAGACCGTGCTTGACAGCGGCGAGACCGACGACTACGAGCCACCATCTAAGAATATGTGGGTAGATGCACAACTCAACGCGCTCAACGTCGAGAATTACGGGCCGCCAACCAAGAATATGTGGGTAGATGCACAACTCAACGCGCTCAACGTCGAGAATTATGAGACGCCAACCAACAAGAAACTCAAAGTCTCGATCGAACTCGACACTAAAGCCGTTGACGGCTACAACCCCCCGACACTCTATGGCAGCGTGGTTTACCTGCCGAACAAGACGGAAATAAAAGCCGCCGGCGGCACTGTGCAAGCCGCTGCTGCCGGGCGTTCGACATCGCCACGAGGTAATTACTTGTGGCAGGAATACGGCTACAGGGGCGAGATATTCGTACCCTCAATGGATGGATACATTTTGAGCAAGGCTGATGCGGCGCGGGCGGTCTCCGCGGGCAGTGCGAACATGGACTACGAGCAATTGGAAATGGCGGTCGAGAGCGCGTTTAACCGGGCGCTTGACCGATACGATAACAAGTTGCGCCCGACGGCGGTTATGAGCCGGGCGTCAGCGTTTGAAAATACGGCAAGATGGAGATAAAAATAAGAGATCATGGGACTAAAACCGAAGTTTTGGATCGTTGAACCGATGGCGTCAATCAACGAGTGTGAGAATCCGCTACCGTGGACGCTTGACGGCATCACTGTAGTTGGCGGCGGCACCGTGGAGATCAGCACGCAGAGAATGCGCAACGGCGGGCCGGTGTTGTTAGCGCACGGCGCTACCGTATGGTGGAACAAGCCGATGAACAAACTGAAGACTGGCGAGCAGTACGAGCTGTTGTTGAACGTATGGGCGCCGAACAACACGCAAGTTGAAGTAGAAATCTGCACCAGTTCTGGAACGTCAACTGGGACATCACAAGTTTTTGATTTCAACGGCGAGTGGCGATGGTGCAGAGTGCCGTTTGTTGTCGGCGCTGCTGGACTGACGTTCAGGGTTTTGGCGTCTGACGGGCAAGACTTCTACGTTGACCGTATTTCCGTGCAAAAAGGCGAGAACATGACGTGGTTCTGCGGGTACGGATTTACGGCTTCTGACAATCAGTGTTTTCGATGGGAAGGTGAGCCAATGAACAGCCGGTCTGTCCACAATGGGCTATGCCGGCGCGCTGGGAAGATGGTTGATATCGATGAACTGATGATCGTGGAGCAGGCGCCAGGTCTGGGTATGGGAGACTGGGAACAGCGCATGACACCCGTAATGACAGGCGGCGCGCTTTATCAAGATCACTACCCCGTGCCGCGATATTTCTCATTGCAAGGTACGGCAGTATCACAGGATTACAAGGAGTTGTTTTTAAAGCGGAAGGCGTTATCGCTTTTGGTGCGCCCGGACACGAAGGGCGAGCAGTTGCTTAACTTGCTTTATCAAGGGATTGACAGCGAAACAGGGCTGCCGATGACCGAGGAGCTGACGCTTGAGTGCGCCTGTATCTGGGGCTTGCGTGATGTTCCTGATTTGCCTACTTATGCCTCACAGCAGATCGATTTTGTGATGCCTGATCCGCACCTTTACGCCAACCATTATGACGGCTACAAACAGGGCGACGGGGTGGAGATAACGTCGGACAACATCGTCATGCGGCGTAAAAACGGCGAGTGGAAAGCACTGCCCGGACTTGATGGCGAGGTGAAATGCGTTGCCGTGGACACCGCCGGTCGCATCTGGGCTGGCGGTACGTTTACGGGCAAAATCAAATGGTGGAACGGCACGAGCTGGAGGAAGCCTGTAGCGGGTGGCGCGCCTGACGGGGACGTCAACGCGATTGCTGTACTGCCCAGCGGCGACATTTATATCGGAGGCGACTTTACTTATATTGGGTCGAATCTGCACACCAGAGTCGCTAGCCTGCGTAAAATTACGGGGCAAAACTGGTGGGATCCTACGCAAATGGGGACTGGCTGCAATGCTACCGTACGGGCGATCCACATTGACGACACAGGCAATGTGATTGTCGGCGGTGATTTTACGACCGCTGGCGGAAAGTCAAGCGTTGGGGTGGCGATGTACAACCCGTCAAACCCCGTTATCGCTGACCGCTGGACTGGATTTGGCACGGCGCTGTCCAGCGGGGCAATTGTGCGGTCGATTTGCAACGGCGGTTATCCGCGGCGTGTCGCACTTGGTGGCGCTTTTCAGGCGAGTGCGGCATCCTCAATCAAGAACCTTGCGTTTTTGAATACCGACAACGGGCAGCTATCCAGTTTTGGCGATGTGAGGACTTATCCGACCATGAACACGGAACAAGGCATTCAGTGCGTTACAAGACTTGCTGACGGTTCAACGGCTTATGCTGGCACGTTGGTGTTCCCGGGTCCGCTTTACTCCAACGCGCACGATGTGGGCATGCTGAGAGGAATGCGCAACATGCCGTTCAATGATGATTTTATTGTCGAAATATTGGCTGGAGCAACGTTCATCATGCAAGATAGCAGCGGCGATATCACGGTTGTCGGCGGCGCTGATATTTGGGCGAACAGAGAAAAAATCGGGAGGTTTGCAAAGCTGAAATCTGGCGAATGGGTCAGACATGAAGAAATCAATGTTATTTCAGAATCCACGCAATACCCAAGAATCAACACTATTGTTGAGACGCCAAACGGCGACATGATTTACGCAGGCTCGTGGACGGGTGCGATCAGAGTGCCGCCACCGCCTGACGCGATGCCAGTGGTTACACAGTCAACGGCGGGTACATACCCAATTGTGCGGGTATTCGGGCGACACAGAGTACGGTCATTTTACAATCGCGCAACGGGCAAGACGATTCGGTTCAGAAACACGCTTATTCCGGAAGGCGGGTGGCTGGAGTGTTCGCTTAGACCTGACAAAATCCAGATTCTTCACAACTGGAAAAACAGATTAGACCTTATTGATATCGGGTCTGACCTGACCGATTTTTGGCTTGAGCCCGGGAGGAACGACATTGTGGCTGACACAACGCCTTACCCGGAGGACAATATCACGGACATTAACCGCGGTGACGTGTTTGTTTTGTGGCAACCACGATACTGGAGCTTGGAAGGAGCAACGCATGGCGCTTTATGAAGTCAGGCGATACTGGTCTCGCGGCGAGCCGATAGACGTCATCACGGCGATGGAGTCGATAGACGTCACGCGCCTGGAAGGCGATATCGGCAAGCTGACGTTCACGCTGCCTTACAATTCTTTGTTCGCGGCAAGCATCGATAAAATGCAAGAGCTGCAGGTCTATCGCAAAGGCAAACAGCAGTTTGACACGCGTTACTTGATTAAGGACTGGCGCGAGTACACGGACGCTCAAGGGATGCGGAAGGTATCGGTTTATGCTGAGGACTTGAACAGCCTTTTATGGACGCGGATTGTGGCATATACCGCTGGTTCACAACAGGCAGACAAGACGGGCGCGGCTGACGACATGATGAAAGCGATCGTGCGGGAAAACATGGGACCGCTGGCGACAGCAGACAGGCAGATCGCGTGGCTGGTTGTTGACCCAGATTTTGGAGACGGCAGGAGCGTCAAGAAAGCTTTCGCGTGGCAGCCAGTCGGGTCAGTACTGCAAGGCCTGAGCGAGATGACCCGCAAGGACGACGTGCCGGTGCTGTTTGACCTGCACGGGAGCACGGTAGGCAGAGCGCAATTTTCGACTTACGCTGGTTTTCTCGGCAATGACAGACGCAGAGCGACAAGCACGCCGCTTTTGATTGGTGAGAAGTACGGCAACCTTGAAGGGTCAATGGCAGAACACATTACCAGCGAAGAAGCTACAGCGATTTACGCAGGTGGTCAAGGGCAAGAGGATGAGCGCATCATCAAGCAGGCAGTGGACGAAAGCCGCATTATTGCCGCCTGGCCTTATGGCCGCATCGAACGGTTCAAGGACGCGAGAAATGTCGAGGAGGAGCAGAGTATTGAAGATCAGGCGAAAGAAGCCTTAGGCGAGGCAGTGCCTTTCGTGCGTGTTAGCGGGCGGCTGGTTGAGACTGCTGGCTGCCGCTATGATATCGATTTTAAGTGGGGCGATATCGTGGACGTGGAGGCTTATGGGCAGATAACGGCATGCAGGATCGCTGCAGTCGGACTTAGTTATTCTGGCGGCGATGAACGCATCGACGTGAAACTGGAAGGAATTATTAAATGAGCGACCTGGAAAGCATTTTGAAACGCATTGAGCGCAGACTTGAGACGCTGGAGACGAAAGAGATACCGAGGCGCGGTGGCAGTAGTGGTGGAATAAGCCTGCAGGACGTGTATCCGGTCGGGTCGATTTATTTTTCAATGGACAGCACAGACCCGGCAGTCAAACTTGGTTTTGGCTCATGGGAGCAGATTCAAGGTCGCTTTCTGGTCGGTGTCAGTTCCGAAACTGAATTTAACGCGCCGGGTAAAACTGGTGGCGCGAAGACCGTCTCTTTGACGACATCGAACCTGCCGAGCCACAGGCACAGCATATCCGACATGAGCGCGGGTCAAATCACAGCTGGTGTAGGAAGTAAGCATTCGGTCATTTTGCCGGGCGGGACAATGAACACGGATTACTCCGGCAGTGGAACAGCGCATAACAACCTGCCACCTTATTTTGCGGTGTATATCTGGAGAAGAGTATCAGACAGTATGAAACCATGAGGAGCAATTACAGTATGAAACCAATTATTGACATTAGCGCATGGCAACCGCCATCAAGCATCAATTACGACCGACTGGCGAACGAAGTTAGTGGCGTGATTTTGCGCGTGGCTTACGGTACAAGAGCGGACATCCACTTTGCAACGCATTACCGAGAGTTTAGGGCGCGCAATATCCCTGTAGGCGCGTATCACTACATTGTTGAGTACAAAACCGTTGCGGAGCAAATCACTACCGCCATGACTGCACTTGGCGACCGCAAATTGCAACTCGGCTTTTGGGTGGACGTGGAACTTGAAGAAAACGCCACGCCGCTTAGAGCCGTGACCGCTGTTGCCTACACGCGTGAGATCGAAGCGCGCTTGGGCTACAAAGCAGGTATCTACACATCCGCTAGCATGTGGCGATCCATTTTTGGCAACAACAATCCGCTTGCAGACCGTGACCTTTGGGTTGCGCATTACACCACAGGCAACGTGCCGATTTTACCGACAGGTTGGAGCACGTGGAAGCTGTGGCAGTACACGTCGGAAGGGCGACTGAACGGTTACACTGGCGACTTAGACACCAACCGCTTTAGCGGCACGCAAGCTGATTTTGACGCTTGGGCTGGCAATGTAGGCGAGCCTGTTGACCCACCAACCGACCCTGACCAACCACTTTACTCAGTAAAGATTACGACCACGCCACCCAACCGCTATATCACCTACAACGCGCCAAATGGCGTGAGGTGGAATGAAGAACGCTGGCTACAAAGTGGCGACATCGTACCTGTTTGGGAAGAAAGCGGGTACTGGTTACGCATTGACAGCTTGCCACGTTGGATAAATGGCAGTTACACGCAATGGGTGAAGCGTGTTGATACACCGCAACCACCCGCAACCGAAGTCATGTACTACGGCGCATTGTACTGGCAACGTGACCCACGCTGGAAGGATAAGCCGCTTGGTACGCGCGGCACGATCGGTGGGCTTGGTTGCGCTATGGTGTGCACAGCGAACGCCATGAACGGACTTGGGAAAAGCATCAATCCGCTGGCGCTGGACAAGTGGCTGACGGAAAACAACGGGTACGCGAACGGCAACCTGATCATCTGGCAGGCACTGCAAAATCTGTATCCAGATGTGAAATGGGACGGGATGGTCTACCAACCGAGTGACGAGCGGATCAAGCAGACGATTAGAAACGGGAGGATGCCGATTATCGTGGTGGATTATGACGAGGGCACGCCCGCTGAAGACATGCACTGGGTGACAGGCATTGGCATTGACGCGCGCGGCAGGATTGTTATCCATGACCCGTGGGATAACGCTATTATTGCGTTTCGTGACAAATATAGAAAACCTGTGATTAGGTTCACGGGATATTCTCGTAAATAATCGGTTACAGAAAAATCAATTAATTTAGAACCATTCGGAGGAATAACTAATGGCAACATACAACAAATTTCAATGTTTCGTGGAAGACCTTGCAGAGAAGAAGCACAATCTCGCAAGCGACACACTCAAGGTCGCGTTTTCCAACGCTTCCAACGCTCCGTCCGCTTCGGCTGATGCAGTTCTGGGCGACATAAGCACAATCGCCACGACCAATCTGGATAGTGTAACTTTGACCGTTTCGAGTTCGGGTCAGACTACCGGCACTTACAAGTTGGTAGTCGCGGACAAGACCATAACCGCAACTGGCGCAGTGCCAGCGTTCCGCTATGTGATTGTTTACAACGACACCGCCACGAACAAGGAACTAATCTGCTGGTACGACTACGGATCGGAAGTCACGCTCGCATCGGGCGACACGTTCAATCTCGACTTCGGCACAGAACTGTTTAGCTTGGCATAATCGGAGGTAATAATGGCAATCGTATACTGTTCTTGGGCAACTGGCAATGATACAACTGGCACAGGTACGGCTGCCAACCCATACAAAACAATCACGAAAGCATCCACATCACGTGCTGCTGGCGATGAGGTCAGGGTTGCAAAAAGCCCTGACCCAACTGCCTTGACTGGCACGACTGCATGGACTTTGAATGGCACAACCGTCACCGGCACCGACACGCTATTCACGACCGAGCTGGCAATCGGCGACTTCATCTCTGCTCCAGATGGCGGCTGGTATGAGGTCATTACAATTGGCTCTGACACCAGCGCAACGCTTTACAAAAAGTACCCATCTGCGACCGCGAGCGGACATTCCAGCCAAAAACTTGGCGTGACA
>Ga0255345_1005908_pt1 | contig 12234 bp, 20 predicted proteins | sample wastewater_treat_6_FD_192415 | JGI IMG/M metagenome (GOLD analysis project Ga0255345, IMG submission 192415) | Wastewater microbial communities from Lulu Island WWTP, Vancouver, Canada - plant20 | ecosystem: Engineered > WWTP > Wastewater > Unclassified | place: Canada: Vancouver, British... | reverse complement strand
AGGCGCAGCTGAGCATCCCCTCGACCGCGGTCGTGCCGGGGCCCTCGGGCACGACGCCGCGCGAGCGGGCGCTCTCCCTGCTTCGCAAGCGCAAGCTCGTCATCGGCTTCGACTTCAAGACGAAGGTCTGCCAGCCGTTCGCGGTGCACATCGTGCCGCCGTTCACGAAGCTGGATGAGCACTTCATTACGGGCGGCGACGACCTCGGCGACGACGGCCTGCCGCGCAAGCCGCTGACGGCCAGCGATCGCGCCGCACTCGCGAACAAGCTCTGGTTCGGGCGGGTGTCGGTCCTGACCGAGACCGCGAAGATGGGCTGCTACAGCTGGAACATGCCGGCCGGCCCGCCCAACCTCGGCGGCACCTGTCCGTCGGCCGCGCTCGGGTTCATGTACAGCGAATCGAAGGACGCGCAGCGCCAGGGCGGCAACGTCCTCGGCGAGCCGCCCGCGTCACTCCCGGCCAAGAGCGCCTACCGCCTCGATGCCGCGCGGAGCCCCATCGACTACGGCACGTTCATCTGCAACGGCTGCTACGCGCTGAAGGGCAACTACGCGAACGGCAACCAGATCGTCATGATGGTCGTCCGGCAGGTGCTCGCGCAGTCGCTCCTGAAGGGCGCCGGCAGCCATTCGGCCGCGGGCGTGTACTTCGTGGACGGCGACGTCTACCACCGGGCGCGCGAGCGCGGGGCGAAGCCCGACGACGCGGTCGTGGCGGCGTTCCAAGCCGGCGAGGCGCGCGAAATCACCTGCGGCGGCGATCACGGCGTCGGGGCGCTCGCGTGGCTGTTCAAGACGGCGATCCAGTGCGCCGACATCCACAGCACGGCCACGCGTTCGCGCGTCGCCGGCTTCGACTTCGAGGCGAGCTCCTACGCCGCGGTGCGGGCGTTCTACGAGAGGCAGCTGGCCCTCGCGACGAGCGAAGCGGAGCGCGCCGGCAAGAAGGCGAAGCCGAGCGAGAAGGCGCGCGAGCAGACCGAGAAGGCGTACGCCTGGGCCATTCCGGAGCCCGGCTACTTCCGCATCCACGACGCGGGCGACTTCTACTCGCTCGCCTACTGGCAGGCGTGGGAGCAAGCCATGCGCGAGCTCCCGGGCACGCGCTTCTGGGCGCCGAACCGCACCTGGGCGCACGCGAGCCACACCGTCGACCACGGGGCCATCCCCGAGAACCTGGCGATGCGCCCCTCGGCGCTGCACTTTGGCGATCCACCGCCGACGGGCGAGACGATGCGCCGGGTGCGTCTGCCGATCTGGCAGGCGGGCAAGGGCGGAGGCCTCGCGGCCGGCTCGGGCTCGGGCGATCCCGAGGCCATGCGCGTCGTGCCCGGCACGCCCTTCCGGGAGTTCGTGAGCGCGCCCGGCGAAGCCTTCTGGGAGTGCCCGGCGTACGCCTACTGGACGAAGGGCGGCGGCGCCGTCTTCGGGACGCAGGATCGCCCCGCGGGCGGCACGTGCATCCTCGCGCGCGGCCCCCAGAACGAAAAGGGCTGCCGCGTCTGCTGGGGCGGAAGCCGCGGCGAGTACGCGCCCGTCGGTGTCGTCTACCACAAGCACTGATCGTGGCCGACCGCCTCTCGTGGCCGGCGTCGCCCGGCGTGGACATCTACCTGGCCGCCGTCGCCACGCTCGAGCGGGCCCGCTCCGCGGCGCCGGGGGGCGCGCTCTCGCCGGCCGAGGCGACCGAACACGCCGCGCTGCTCGAGGCCATGTGGGAGAGCCTCGACGAGCAGGAGCAAACGCAGGTAGAGATGTGCCTGCGCGCTGCGCAGCCAGGAGAGCCCCATGTCCCATGATTCGCTTCTCGCCACCTTCCGTCAGTGGAAGGGCGCGCAGTTCACGCCAAACCTCCGCTCGGGCGACGGCAAGCCCGGCGCGATGGTCGGGATCAACGCGTTTCTCGCGACCATGGTCAAGAACGGGGGCGATCCGTCCCAGTACTCGCCCAAGGAGTGGACCGAGGTCGTGCGCGACGAGGGCGTGACGGACGAGGACGACATCGCGGCCGCGCTCGAAAACATCGGCACCTGGACGGGGCACCTCGGCCTGTGATGGCAGGCGCGCCCCCGAACCCGCACGCCTTCCCCTCGGAGGCGCAGCACCCCCAGCTGGGCTGGCGGGATCTCGCGACCATGCTGCCGGCCGTGGCGATGCAGCGCGCCCCGAACGCGCGCTTCGTGCGCTTCACGGTGCTCAAGGGCGCGGAGGAGGGGACGTTGCGGATCCTCGCGTACAGCCGCCGCAACGGCGCCACCTTCGAAAAAATCTGCAGCCGCCCCCCCATGATCGGCGAGTACCTGCTTTCTTTTGCGTTCCATCACGCCTAATCAGGGTACCCTGACACCGTGATCCTCGAAGACACCTGCCACGAAAACCCGAAGCGTCGCGTGAGGCGCACCAAGGCCGACGTCGAGGTGGCCGCTCGCGGCCTGGTCCAGCGCGTGCCCCTCGACGAAGATCCCGTGCTCCAAGGCGGCGAAGGGCCCGAAGGCCCGCGCATCCCGCGCCGGCCCCCGACGCGCGCCCGATCCGAGCGTGCGGGTCCGTTGCCCTTCTGGGCGACGCTGCGTCCGCCGGGGCGGTTCGAGCACGGCGAGCTGCCGCTGTTTCTGCTGGTGGTCATCCGCACGCTCGGCCCGCGGTGCCGCCTCGAGCTCGAACACCAGGCCTTCGGCACGAACCGCACGCCGCCCCAAAAGGTGCGCGTGGACGGCGCGATCCAGACGCTTCTCGCCAAGGGGCAGATCGAACGCCAGGGAGAACGGCGCTCGTTCGTGTACCACTTGACGAGGGCCGGGAAAACGGCGATTCGCGCGATCCCTCCGCCTACAAAGGGTTGACCTCGCGCGCGCGGCTGGGGCAAGGTCCCGGGCCGATGACCTCCGCTCTCCCGGCCTTGGGCCCCTTCGCGCTGTGGATCTTCAGCCTGCTCCTGCTCCTCTCCCCGCCCGAGAAGCGGGAGGCGTTCCAGCGAGGGACCGACCGCCCTATCCCGGCCGAGCAGCGCGAGACGAGCGAGGAGGGCCGCGTGCGGTACGCGCAGATCGCCCGGGATCTCGACGAGGTGTTGTCCGCGCCGGACGCGCCGCGTCTGTTCCGTGGGTCCAAGGGAAAGGCGCGCACCGCGGCGCTCGTGCTCGCCGTCGCGTACCTCGAGTCGGGCTTCCGCAAGGACGTCGACCTCGGCGAGGGGAAGCTCGGGCGCGGCGACCACGGGCGGAGCTTCTGCCTGATGCAGATCCAAACGGGCAAGGGGGCAGGCACGGTGCCGGCGACCGATCCGGTGGTGGCGCAGTGGACGGGCAACGATCTAGTGAAGGACCGGAAGAAGTGCCTCCGCGCGGGCCTCGCCATGCTCGCGCAGAGCCTCGGCGAGTGCCGCCTGCTGAAGGACGAGCGCGACCGGCTGTCAGCGTACACGACGGGCACCTGCCGCGACGACCAGAGCGAGAGCCGCGTGCGGTGGGGCTGGGCGCGCCGCATCTTCGCGCTTCTGCCGCCGCCCGCACCCTCGGCTGCGCCTGCGCCGCTGACCCTGCTGCCGGCGATCCCCGTCTCCCCGAGCGGCCCGGCTGGCCCCACCGGCCACATGCACAGCAGCCCATGAGTGCGCGCGTCGCCCTCGTGCTCGTGGCGTACGGCCTCCCTGCCCTGGGGATGTGGGCGTTCTACGTGGCGCATGTGGCGCACGAGCTCGGGCAGCCGGACGAAGAGACGGACGCGCTCGCCGAGGAATTCCCGCGCCCGCTCGTGGCCATGGTCCAGGCGCTGGCCGTGTCCTTCGTCGCGCTGCTGCTGGTGCCGCTGTGCCTGGCGTGGCCTTGGATGCTGCTGGCCCCCCGGGCGCACGTCGCCCGCGTTCTGCGCATCCTCGGCGGCAACCGCCATCCTTGACCTCCGGCGCGCTTCCGGTAGGGTGCCTGGGCGCTCCGGAGAGATGGCAGAGTGGCCGATTGCACCGCCTTGCTAAGGCGACGCCCCACGGGTGGGGCCGGAGGTTCGAATCCTCCTCTCTCCACTCCCGAGGGATCGGGAACCAGGGTTGCCGCTGCACCCAAATCCACGAGCAGGGCAGGCGCAGGCCCGCTTCCGAGCTTCCAGGTTTCGACCTGGCGGCGTTCGAGGGAGCGGGCTTTCGCTTGTGCGCGCCCCTGTACACGTGTGCGGATGTCCGGATATACTGGGGCTCCCATGCGCGCCCCGCTGCCTCTCGCCGTCTGCACCTCCCTCGGCATCCTCTCGTTCGCGACAGCGTGCACGGCGCCACCTGCGAAGACGGCGTGCGCGGTCATCGACCTCGCGAACACGGCCTGCCACCTCGTCGTGCGCCTCGAAGACGGGCGCACGGTGGAGATCCCGAAGGAGAGCGTGAAGGCCGCGGCGCACGCCGCACTCGCGCCCTCCGCGTCGGCCTCGCCCAGCAAGCCGTGAGCCGGCCGCTGCTGCCGCGCACGGGGCTTCCGCTGCACCCTTGCCTCCGGCCGCCCGTCCTCCCCACGCCGGCCTTCCCCGCCCTCCCTCCCCTCCCGCCTGCACGCAGCACGACCCGGCTTTGGCTGCGCCGAAGCCTGATCGACGGGACCCTCATGTACGAAAGCTGGCCCTTGCCCCCCACCCAGGATCCCCGATGAGCTTCCTCGACACGTACCAGCCGCATTACGGCTGGAAGCCGAGCAACCAGAACACCGTCCAGATGCCGAGCCTTCGGGCGCGCGAGCAGGAGCTGCTTGCGCGGGCCGTGCTCGCGAGCGTCGATCTCCGGCACTTCGTCGAGTGCGCGGAGGACGTGGGCGCCACGGCGGGGCAGTCGCCGATCTTCGATCAGGGCCCGAGCTCGTCGTGCGTCGCGAACGCAGGGTCGATGGCGGTGCGCTCGAAGCTGTTCGTGCTGTGCGAGGACGTCGAGGGCGCGCTGGCGAAGGAGGAAGCGCGGGCGAAGGTGGACGCGCCCTCGCGCCTCTGCGGCTACCAGGGCGCCCGGCGCGTCGACCGATCGGAGAGGCTCGACGGGGGGACCCACCTGCAGTCGTGGCTCGACTTCGGCCACCGGGTCGGCATCCCGCGCGAGAACGATCCGCTGCTCGAGATCGCCTGGGATCCGGAGCGCGTGCTCGAGAACGTCTGCGACGGGCCCGCCGTCACGCACGCCGCCTACGACAGCCGGCTCGTGAAGGCCGCGCACCGCCTCGACGACGGGCGCTCGAGGACCGAGCTCAAGGCCGCGGTGCAGGCCATCCTCTCGAACCTCGATTTCGTGATCTTCGGCATCCCGCTCTGCGTCGACTTCGGCCGCCTCACGCCGGGGCAGGTCTACACGCGCCAGAAGCCGCTGATCGGGCACCACGCGATGTGCGTGGTCGGGTACGACGCTCGCGGCGTGCTCGTCGTCAACTCCTGGTCGCGCGGCTTCTGCGATCGGGGCTACGCGTGGATCTCCTGGGATTACTTCCTCGATGCCGCGTGGGACATCCACGTGGTGGACGTCGTCGCGCCCTTCCTCCGCTGAGAGCCCCTGCCATGCGCCCTTCCGTGTCCCCGACCTACGCCCCCCTCGCCCTCCTCGTCGCGCTCTTCGTCGCGTGCCAGGCCGATCCGGTCGCGCCGCCTCCCCCCCCGTTCCGCCCGAACACGTCCGTGGCGGAGGCCTGCGAGCACCTGCGCACGCTCGGGTGCCGCGAGGGGCAGCCGACGCCGCGGGGGGCGACGTGCGAGACGGTCTACGCCGACGTCAACGCGTCCGGCCTCGCGCGCTTCAACGCGGATTGCGTGGTGGTGCAGCCCACGTGCGCCGCGGCGCTCGCTTGCCGGTGACGCGCCGGATGGCTCAGCCGCTTCCTCCGCTGGCCGACGTGGTGCTCGTCGCGCGCGACGGCAGCTACGCGCCCAACGCCCGCCGTGCGGGCCCGAAGCCCGGGCGCCGCCCGAGCGACCTGCCGGTGACGCCGCTGCCCGCGCGAGGCCGCGCACTCGCGAGCCTCGTCGAGGTCGTGGCCGTGCGTCCGCGCGGCTGGTCCGAGAAGAAGCGTCCGCCGCCGTGGACGCCGACGCTCGCGCGCGAGCTCACCTGGGGGCTGCGGGACGACGACGTCGAGAAATTCGTGGTGTTCCTGCTCGACGACGCCGAGCGGCTGATTGGCATCTACGAACACACGATCGGCAGCGAGAGGGAGACCGCGGTCTACCCCTACCACGTGCTCAAGATGGCGCTGCTCGTCGGGGCCTCCTTCGTGGTGCTCTGCCACAACCATCCTGGCGGCGAGAGCGAACCCTCGACGCAGGACTACCGCACGACCACCCGCCTGCGCGACGTGCTGGCGCTCTACGGCGTGCTCTTGACCGAGCACGTCGTCGTGGGCGCGCACTCCGGCCTGCACGTGATGGACATGCGCGCGGGCGGTATGGCGCTCGAGGCGCGCGCGGACTGGCACCTTCCGCCGCCCGAGGGCGTGGCCACGGTGCGGGCCGAGACGGGGGAGCTCGTCGCGCCCCAGCGCTCCACGCGGGCGAGCTTCGAGCCGTACGGCAAGGAAAGCGTCTGGCTCGTGAAGAGCGGCCTCGTGCGCCCCCAGCAAGGATCGCCGGAGCACGCGGCCTCGCTCGCGACGCTGGGCACGCCCGAGTCGGCCGCGCGCGTCGTCCGGGCGATCGCGGGCGTGGCGCTCACCGAAGGCGGGCGGCAAGGCTTCCTGATCCTGGCGGTGAGCAGCACGTGGCACCTGCTCGGCGCGGAGCAGGTAGCGCCGGAGGTGCTCGGCGACGAGCTCGTGCGCCCGGCGACGCTGCTCGCGCTGATGACGGGCGCGCATGCCGTGATCGTGGTGGGCATCGTGAAGGTGCCCTCGGTGATGCAGCGCGTGGTGCAGGGCTTCCGGCAGGTGCAGGATCCGCTCGTGCAACTGGCCGACGTGCTCTTGATCGAGGGCGAGGCGTTCACGAGCGCCCGGTCGACGGGCGTGCTCGCGTGAGCGAGGCGCCCGCCGTCGTCCTCGCGCGCCTCGCGCCCCTCGGGCCCTCCCTGGCGGCGCTCGACGCGCACCTGCGCAGTCTATGCCCCTCCCTTGTGCACAGCAGGGTGGACGGTCTCGAAACGCCCCTCGCCCCCACCTACGGCGACGTGGGCCACGAAGCGTGGCCGGCCGACGCCACGCCCCTCCTGGCCACGCACTGGTGGAGGAAGGGGGGCGAGCACGAGCTCGCGTTCGGGCTCTTGCCCATGAGCGTCGTCGCGGAGGGCCGCATCCTCGTGACCTGGGCCGCAATGGGCACACTCGGGCAAGCGCTGCCACCCACGCACCAGTCGTACGTCGAGGTGCTCTTGCTCGACGACGGGCACTGGGTGTGGATTGGGCCGAGGCGCGAGGGAGGGGACAGGAAGTGGCCGGCCCTCCCGCTGCTCGAGGGGCTCGCGCGGGCGCATGCTTCCCGCGCGCCCACAAGCGGGTTACGCTCGGTCGCATGGGCAGCCCCCAAGATCTCGTCGACATCGCGCTCTCGTACACGCCGGGCGACTCGCCCTCCCCGAAGTACTACGAGGCGATCCTCCCGTACGACACGCCGGCCTTTCAGGCCGCCGCGGGGCAGCCCTACCCCAAGGGCATGAGCAGCTGTGCGATCTTCCAGCTCGCCAACTACGCCCGCGCCGGCTTCCGCGACGAGGGCATGGGCGTGCCCTACCAGCCCTTCACCGGCCAGGCCGAGGCGCTGTTGATCAAGTTCGGGCAGCGCCACGGCGCGCTCGAGTCGCGCCCGGATCCGCACACGTTTGGCCCCGGCGACGTCTTCCACGTGGACAACATCTCCCACTGGGGGATGGTCGTGGAGCTCGTCGAGGAGAACGGCGAGTGGTACGTGATCTCGTCCGATGGCGGCCAGCCGGGCGTGGCCCTCCGCAGGCGCAAGATCGTCAAGAACGGCGGCAGCTGGGCGCTCGTCGCGACCGACGGACGCGTCCGCCCGGTCCTTCACGTGATCAAGGCCGACAAGCTCGTCATCCCGGGCACCGGCCTCTCGACGCGGGGCTGGGTCGAGCTGGGGGTCTTCCTGGTGGCGTCCGCCAGCACGGCGGCCTTCACCCGCTGGCTGCTCACGTGATTGCGGAGGGGAAGGCGCCTGTGGCAGGGTGCGCGTCATGATCTCAGGCGACGAAGCCAGCGGCATCCTCTCGCAGCTGTTCAAGGGCGTGCTGTCGATGCTCCTCCTCGGGTGGGTGCTGTTCTTCGTGACGCTCGCGCTCGGTCTCGCGGCCTTCGGCGCGTGGGTGTTCGGATGAACCCGACCCACCTGCTCTGGATCGCACTCCGGGGGACGATCGGCCGTGGCCTTCCGATCGATGATGCGCAGAAGGGGACCGTGTCCCTGGTCGCGCGTCCGGAGGTCGACGTCTTCGCCCTCACGATGGGCTCGCTCGACGAAGACAAGCCCGTCTCCCAGGGCACACTCGACGAGGTGCTTGCGTACGCGAAGAAGAAGCGCTGGAGCATCGACCGATGAGCACGTCCACGGGGGCGCCCCCGCTGCTCGCGCGTCTCGTCATGCCCCTGGTCGGCCTGGTCCTGTTCGTGCTGTGGGTGCTCGGCATCACGTGGCTGCAGCGCATGTCCCTGAACGCGGCCCTGGCCGTGGCGACGCTGAGCGCCTTCGCAAGCTTTCCGATCGGCAGCGCCTTGGGCAACCTCGACGCGCGGCTGATCGAATGGGCGAGGCGCGCGTGACGCGGCCGGCGATCGGAGCCCTGCTCTTCGCGGTCTGCGTCTTCGTCGTGTGGATGTGGGGCGAGCCTCCTTCGGAGGGCTGAGGACATGACCGATCTGGTGATCGTGGTGGGGCCGGTGTCGGCGTCGCAGCTGGGGGCGGTCGCGTGGCAGCGCCCCACGAAGGTGGTCTCGCTTTCGAGTGGGCCCGAGAGGCAGGATCTCGACGGCGTCTCGCGCACGATTGGCCCGGTCGCGTTTCGCGCGCTCTGGAACCAGTACGGGAGCGTCGAGGCGGTGGCGGAAGCGAACGGGATCCCCTCGAGCGAGCTCGGCGCCGTGGGCCTCGTCGCGTTCTCGGCTGGCTGGGCCTTCGCCGAGGCTGCCCTCAACACGGGGCGCGTCGATGGCGCGCTGCTGCTCGACGCGTGTTTCACCGACGAGCCTCACTTCTCGACGCTGGTCAAGAGCGGCTACCGGTCGTTCGCGGCGCGGGCCGCGCGCTCGGATCGGCTGCTGGTGATGACGGGCGGCCCCGGCGGCCGCTACCACACGGGTGCGGCGTGCGTCTGGGCCAACGTGCAGGGCATCGACGGCACCTGGTCGACCTGGTCGCCCCCGACGCCCGTCGCGCCCACGCAGGCGATGGAGACCGGCACGCTTTTCGTGGCCGAGTACGGGGCGAACGTCTCCCACGGCGGGCACGTCACCACCCTCGGGCGCTCGCTCGCGAACGAGCTCCTCGCGCCGTACCTCGCAGGGGGCCCGCGCACCTCGTCGCCTCCGGTGGGCGTGCTTCTCGCCGGCATTGGCGGCGCCGTGCTCGCGGGTATCGCGACCTTCACGCTGCTGCGCTTATCCGTACACGTTTTCTGTCCGCAAAGGGACAATCCCTCGCGCGCCCCCCGCCGCGCATGCGCGTGAAAGTTAAGTCTGCACAGGGCGCGATCGCCCAGCTAAAACCAAGGGTATGAGACGGGTCCTGCGCGTGCGCATCCGCGCGAACCCGACCCGGATCGACGCCCCGTCTCTGGGCTGGGTGTGGGAGGGGCACACGGAGGCCGTGCTCCTGCACGAGGCGCGCGCGGAGTTCGCGGCGTTCATGGGGGTGCTGCCCGAGCAGGTGCGCCTGGTCGCGTTCAGGGACGTGTCGTGGACGGGGGAGGATCCGTGATCGCGAAGCCGTAGAGCGTGTCCTCGGGCTGCGGCGGAGGCAGCTCGGCGCACACGTCGCTGTCGCCCGGCGCGAGGGGCGGCGGCGCAGGCGGCGGCAGGAGGGGCCGCGGCGGAGGAGGGGGCGGCAGCAGCGAGCGGGTGGCGAGTCGCTCGAGCGCCATCTCGGGCCACTGCGCGAGGGTCAGGGCGAAGGCGAAGCGGGCCCGGGCGACCGGCCCGTTGCCTGCGCGGAGGCGCGTGGGGTGGGCGCGGACGAGCCCGATCCACTTGATCGCCTGGAGGAGCAGCCGCTCGGGCGCGAGCGCCGGGCGGGCGAGTGCGAGATCCTGCCAGAGCGCCACGGTGGATCCGAGGACGCCGCCGAAGGGCTCTTGCCGCAGCGAGAGCGCCCAGGGCGTCACGGTCAGCGTCAGGGGCGCGAGGGGCGCTCCCCCCTCGCCTCCCGCCCGCGCGCCCGGCAGATCCAGGAGGGCGGGGTAGCCGCCCTGGGCGATGAGGTGGTGCGCCTCGCTGAGGTCGAGGGCGGCGACGAGCAGGCGCGGGGCGTCGCCTGCGTGCAGGATCACGGCCTCCATCAGCGAACACCGAGCTCGCGGGCGAGGTAGGTGGCCCAGGCCGCGCTCGTGGCGACCGAGGGCGTCCGCCCGTCGGGGGCGCAGGGCAGATCGGGCAGCGGGTAGAACGCCACCCCCGCTTCGCGGGCGATCTGCGCGAGAAGCGGCCGCCCCTTCGTGCAGCCCGAGGCAACGGCCACGACGCGCGCGCCCTGGGCCGAGAAGCTGGCCAGGTACCTCGCAACGTCGCGGGGGGTGAGGGCCGGCCGCGTGGGCAGCGTGTCGAAGGCGTGGCTGAGGGCGAGCACCATCGCGTCGCCGTCGCGGGCGAAGCCGCGCTGCGCCCAGGTCGTGCTCCAGCCCGACCCGGTGTTGCGCGAGAGGGGCACGCGCTTGTCGCCGAGGAGGCGCGTCAGGTGCGGGGCGATGGCGTCGGCGAGCTCGTCGCCGTGCAGGAACACGCTGCGGCCTTTCGCCACCGGCGCGAGGGGGAGGCGGGAGAGGCTGCCGGGCGTCCGCGGCGCGGGGCGCCTCGCGGGAGAAGGCTCGGCGGCGCCGAGCGGCTGCGGCGGTGGGCCTGGCGCAGGCGGACGCGGTCCGCCTCCCGCCTGCGCGCTCCGCTGGGCGAGGGTGACGAGCGCCGCGCCCGTGCCCGCGCCCGCAAGCAAATACAGCCATCCGCGATCGTGCGCCATTTCTTGTGTATCCTAAGCACCCATGGGCGATTGGCTGCAAGTATGTCCGGAGTCCCCGCGCCATCGCACGCGTGACGACGGGCTCATCGAGCGCGAGGGCACGGGGGTCGTCTGGGCGCCCGACAAGCGCACGATCGTCGCGAACGTCATCGCTACGTACGGCAGCGACATCGTCGATGCGGCCCACAAGTGGGGCATCCCGCCCGAGTACTTCGTCGGGCTCATCGCGATGGAGTCGGCGGGCAACCCGAACGCGCGGTCCCCCGCAGGCGCCGTTGGCCTCACGCAGATGATGCCCGCCACCGCCCGTGGCCTCGGGTACGACCCCGCCAGCCTGAGCAACCCCGTCATCGCGATCGACGCCGCGGGGGCCTACCTGACGGGCACGATCAAACGCTACGGCTCGAGGGAGCTGCCCCTCCTCGCGGGGGCGTACAACGCGGGTTCGCGCCGCTGCGCGGCCACGACCTCCTGCAAGACCGCGGGCGCCAAGGATGGCACGACCGCCCCCAACAGCTGGGGCCTGATCGAGGACTGCTACAAGGGCGTGGGCAGCCGGTACGTCGAGCGCGTCGTGGGCGCGAGCAACGAGGCCGTGGCCCAGGGGTTCGGCGGCGCCGGTGCGGCCGCGGGCATCGTCGCCACGGGCGTCTCGAGCGCGGTTTCTTCCCTCTTCACCTTCCTGTGCGCGGGCGCTGTTGCTGGCACGGCCGCGTACGTCCTCACCCGCTGATCCCGCGCAACCGAGAGAGCCATGGCCACCAAGCACAAGAAGAAGATCGGCACCATCCTGAAAGCAGGCCCGCAGGTGCAGGCCAAGCCACTCGTCGGGCCCGCCATCCCGTACAAGACCTACGGCGACGCCCGGCGCTTTTTCCTGACCCAGGGCTCGAACGGACGCCCGCGCCCGGGGCAGGTCTCGCCGGGCGGCACCTCGGTGGTGTTCGAGGGCGACTACCCCCGCACGGGGATGCAGGACGTGTTTGTGACGTGGATGGAGGAGGGACGTGTCAGCGGCGTGGGTGGAGGCTTGACGGACTGACCGAACGGTGGTGGGGATCAGCGCTCGCTCTCCCTCCCCTCTTCCCGAACGAGCTCCCCCGCATGGTCTTCG
>Ga0255345_1005889_pt1 | contig 12270 bp, 10 predicted proteins | sample wastewater_treat_6_FD_192415 | JGI IMG/M metagenome (GOLD analysis project Ga0255345, IMG submission 192415) | Wastewater microbial communities from Lulu Island WWTP, Vancouver, Canada - plant20 | ecosystem: Engineered > WWTP > Wastewater > Unclassified | place: Canada: Vancouver, British... | reverse complement strand
ATCATCTGCTTGCCTCACGGCCTGGAGTACACGCATGCCGTCTATCAGGGGTTGGCCAAAGCGGGCAATACGCACGCTGTATTCTCCGACTTCTGGCAATGGGATATTCACCACACTTATCATCAAGCGCTTGTCGACGCAAAAGTGCTGGCAATCCCGGGGCTTGGAATAGCGCCTGGCTTTGCAAACATCTGTATCGGGCAGCTTGAGCACGAATTCGATCAGATGGAAGAAGGCATTATCTATGTAGGCGGTATCCCCGCGGAAAAGGGAACGTGCCCGCTGGACTACATGGAAGCATTCAGCCTGGAAGCTATGTTGGATATGTACATTACACCTTCGACCGTATTTGAAGATGGCGTTCCTGTTGTGAAACCAAATCTGGAAGTGTTCGACATGATTCAGATTCCGGGTCACGGCTTAGCCGAAGTGTTCTATACCGACGGTCTGTGCTCGCTTACGAAGACGATGGCAGGCAAGGGCATTAAGAAACTTGCTGAGACGACGCTTCGTTGGCCGGGCCACCTTGCAAAGATGAGAGAACTCGAAGAAATCGGTTTCTTCAGCACGGAAGAAATCGAAGTAAACGGTGTCAAATTGCGCCCGATTGACGTATCTGAAGTTATTTTCAGAAAACTTTGGAAGAAAAAGTGGGGCGTTCGCGACATGACATACTTGCTCGTCGTAGGCAAAGGTCTGCTGGATGGCAAATATGTTGAGAAAAAATATGAACTCAAGACGTATTCCGATGACGAAGCCAAACTGACATCGATGGAATTGGCGACGGCTTATCCGATTGCCATCGGCGCGATGATGGCTGCGAAGGATAACAGCGGCTTGTACGGCGTTATCGACCCTGAAGTATACTTTATCGGCGATAAGTTCCACGAGATGGTTGCTCATCTGGGTGAACGCGGCTTGTACGTATACGAAAAATAAACCATACACTATCTTAAAAAAAATCCCCGCGAAAGCGGGGATTTTTGGTGGGCCGTATCGGATTCGAACCAACGACTTCCTGCTTGTGACGCAGGCGCTCTAACCAGCTGAGCTAACAGCCCAAACATTATTTCAGTTTTCTGACTCGTCCGACGACACGGTCGGGCACGCCTTTTATGACTGTATACGTGCTATAAAGAGTCGCTACACCCATCACTAGATTCGGAGCTGTGAATAGCGGTGAGGACAGGAGCGCGACACTGATCCCCTGGATGACCAGGATGAAAAGCGTAATAATATTATATGCGACAAAGATTTTAGTGTCCGCTTTTGTGCGACGGATAATACCGTAGCCGAATTGTAAAGCGACTCCAAAAATGAAAATTAATACTACATTAAATATCGTAACGCCAAACATATTTGTAATCTTGGACATATCCGAAGGATAGCCAAGGCCGTACATAACGTTCAGTAAATGAATTCCGCCTTGTTGTATAAAGAGAAATACAACGAGGGACATGAATATTGCAAAGATGTTGATTGTGAGTTGCCCTTCTTTGTCCTGTTGACTTTTGTTGCGATATACCGGCTTGCGCATAAACGAATCGTCGACCTCCATCCGCTGTTGTTTGCTCCGTTACGTATTATACCTGCCAATTAAGAAAAATACAAGGCGTGACTTGGTTTAGCAATAATATTGCTATTAACCGATCGATTTGTTAGTATGTTCATATTGGTATCGATACAATAGCATAAATTATGGAGGGAAAACATGAAGAAAGTCGATATGATCGTAAAAGCACCTCATTTCTACGCTATGGATGGCGAAGGGGTCGGCTATAAGAGCGGCGTAGCGCTGATTGTAGACGGAGGAAAGATTGTCGAATTTTGCGATGTTGAGAAAGTCGATAGCGAGTACAAAGCAGAAGAAGTGTTAAATCTTGAGCATCATGCAGTGTTCCCGGGCTTAATCGACGGCCATATGCATTCTCAGGATAATATTTTAAGAGGACTTGCTCAAGATACGAACAACTGGATGATGTATGGATTGCAACCCTTCTCCAATGCTGCAACGCTGGACGATGCGAAACAGGGAAGCTGTGTATCCATCATTGAAGCGGTCAAAGCCGGAACAACGACGCTTGGGGATGAAAACTACGAAATTGACAGTGTCGCTGAGTTTGTAAAAAAAATCGGTGCAAGAGGGAATCTGACACTGATGTTCCGCGCTGCTAAAAAAAGAGTCTATAAGCCGGGAGAGCTGTATGAATTTGACGATGCTATGGGCGAGGAGGGGCTGCGGGAAAATATACGTATGTATGATAAGTGGCACAACAAGCACAACATACGCATCTTGTTCGGACCGCAGGGACCTGACTTCATCAGCCCTGAAATGCTGCTTCAAACTCAGAAAGCTGTAAAGGAAAGAAAAACAAAGCTGCATATGCACACCCAGCAGGGCGACCGGGAGACGTTTCAGATCGTCGAGCGCTATGGGAAGCGTCCGGTCGCATTCCTGGAAGAAATGGGTTTGTTGGACGAAAGCCTCATTGCGATTCATTTAACGGATTGCGATGATGAAGAAACGAGAGTTGTCGCACGCTCAGGCGCTTCTATGGTTGTCAATCCGGCCTCGATTGCCATTATCGATGGAGTTGTGTGTCCGAGTGTAGTGTTTCAGGAAGCGGGCGGGTTCGTTGCTTTGGGATCGGATCAAGCTCCCGGGAACAACTGCCATAACATCATTCATGAAATGAAAAATGTTTGTCTGTTTAACAAAATTAAATACGCAAATCCGGAAGTGATGCCTGCCTGGAAAGCGCTGCGCATGGCGACTATCGAAGGAGCAAAAGCCATCGGCATCGCTGATATAGCGGGATCGCTTGAGCCCGGTAAGCAAGCGGACTTTATCGCAGTGGATCTCAATTTCCCATCCATGCTGCCTGTATTTACGCATCCGATGCGCAACATCGTACCGAATTTCATTTACAGTGCGAGAGGGGAAGAGGTTTCGCATTCGGTCGTCGCAGGAAATGTCATTATGAGAGACAGAAAACTCGTTCACATCGACGAACAAAGCTATTTAGATGCGGTAAAGGATCGTCCGGACGCAATTGGCAAGCGTGCAGAAGAGGAATTCTATGCCATAGACGGAACAAACGCACACTTTATGCGGGAAGGAAAACTCTAAGTGGATTCAGGGAGCCGTACATCAGGGCAAGCGCTAAAAATCTTTGCAGCAGTCGTATTTTGTTATGCATTGATGGAAGGGTTCAGCATCAATATTTTTTCGAACTACCTCGTGGACGCGTATAACGTATCCGACCGCATGCGCGGTTTAATAGAGACTCCCAGAGAACTGCCCGGTATATTTGTGATGTTTATACTTTCCGCGCTCGCAATGTACGGGGATGTAACGCTTGCAGTTGCGTCTCAGTTATTGTGCGTTGCCGGACTGATCGTGATGGGTGTCATGGGACCGTCTTTTGCGACGATGATTCTTTTCATGGTCGTTTATTCCACCGGGACGCACCTGTATTTCCCGTTGGAATCCTCTATCGGTATGAGTCTGTCGGAAGAGGGAAAAGTAGGACATACGCTCGGCAAGTTGAAGTCCTGCTCAACTTTTGGATATTTTGTGTCAGCGATTGCGGTGTTCTTTGGCTTTCGGTGTGGGGTTTTTGATTTTACAACACGGATTAAAATGCCGCTCGTGCTCGCCGCTTTTTCGAGCGCCGTTGCTGCTTTGTTGCTGATGACGCTTCGAAAGGCATTAGCGGATGCACCGAAGCGGGAAAAAAGCAAACTGCTCGTAAAGCGAAAATATATACCCTATTATATGATAACATTCGCATACGGTTGTCAAAAACGCATCCGACTCGTATTTGGATTGTGGGTCTTCGTGAAATTGCTCGGGTATAAGGCTGATTTTACGGCATTATTACTCATTGTTTCTGCGGCAGTGGGTATGGTATTATCCACGCAATTCGGCCGTTTACTGGACCGGCTTGGCTTAAAGAAGGCGATGTTTTTTGAAAGCGGATACATGATGTTCATGTTCGGTGCGTTCGGTGTACTTGCCCGAAGTTTCACACAAGGGAACGAACTCCCGTCTCCTCTTTTGCTGGGCGCAACTATTTTGATTTTTATCGGCTCAGATGCGACACGTTTTTTTGAGATGTTTCACGCGTATACGATGCGCTGCATCGCAGAGCGGCCGGAAGATATCACACCGAGCCTTTCTGTAGGTCAGGCTGTTGACCACGTTATGGCGATGGCTATTTCTCCGTTCTTCGGCATCGTGTGGGCTGTTTGGGGCCCCCAGTGGGTTTTCTGGATGGCTGCCGCGTCAGCTTTGTTTCAACTCTATGTGGGCATCTATTTTTCAAGGCTCACTGATATGCCGGCGTAATCACAATGAAAAACGGGTGCAGATTTGCACCCGTTTTTTAGTGTAGTTTTCATTGCTCCTGACGAGCTGTTTATTTTGTTTTAATGGACATCATCCAATAATGATTATTGTTCCAATCGAATTTCCCTGCTTCGACCATACCTCCCTTGCGGACGTGCGCCGCATAGGATCGAGGATTGATCTGGTTGATAAATGTGACCATGTATGGGAAGCGATCAGCCATGCTTTCCAGAGAAAATTGAAATACTTTCTCAAACAACCCTGTTCCCCGATAGTCTTTATCGATACAGATTGGTCCGTATTGATAGCAGTTTTCCGTTGTCATTGTGACACCGTCGTGCTGGAATGTTTCAAGGATTTCTATCATGTAAGAAAATAATGGCCAGGGTTTCCAATAGTCCCAGCTGCCGGCTAAGGCAAACGATACGACACGCCCTTTATCCACCGCAATAGTGACGCCATTTTCTTGTGCAATCAATTCTGTGAGTTGTTCTTTTGAGATGTTCGTCGTAACAAAACCAAATTTTCGTTCTTCTTCGGGTACGTTGTCCGCATGATTTGCCCGGAGCAAGTCCAGTAAACTGTCCAGGTCGGAAGGAGTCGCAAACCTAATTTCCATCTTTCATTTCCTCCGTTGGGTCTTTTCAGTGCCGCGGTATGCCGGTTGTGCATGCACACGGAATAGAAACAACTGTATATCTTGAACAGCGTACCATAAATGTGCGTAGCTGTCGATACTGCTTTCGGGTTCTGCCGCTTAGAAGAGTGTTGCCAGCAACCAGTAGTAAGGGATTGTCAGCGCACAAAATATCGCTATGACCGGAATCGTTTTGCGCACGATGGCCATCATCGGCACACCAAAATCGTCCGCCGCTATGAACAGACATATGTGTGTTGGCGAAATCTGCATAGCTGCATAAGCAAAGCTCATGAGCAACACCATCAGCGGCATGCCGCCTCCCGGGATGGCAGCGAATGCCATTACGGCACATATTGCGATAATTGCCTGAGCTCCGGCGACGACCGTCCCAAAAAAGAATATCAATGCAAATACGAAATAAGTCGGGACCGGAAGGTGTGAAAAGAAATCGGGGAGAGCTTCCATGGAGCCGCTGTGCAGAATGTAATCCTTAAACACCATGATGAGATAGGTATTTATGAGCATCGGCGCTTCAAAAGCGGTTTTCATTAAATGAAGGATTTCTTTGAACGAATAACGATATACCGGCAGGCATACAAGAATAACGACCAGTGTTGACGACAACACACTCGAATGAAAGCCGATTACTAGTATTATAATCGCAATGATTGACCATAAGTTTTTCAATAATTCGATTGCCTGGCGACCTCTGTTCTCCGAAGGCGGCAAGCCGGTTTCTTTAGGAATTTTACGGATAAACGCCCAGTACCCGAGCACATACAGCAAAACTTCAAGCGGGAGCATGCCGAGCACAAATGCACCGATAGGCACACCTGTCAGTTCGCTCATCATTATGACAGCTGCATACGTCGGAAGAAAGCTTTCCGGAATATGACGGAAATAACTTGTTATAAAAGCTTGCTCTTCGACATCCAATGAATCTCCGACCGTATCCCTTACAATTTCTCCACAGATGAGCATTGCTGCAGCAGAAGGGAGGAGGCCGATAAAAATCGGGGCTACGGTGGCGGTTATCCTTCGGCTGTTAAATAAAATGTCCAGGTTCTTATGGACCTGTTTTAACTGGTCTCTATTTTGCAAAATACGCTGCAGAAGTGTAATGAGATATAAGATGAGAACGATAGAACCCGTTCCCAAGGAGGTCGATGCACCGTACCAAATGTGCAGTGCGCTCTTGAGTGGAATTGCGTATAGCACTATAGTAGTTGCGATGGCAATCAGAAGTGATTTCGTGAGCTTAAGGCCGGCGCGAAGCGATATTAAAAGAGCAGCAAATACGATGACAAGCTTACCGACAAGTGTGACGGACAATGGGTCCATTCGTTATTCCTTTCTGTACATAAACTGTTGTGAACAAGCGGTATCATGTTGCAAGGGATAAAACGCCTAAAACAAATCCGATCAACCCTCCGAGGTTGATGATTTCCCGGAGTTCCCTTTTCATAATGGAGATAATTAATGATTCAAGTTCGCGAACATCCATTTGTACGATTTCATTTTCGACAATCGCAGCAACATCGATAGCCGCAATCAGGTCAAGCAGGCTGTGCTCAAGTGCCCTGTCGTATGCTTGTGCCAACATATCGTACACACGCTCTTCTGTAAATCCGGCTTTCTCGAGAATGTCGTCCGTATTCATCAGGAATATTGCGTCAATTTCAGCATCGACTATTTTCTGCAGCCGGACAGAAGCATCTGTATCAATTTTATTTTGTATTTTTCTTTCTGCTGCCCGCACGAGCGTATCGATTGTATCGCTACCGAACAACAAAGCTGTCAGTCCATCGAGGTGCTCAGATAAAAAATCGTTGACTTCTGCTCTTAAGAATGTATAAAAGTCGATATTTTTTATGTGATTCAAAATGCGCGCATGCATCCAGCTTGATGCATAACTTTCAGCGAGTTGAGCGCCGGAGAAGCCGGCAAGGTTTTGGACGATTTCGTGTATGGTCTTATCATTCATTTCATTAAAAAGCGTGGATGAGGCCTGTCGTAAAATCGCACTTTTAACAGAGGGAGACGCAAGTCTTTTCCGGATGGACGTTGCAGTAAGCAGGTGGTTTTGAATCATGTTGCCCATGGCAATGCCGAGGTCGCGCTGCCGCTTTGGAATAACTCCTGGTGTAAAAGGGATGCGAAACTTCCAGATAAAAATCGCTTTATAAGGCTTGAATAGCATTCGAACAGCTAAGGAATTCGTAACATAACCGACAAAGAGCCCAAGCAATGGGGGTAACATAAAACTGAACTGGTGCATGCTGACAACCTCCCAAATAATATGGTCCATTATACACCACATCATCGATGTTTGCACTTGGAAATAAATTCGCCATATGATACAATTCAAGCGCATTTGAATGTGGAGAAAGGGAAAAAAATGATTGAAACTGCAGTACTGTTGACTTGTATTAAAATATTTTCATTTCGCATTGTCGATGTTACGCTCAGCACGGTGCGCATGGTATTGACCGTAAAAGAAAAAGCGCTCGCTTCCTCGATGGTCGGGTTTATAGAAGTATTCATTTGGTATTCGATTGTGCGTGAGGCTTTGACTGCATCGGGCCCTTTTTTGCCGACGGCAGTCGCTTATGCCGGAGGATTTGCAACCGGAACGTATATCGGAGGTAAGGTGGCACGAAAATTTATACCGGGGCACGTCGTCGTCTCTGTTGTAACGACGGGGAAGAACGACGAGCTCGTAACCATATTGCGGGAAGCAGGGTATGGTGTGTCTGTTATGAATGTCAATAAATCAGAATTTGCCGATGAAAAATATATGCTTTTAGCAGATGTCGATAAGGCAGTGTTAAAAGATTTCCAGAATTTAGTCGAACAAAACGATCCGGGCGCGTTTATTCTAATACAAGACACAAAGAGTGTTTACAATGCGTATATGCGTAAATAACCGGGAGGGTTATGAGTGAAGTCAGCGCTTACCACACATATAAAGCGGCATGTCATTTCGGCATGTTTGTTTATGTTTTTGTTATCCTATGTGACTGCTTTTTCATTTGCGGGCGTTCAAGCGGTTGAGTTGAACAAAAATGCTGCTATTTCAGTCGTCGATCCTGCTGGTCGAACTTATCAGCACATGCAATTGCTTGATGGTCGCTATACGACGAAGCTTACTTTACCTGCCCATACGGAAATTTGCATTCAAACAGAGCAGCGCATAAGCGGCTTATATTTAATCTGGGATCGGGCGCCCGGACCATGGGCGCTTCGTGTTGTTGAAGAAGAGCGGACATCCATGGTTTTGCTTGGTACAAATGGGTGGATTCACGAATACGTTGCTTTGGAAGAGCCATCTTGCGACATTTCCATCATGCTTTCAAACAGGGAAGCAACACTGTGCGAGATAGGCTTGTTTGGCGAAGGTGATTTGCCGGAATATGTGCAGGTATGGGATGAGCCTTATGCCGATGCTGACATGCTGTTGCTGCCGACGCACGCAGATGACGAACACTTATTCTTCGGCGGCATCATGCCGTACTACGCCGGCGAGCGTGGCTACAAGGTACAAGTTGCCTATCTGACGAACCATTGGGCTGAGCCGTATAGACCACACGAATTGCTCAATGGGCTTTGGGAGGTAGGCATACGTAACTATCCCATCATTGGAGAATTTATCGACTATTACGCCGACAATCTGGAATATGCTAAAGGATTGTATAATCCGGATCGGGTAGTCGAATATCAGGTCGAATTAATCCGTCGGTTTCGCCCGGAAGTGATTATTGGACACGATATCGGTGGCGAGTACGGTCACGGTGTACACATGCTCAATACTTGGGCGCTCATGCAGGCAATCGACTTAGCTGCTGATGAAGCTTACCGAACAACTTGGGATGGCGAGCAGGAGACGTTTCGGGTGAGTAAGGTATATTTGCATCTGTACCCGGACCGGGCGGTTACAATGAACTGGGACAAGCCGCTTTCCCGCTTTGGGGGACGAACTGCGCTCGACATGGCAAAAGCGGGATTCGCTCAGCATATATCGCAACAAAAGTGGTTTTCGGTTCGGACAGAGGGAGTACATGACTGTCGGGCTTTCGGATTATATGATACGGTAGTCGGCGACGACCCTGACTGGCTGGAGCCTGACTTTTTCCACAATATTGAGCATTTTTCCGACGATGCGCCGCGAATGGACGCAAACGACGACAATGATATAACGACCGACGACTCAAATTCGCCGGACAACGCTCGTTTTCCTGTTGATGGAAGAGGGCTTCGAGGTGCCGGGATGATAAGCGTTGGGGTCGTTCTCATTTTCATCGCTCTAATCGTGTGGGCAAGGAGCAGAACTCGTTCATGAATAGAATGTGTACAGAAGCAGACAAACTGTGTTCGATAAATGGCTTTGTCCCGATTGCAGCTGCAATGATGGTCGTTGTGCCGTCGTTGAATCCGGATGAAAAATTGATGAAGGTTGTCGACTCGATGATTGGAGCAGGTTTTTCCAATATACTTATCGTCGACGATGGAAGCGATGCGGCACATCAGCAGCCGTTTTCCGAAGCAGAAAAAAGAGTTGCGTGCACCGTATTACGACATAGTAAAAATATGGGCAAAGGCGCTGCGCTAAAGACCGCCTTTCGATATATCTCGGCACAGCGCAGTGATATCTTCGGCGTCGTTACCGTAGACGGTGACAACCAACATCGGGCAGAAGACGCTAGGAAACTGGCAGATGCACTTGCGTTGCAGCCGGACGTCGTTATGCTGGGTGTCCGGGAGTTCAAACAGAGTCATGTGCCGTTTAAAAGCCGAATGGGGAATACTCTGACGAGCTTAGTGTTTCGCTTTCTATGCGGCATCTCGCTTTCAGATACGCAAACGGGGCTCAGAGCTATTTCAGCAAAATATCTCAGCAGATTTTCAGAATTAGAAGGCGAACGATTTGAGTATGAAACAAATATGCTTTTATATATGAAGGAAGCCGGCATTGCCTTTTCCGAAATCCCAATTGAAACGATTTATTTGGAAAACAATGCGACATCTCACTTTAATCCACTAACGGATTCAGCAAGAATTTATAGACCGATTATCCGCTTTGCCGGAGGTTCTCTTGCGGCAGCTGTCATCGACGTTACGCTGTTTGCTCTTGTCATCAAACTGTTGCACGGCGCTTATACTCTTGATCGGGAAATTCTTATCGCCACTGCCTCCGCACGCGTGGCTTCTTCTCTTTTTAATTACGCTTTCAACCGGAAGGCCGTGTTTGCAAGCGACGAGCCAAAACGCGTTACTATAGCCCGTTACTATGCGCTGTGCATCGTGCAGATGGTGTTGTCGTACAAAAGTGTTGCAGCCGTGTCGAAGGCGATGAGTCTGACCGGATTTGGGAAAACGAAAGCAAAGCTGTTCGTTGATGGATTTTTGTTTATACTGACATTTCAAATTCAAAGGGAATGGGTATTTCAGAAGAAAAAGATAGACAAGTATATCGACAATGGAGTGTAGCGATGAGAACAAAGAGAATTCACAAAAATAAAGCCGCCGGCGGTTTGAAACTCGTGCGTAGAGTTTTTACGTACGCAGGAACGCTGCTGTTGGCACTCGTCCTGTGTTGCGTTGGTGTTATCTACATTTTTGCCCAAGGACCTTCCGAATCGGCAAGAGATATCTTCGTCGTGAGCGTCGTGCAGACATCAGCCGCAAAGTTTACGGCGCGGATGTTTCTACCGCAGCACGAAGTCGACCGCATTCTTGAGGAGAACACTGTCAAAGATACCGGCGAAGTATCGGACGGAAGTATGATTACAATCGGCGGCGGCGATGAGAACTACGATTTAAATGCGCTTACTATTCACGATGTCAGCGGGTCCACATATAAGGGAAAGATGATGATTGTAAACGATCCTTCGCGGGTCTATGTTGCAGCCATACCAGACTTTACGGTGCCGAGGGGGCAACAGGTTGCAAAACTTGTCGAGCGCGAAAATGCAATTGCCGGTATCAACGGTGGTGGATTTGAAGATATTGCCGGGCTTGGAAAAGGGGCACGGGCGCTTGGAATTGTTGTATCGCAAGGCGTTTGGAGGAATGGGAGCAAGACCGGGACACACCAGGTTATAGGATTTGATGACCAGGATAGGATGTTGCTCGGTACGATGACAGGCAATGAAGCGATTGCCGCCGGTGTGCGAGATGCGGTCGCGTGGGGACCTGTGCTCATTTTGAATGGACAACCTATGGATGTTGGCGATTCCGGTGGAGGTTTAAATCCTCGCACAGCCATCGGCCAAAGGGCCGACGGAGCTGTATTGTTGCTCGTGATTGACGGGAGGCAGACAAATAGCCTGGGTGGAAGTTATGCTGACTTAATCGATGTGATGCTTCAGTTCGGCGCTGTAAATGCCGCAAACCTGGATGGCGGTACGAGCACGAGCATGGTGTACGACGGCGAAATCATTAATAAAGTAAGTTCTCTGTACGGTGAGCGTCCGCTCCCGACGTGTTTTGTGGTTAAGAGGGTGGAACATGACGAATAAAAAACAGGCGCTCCGGCACTTCCCGCGCCCGTACGCGCTGTTTGTGCTTGCATTAACGTTGATGACACTGGCTTGCTGGGTTTACCTGTGGAATGGATTGTCCGCCTACGAAAAGGGCGTTCCTCATAATGTGATGAGCGGCCTGGTTGCGTCGCTGCAAAATGAGATAGAAACAACAGGAAACTGTTCATCATTATTGCGGAAATATGGACCTGGAATCCCTGGAAGCGATGCTGAAATCGATGGTGTCATTTTTGCGGAAGCTATAAGAGGTCAGAAAGTTGACTTTCATAAGAAAATTAATCCGGACGAGCCCACAAAGACGAATTATGAATTAAATGCAGGGAATAGAGTTGTAGCAAATGTGGAACTCCACGTGAAGAAAAAAGGTATCTTCGGGCTGGAACTGTATGGTATAAAAAGTGTATACGGCGATAAAAAAGTTACGATTTCAGCAGTGCCCGGCGTGCAGGTCTATGTGGAAGGAAAACTTCTGGCAGAAGATGCCCAAACGCAGGAGGAATTTATTCCAAAGGACTTGCGTGAACTCGCCGGGTTTTCAAAAAGCACCATTAAAATCCCGCAGTTTGATACGTATGAGCTCTTGGGACTTTTCCATATCCCATACATAGCAGGATACGACGAAAAAGGCAATATTTCGGATGCCGTATTTGTTCGAGACGACCACGCCGTTGTCGGACTGCCCATGCCGGAAGAATTGCAAAAGGAAATGGAAGAGCGGGCTGCGACAATTACAAAAA
>Ga0255345_1005886_pt1 | contig 12281 bp, 7 predicted proteins | sample wastewater_treat_6_FD_192415 | JGI IMG/M metagenome (GOLD analysis project Ga0255345, IMG submission 192415) | Wastewater microbial communities from Lulu Island WWTP, Vancouver, Canada - plant20 | ecosystem: Engineered > WWTP > Wastewater > Unclassified | place: Canada: Vancouver, British... | reverse complement strand
AAGGTCTGGGGTTCAGTCCTCCAGTTCGAGCCACATCCAGATCTGATCAACGCTGCTCATGCCCTCTTTGAAACCACGGAGCGACGGCTGAAAAATGGACAGACCCTCCGCACGCCCTGTCTTGGCTGGAAGGAATTCGCGCCAAGCTATTTCGGCCCGTTGCGCGAGGAAACCTCGGTGGACGATAGCATAAACCTAGTAATCCCCTCGCTTCTTCACTCGGTATTTGACAAACCGAAGATGGGACAGCGCGCTCCCTATTTTCTCCAGAATGTGGAAGTCTGCAAAGGCATTCTGTACTATCCGGAGCGACCTTATGCTTAACGAAGCGTACGATCTACTACAAGCCCTCAGGAAGGCTTGCATTGAATTACCCAGTTATCAGCAAGGCGTTGTGACGCCCGGGAAGGGTACGGGTCCTTGTCTACGAGTACGTCTAAACCAAAATTCGAGAATAAGTTCCATTGAGGCTCTTACAGATGAGGAATGGCCTGGACTATGGACCATCATGGATGGGAACCAGAATTCCCGGCCCATAGTGCGGTTGAACGTTCCCCTGCTGCAAATCCCGCTCGAGGACCCATGGTGGACCTCAATGGGATATACGCATAACCAGAAGCGAGAGAAGATCGCCGAGGTCGATAGACTGAATGCCTTAAAGACTGCCCTTGATACATCGGACTGGTTCCAATCCTTCACAATGCCTGACAGAGACAAGGACCGCAAAAGCAAGACGCCAGCAGAGAAAGCTTCTGATCTTTGGAACCGTGTGCGAGACAGAGCGAAAGAGCTTTCTGCTTCACTCAAAGGAACCAATGATTTGGCGGATGTCCAGTGCGTATTCGAACGATTTGCGAATCTCCCGGATATGCAAGACTTCGCGGCCTATCTAAGATCAGCTATCAAAACGCAGCTTGAATCCGGCAAGCTCCCGTTAGACATAGCCGAGAGCTTGCTTGTCGGCAAGCTCAAACGCGCGGGAGACAAGTGGGAACCCATAGAATCGAAAGTGCAGCTTGCCTTTGACATTGATAATGGCGGTACGATCTATGGTCGAAAGACTAGAACTGCCTTGGAAGCTGCGCTCGAAGCACAGAATAATAGAGAAAGAGGAAAAAATCTGGTCAGCGATTCAAAAACCGCATGTGCCTTTGGATCCGCTAGGCCGCTTCAGAACGATGCTTTCCCAAACCCGCAGTTACCAATCGTTGCTGAGAAGGGTATGCCCCTCGTTTCGATGTTCAGCGAAGCGCCGGCCAATACACGGTACGGGCTTACCGACTCAGCCATTGTTCCAGTGAGCTATATGTTAGCCGTCCATATGGCTAGTGCGCTGCTTTGGGCCACTTCCGAGGAGCGCGAGGGCAAGACATGGCGGGGAGTAGCAAGCGGCATCTTCAACAAGTCGCGCGAGCAGAGAGACTTGCTTATCACCTACGTGGATGAGAAGCCCCACATTGATGCATCCATTGCAGATTTTTTTGGAGAAGGCCAGGATTCTGTAAACAAGCAGTTTGAAGTGGACTCTAAAGCTGTTTGCGATGCTTTAAGCGCTATTGTGCGAGAGATTCCTTCTTCAAAACTCCGGGTATTCGTGCTCCGCCAGGTTTCACCGGGACAGGTGCAAGTAGTCTTGTCGCGCACCCTCAATCCAATGCAGATAATAACTGGTTCCAAGCTTTGGAACGAGGGAGCGGGGAATCTCCCACCAATTTCTATACCCCTACCCAAGGAGAAAGGCAAAGCCCCTGAAGATAGTCGTCCAATGGCTCCCTATCCAGACCAGATCGTGCGGCTCTTGAGCCGCCAATGGATTCGGAAAGGCGCAAAGAAGGATAAGCAGGAGCCATTTACGCCCGTTGCTAGCCCTTCACTTGGTAGCGTCATCGATCTGCTTGTTCGCGAGCCTGGCAAGTTCGAGAGTATCGCACACGATCTTCTTCGGCGATGCCTGGTACAGATCGGACCATTGCTGGAGGGACTGATAGGTGCAATCCGTACAAACAAGAAGGAAAACTACGAACAATATCCGCTGGAAAATCGATATCCAGCCCTGATTGCGTGTAGCACGATCGGCCTGGTGCTCCATGCATTAAACAGCCGAAAGGAGGACTATATGCAAGACAGCGTTTTCTTAGTTGGCAAGATGCTCGCGCTCGCCGATGACATTCATCGTAGTTATTGCGAAGTTGTTCGCGGCGGCAGCCTTCCGCCCAGCTTGTTAGGCAACTCGCTGCTATCGACGGCGATGGAGAACCCGACTAGAGCAGTAGCCGTGCTTGGCGACCGATTAAAGATCTATATTGGCTGGGTAAAAACAGCAAAAGAGCCGCAAGGCACGGACAAGGCTGCAGAGGAAAGCCTGATCGCGATAAGAACAGCTCGCAATCGCAGAGCCCAATACGAAGCCTTCGTTGAATCAGTGCACGATCAGGGCTTGCCCACAAAAATGGACGATGTGGCCAAAGCGCATCTTTTGCTGGGCTACCTCGCTTCGACCAAAGAGTATAAGGAAGGAGGACAAACAAATGAGTGAGGCAATCAAGAGAGTCACAGGGCTGCTAGTGATTGAAGTGCGCAATGCCAATCCCAATGGAGACCCGGACCAAGAGAGCGACCCCCGCAATCGAGGTCACGATGGTAGAGGTCTCATCAGCGCACCATCATTCAAGCGTAAACTACGTGACTTGGTCGAGGACAAGGATGGAATTGTTTGGAAAAGCCTTTGGAAGAGCCTTGTGGAAGGCGATCCCAAAAAGGAACTGAATCCTGAAGATTTTGAAATTCTAGAAAGCCGTGGACGAGATAGGAAAAAGATCGAGAGCATGTCTAAGGCCGATTTTCAGAAGAAATACTGGGATGCCCGAGTGTTTGGTAGTACTTTTTTAGAGAAGAATTCTGCTGATAAGGAACACCTTATTCGAGCTGGCGTCGTGCACTTTGGAACCGGAGTTTCAGTCGCGCCAGTACGCATTCAACGTGATACATGGACAAATAAAGCAGGCGTCGAAGGGGACAAGGACCGAGGTATGGCACCCCACGCCAGTCGCTATGTGGTTCATGGCGTATACTGCATGCCCTTCTTTGTGAATCCCAATGGAGCTCAAAAGACTGGCTGTACATCTCACGATATCGATCTTCTTGCCATGCTGATACCCCAAGCCTACCGCAGCAACCCCTCGGTAGCGCGCCATGGCGGCGTAGAGATCAGGCATGCGTGGTGGATCGAGCACCTTTCTCCCCTGGGAGATTGTTCCGACTTTGCGCTGATCGATGCACTAACTCCAATCAAGAATAGCGATCCAGAGGAGCCGTCAAGCTCTTGGTCTGAATATACAGTACTAGACGATTTACCACCGGATCTGAAGGCAAAGGTGGCATCGTGCTGTGATTTGATGGCCAAAGGCTATGAAGTCGCTTGCCCATAGCCCAAAGGATGATAAGCCAGCGCAGACCTACACTGAACATATTGCCAATGTAGTATATGGCGCACGTGCCAATGCCGAAGCCGCAGCGAGCTACTATAGCGGAAGCAGAGACCAATTTGTTGATGAAGTGGTCGCGGCTGCGACATACCATGATCTAGGTAAGCTTGACGAAAAAAATCAGCAAGTGCTCAGGATCGGGTCGCGGCAGCCGCTGCCTATACGCCATGAGGATGCAGGCGTGGCTGAGCTCATGCGTCTAAAGCGGCGAGAGTCGGTTATTCTCGTGCAGGCGCACCACCAAGGCCTCTTCAGTAATGAAAACGAGCGAGCCAAAGGGAATCGTCTGTTTAGGTTTCCTGAGGTTGCTGATCACGTGGACAGCAATCTAGAGGACTACATCACTAAACATTCTCAAGCTGGATGTCAGACTCTTAGCTTGTTCAACTCCGGCCAACTCCACAAGGATGGCTTTAGGAGAAGGATTGCACTCTCCTGCCTTGTAGATGCCGATTACCGCGATACCGCACGGCATTATGGAAAGGAACAAGAGGCCGCTCCAGTCCCTTTGCGCTGGCAGGATCGACTTAATACCCTCGATGCGTATGTCATGTCATTGCCTCGGAAGAGTCCGGCGAGGGACACACTGCGGGACAAGATCTACGATGCTTGCCAGTCAGCAGATACGTTGCCATCCATGCGGTCTTGTGATGCACCAGTAGGAAGTGGTAAGACCACCGCGGTCATGGCACACCTGCTCCAGGTCGCTCAGGAACGCAACCTGCGCCACATATTTGTGGTTCTTCCTTATGTGAACATCATCAAACAGTCAGTCGAAACTTATCGCAAGGCACTCGTTCTCGATGGCGAAGATCCTGAATCTGTTGTCGCCGAGCATCATCATCAAATCGATTTTAGCGATCTAGAAATGCGTCACTTAGCTACGCTCTGGAAATCGCCCATTATTGTGACTACCGCGGTGCAATTTTTTGAAACTCTTGGCAGCGACCACCCTGCCCGGCTACGAAAGCTACACGAGCTGCCTGGTTCGGCAGTATTCATCGATGAAACACACGCGGCAATGCCAGCTCACCTCTGGCCGCAAGTGTGGAAATGGCTTGAAACCTGGTGTGACGAATGGGGTGGCTATGTTGTATTTGCGAGCGGCTCTCTTCCACGATTTTGGAGACTTCAAGAATATGTAGACCCACCGAAGAAAGAAAAAGATATCCCGGACATTATTCCCGCCTCAATCAGGGAAGAGCTCGTCGCTGCCGAAAAGACAAGAATCAAAGTAGAGTCTCAACCTAATGCGTTAACTGCAGAAGAACTTATCAACGCAGTCGTGTTAGCTAATGGGCCACGGCTCTTAATTGTAAACACAGTCCAGACTGCTGCAGTCATTGCAAATATGATGAAAAAAGCTGGTCATGATGTCCTTCATCTGTCCACTGCATTAGCGCCAATCCATAGGGACGTAATCGTCAACCGTGTAAAGGAACGTATTCGCTACAAAGTGACCGATTGGACGCTGGTTGCGACGAGCTGTGTCGAGGCAGGCATGGATTTCTCGTTCAGAACTGGTTTCCGCGAGAGCGCCAGCACGGCAAGCCTTATTCAAGTTGGCGGTCGCGTTAGCCGTGGTGGCGAGTGGCAAGACGCTAAAACATGGGACTTTCGCTTGATTTCAGATGGTCTTATTACAAGCAATCCATCCTTGGCCGTTTCGCAACGAGTGCTGAATGATCTCCTAAAGGAAAAAAAGTTCGATAGCGATGCACCATGCGACGTTGCGCTTGAGGCCATGAAACGAGAGATTACACAAGGTATGTGTGATCGTGCTAATAAATTGGCCAAGGCTGAAAAAGAAATGGAATATCCAACAGTGAGCGAGCTATGCCGTGTTATATCAGACCAAAGCACTCTTGTTATCGTAAATTCTGACCTAGCTAAAGCTATCCAGAGGAGAGATAAAGTGCCTCGGCTCCGTATAGTAAAGGAAAGTGTAAGAATATGGACTAATAAAATAGAACGGAATCAACTTCCCCTTAGCCTTGTGCTCGGAGATAAGGGGGACCCCGATGCGCTTTATATGTGGGATGCAGAGTATGATCCCGATTTCCTAGGCTACATGGTGGGAGTTCTTCCCATTCTTAAAGGATTCAAGGAGGGAGCATTATTTGTCTAAGCCAAGAGATCCGAACAGACCGGATTCTCCCAATAAGATCTCGGCTTTTTCTGGGAGGCATTCCAGAATATGTTCGAGAACGACCGCTCTGCTGCGAGAGGGCTCATGAGCGCGAGACGATTAATAATTTTTAAGCATTCTTCTCTTATGGGTAACGCGAGCGTGCAGAAGCTCTTTAACCTGGTAAAGGCCGAACGAACGACTGATCCGATGAAACCAACTAGAGATTTTATAGACTACAACGTGACTCTGGGTGGAAAAGAGTTCAAGGAATTCAAGACTGTGGTGGGAGTCTAAACGTGCATATAGCATTATTAAGGAGGTGTTATAAATAAGTGGTAGTAAAACTAGACTGATACGCAGTAAACAGGTATGACTCCCTATCGTATATACTAACAATTTATGAGGACCGGGACAGAAGATGCCTATTAGCGATAACAAAGTGCTGCAGAGGGACATCTCTTCCCCTAATTTGGCAATAAAGGAGGAGGGAATATGGTGGCTTCGACTGAGAATGAACGAATCTATAAATTCCACGCATTGACGGATTTGTGGACCGGCGACGTAAATGGAAAATCGGAGCGCCTGATCACCACCGGCCTGCTCGGCTCCATTCGTTGGTGGTTCGAAGTGTTAGTGCGTGGTCTGGGGGGCAGAGCCTGCGACCCAACCGATACGAAATGTGAAGACCGGAACCATTGCGTTGTCTGCGAACTATTCGGTTGCACCGGCTGGGCGCGTAAGTTCAGATTTGAAGTCCTGGACAAAGATTGCAATATCCGAGAGACCAGGAACAATGCGAGAACTAATATCTCACCTCAAATAAAGAAAGACGATGAGTTTAGTCTTCGCTTCACAGCCCTCCGCCCGATCTGCAATGAAGAGTGGACTCTTTTGGACGCCACCCTTCGCCTGATTGCTGATTATGGAGCCATCGGCGGCAAGACGGTGTTCAAGCCGACGGACGAATCCGATCGAGAGAAAGAAATCCATCATCAAGATTATGGGATCGTAGAGATAGTCAAAGTCGACCCACAAATAAAAGTTCCAAAGGTCATGGAAGTAGAAAAATACATTTTAGACGAGCGGTGGAGAAAACCGGAGCTAAAAGACTCTGATTTTAGTTGGGCATCACTCAAGTATTTTTGGTTTGTTGGGGACAAGACACTTACCCGCTGCTACGCCAACTCCAGTTCCTTCAACAGAGTGCTGGGGAGAAAAGAAAGCAAGGCGTGCAGTGATTGCGGGCAGATCCACAATCCGCCCAACAAATGCCCAAAGACAAAGAAACACCCGAGCCGAGAGAGCGAACAACTTGTCGATGACAACGATAGAATATCCAAGTGGCTTGCCGGCTCACAGCAGGAGAGCAAGAAGGTCTTCAGTTTCAAGAATCCCGCGAGAACCTTTGGCTTCGTAAAACCTGGATTGATCGATTTCAACACCATGAAACAGCGTCTGACAAACGCTTGGGGACAGAACGGCTGGAATTTCCTTACCGGTGACGAGATCATCGTCCAGCTAATCGCCGTGAAGGAGGACCGCTCATGAGTTTCGATTATTACGCCTCACTGGCCGAAATGGAAGCCTGCCCTAAGCAGGTGAATGAGTCTGCTCTCGCTTCCGGCTTTGTCGATAAATGCACGGTTTGGTGCTGCCGCGATGGGAAGAAAAACGATGCACGTCAATGCTACATGAAACGGGCGGCCGAGCTGGAGCTCAATTTGCTCCAGGACCTTCACTTTGAGCCGGACCATACTTCCCTGCCGTATTTGACTTGGTTCTGCATCGACGTATCCTTCACCCTGAAATCCCACTGGTACTCGAAGGACGACCGGCCCTTTCATGTGCTGGACAACCCGGTGCGCAAGGACCGCGTCTTTGGTGTGCCGTTCATGTCCGCGGCTTCCTGGAAGGGGCTTCTGCGCTGGGCTTGCAGGATGCAGGCGGGCTTATCCAAGCATCTTGAAACGCACGATATGAAAATGGATGGTTGGAACGACCCTCCCTGGATCGTCCATCTCTTCGGCAACGAGAAGAGTGAACAGAAAGATTTCCGGTCGGGCGCACTGGTTTTTTATTCCACGTGGTTCGACAAAGTTGGCTTTGAGGTGATCAATCCCCATAGTCGCAAGACCCGTGCCGGAACGCAGCCTATTTACTACGAGGTCGTCCCGGCCGGGACAAAAGGGAGGCTGAGGCTGCTCTACGCGCCTTTTCCGGGGGAAATCGAACGCGACAAGGTAAGGCCGGCCGATTTTATTGACGATCTTCTCGACAGTATAAGGGCGCTTCTCGAAACATATGGCATTTCCGCTAAGCGCACTGCTGGATGGGGCTCTGCGCGGATCAATACCAATGAGGAGTCGAAAATATACTTTGTGGAAGGTGGCTGGCTGCACGAGCTTATTGGGGAAGTAGCCACGATAAGTCAATATGAACCCCCAAAACAGACCTTCGAAACTTTAATGGATAAGGGAGGTAAACCACTCAGTCGTCTGCTTGATAAGAATGGGGAACTTCTTAGCAAAACACAATTCAAGAAGCTTGAAGGCGAAAAACTCTGTACGAATGCCGAGTTCGAGGACTTTAAGGCATGGTATGAAAAATACGGTGATGAACACAGAAGGCGTCTCGATACATCTACAAAGGATAATCAATCGCTCCAAACAAGGGAACTCCCTTTCGACAGGCTTATGGATGTCTTGAAAGAAGGCCGATTTGCCCGGCAGGGAGGTGACCAATGACGGAATTTCAACTTCCGGAGACGTTGCGGGAGCATCGCCCTCTGCTTTTAGCGTGTGAGGCGATCGGCTGGCTTCATATGACCGGAAAGGCCAAAATCGATTTCCTGCGGGAGCACGGTGGGCAAAAAAGCGGCTACGAATACGAAAAATGGGATGAACTGGAGAGCCCGCCATTCCCGTGGGAGGGCCTTCTTAAGTGGTTGAAAGACAAGTTTCCGTTGAACAAAGACGCCTGGCCCGGCGCTCTCACGGAGTTTATACGAAAGCATAGAAAAATAGACAGTGGTTTGCTCGGTCTGCTCCAAGCCGGCCATGGCATGGCATCGGGTATCGAAAAGAATCTACCATCGTCCACCGCCACATATCTGGGGCAGAATATCAAGCACATGTGGTTGTCCACAGCCTTTGGCTACCCTGCCCGCAACCTTTTGGCCGACCCGCCGGAATTGCTTACTGATTCTGGCTGGAAAGGGCTGCTTGAGCAGATCCGGAATCTCCTCACCGAGCTTCAGCAGCTTGGCGACAATGCTTCCCCAAGCGACCTTGATGGCTGGCAGCGTTGGCGAAATGAAGCGGTGGGGCCCGAAGGATGGCTGCGCAAGGCATTTACCAGTACTCTGGCCGAAACCAGGTTGCCCAACAACGATGTTACGCTCTTTGACCAGTCCTATGTCGCGGCCGCCTTGTTCAAAAGCGCTGTGGCTGGGGCGATCCTTGAGGGCAGTTCATTTCCCTGGTCCAGCTACAATCTCAAACAACAGACCCGCTGGCGGCTCCTAACCGTCGGGATCGGGGCCGACCACTACGAAGCCCGCGCGGTAAAGATCGGCGACTGGACCGGGGCGCGGTTTGCGCTGGACGAGTTTTTCACCAAAGTCTGCAAGCTCGTTGAGGTCGATCTGGCGGTCGGCTCTCTTTTATACAGGGATGGAGAGGTGTGTGTCTTTTGCTTCCCCGGGGAACGGCCCGACCACGACCAGCAAGAGTATCAGGGTGGTGATTTACAAATCGCGGATTGGCAAACCTGGCTGACGGAACAGATTGACGGCTATGCTCGTGAAGCCAGCCTCGAGACGCCGCCTTACTGCAGCATCAGTGAACCTTCTCGATCTCTTGTGGGAATGACAGCTGAAATCCGGAAGGCGCACGAAACGATGGAAGTGCCGTTGCACCGCAATTGGCGGATTTCCGGGCAGGATTCGCCTGATGGCCATGTCTGTCCCGTATGTCTTGTGCGCAGGAGCCGCTCAGTTACAGATAAGCAAATGCCTTGCGATCCGTGCAAAGAACGACGGACTCACCGCCTGAACATGTGGTTGGAGGGAAAGTTCGGATCAGACTCCATCTGGATCAGTGAGGTGGCCGATGCGAATGACCGCGTAGCCCTTATCACAATGAGTCTGGACATAGAGCCCTGGTTGGATGGAACCCGGCTGGATTCTCTCAGAGCTCAAGCTATTGCGGAGTGGCGCAAGTTCAATCCTGTCTTAAAAAACAAGCCAAACCCCATTGATCCCTCCGCTTGTTTCGAAAGCCTCTTTCAGTACATCAAAGGAAAACTCCAATCCTTTGACAAGGCAGACCCCGTGCTGAGCAGCCTACAGGAGGGATACCAATACGAGACAGATTGGCCACCTTTCTTCTCCAAAATCGTCGAAGATCGCGTCCCCAACGACCATCTTACATGGGACAATCTTGATGAAAGTGGCCGTGCCGCATGGCTCGCGCATCAGTTGTTTCGCAAGCTCGCCTCACCAGGCCGTATCTATCGCTTCGAGCGGCAGACCGAAGATTTCTTTAGAGAACTTCTTGCCGAATTCCGCGATATAGCGGCCGCAGACTCGAATCGCTGGCGCGTGCGCCGTCTGGTTATCAAGCCGGATAGCAGCGGTTCATCCGGTCCGTGGGAAGACCATCAGACCTATGGCGGACGCTATGGGGATGCTCCCGTAAGCCTGTTGTATCGGGAAAAGGACAACGACTTCCTTACCATCTGCAACCTGGCCCGTCTTTTGAAACCGAAAGACGGCAAGGATAGCCTGAGCGGGGCCTCTCTGGATTTGAAAACGGATGACAGTATGGAAGTCAAGCGGCTAAAGGTTCAATCGGCAGAGGACGTGCCAGATACTCTGGGCGTTTATCATCAGGTGATCCCCCTTGAGCTTTCACCAGTGCGCTTTCGGATCCTTCTGCCGCTTGAGGCCGCATCAACTTGCGTGGATCGGGCAATCGAAGCATGGCGCGATCAATTCGCCCGTGTCTGGGACCGTCTGCCGCTTCGAGTTGGAATCGTGGCCTTTCCCCGAATGATGCCGTTTCAGGCTGTAATAGAAGCGGCGCGGAACATCGAAGGTGATCTGGATAGGATTAAGAAGCCTGAAACGTGGCAGGTAGCGAAATGCGAAACGCGGGACGGCGTCACCGCCCTTTGCATCAAGTCGCTAGATCATCGACACGAGTTTCATCAAACCATACCTATCGGGCTCCCTGATGGGAGAGAAGATGTGTTTTATCCATACCTTGCCGTTGAGGACAAACAGGTTCGTTTTCCGTTGGACTTTAAGCACCCGGATGGCCAGGTTTTCAGGCATGCGAAGGACATGCGGGGTGGGGACAGGGTTCTTGTACATCCCTCACTTATTTCCACGATTTTCATGGACGACACGGCCAAGCGTTTCGAATCCTTATCCCCCAGACAGCTAACGGAATGGCTTCAGATGAGGGATCTCTGGAGGCTGATAAGCCGGCATGCACCTACTCAGACCGCGCTCCGCGGCGCATGGTCGGAAATTGTCGAGCGACGCGAGGCCTGGCAAGGACCGGACGGAACATTACTCGAAGAAGGAAAAACGGCATGGCTTGATTTCGCACGTGCGGTGTTCCATAAACGCCTCGGTCTTCTAGGTGCTTGCCTTGAAACGTTGGTGGAAGCCGCCGGAGACGGACTCCTGGAATGGAGCCTGGAATGGCACATGGGCGTATTGAAAAAGCAAGTATCAGGAGGTGACTAATGACAAATGACGGAAATACAATTAAAAAGACAAAGGCCTTTGAGACCTATCAGTTCGCCGGCATGGCGCTCGATCCCATCCATGTCGGCACGGGCGGAACTCGGCTAGGCCGGGTGGATAGCACCATCGTTCGCGACCCGGTGACACGGATACCAAAGATTCCCGGCTCGAGCCTGGCGGGAGTCATGCGAGCCTACACAGCTATGGCAAAGGAAAAATACCCCCACTGCGCCGGCCTTGGTCAGCCGGAGCGCGACGGTGCAGGGGGTCATTGCGGACAGGCTGATTGTCCTGTATGCACGGTATTCGGTTTTGCCAAAGGCATAGGCTCAAGCGGTGGATTCGCAGGATTGGCTGCGTTCAGCGATATGCAGGTGCTGCTCTTTCCCGTAGCCTCACAATTGGGACCACGATGGATCACCTGCCCCATGGCATTACGGCAAACCGGCATTGAGGCATTCTCGAAACTAGAGGATCCGCCTGAGCAGCAGATCATCATCTATCGTAAATCGGACGGGACTGCGGATCAGACATCATTGAATCTCGGCTGGCTTCTTCTTCCAGTCAAGACTGATTGGCCACAACTGGATAATATATCCGAGGAGTTGACAAAGTTGAGTATACCGGAATACATCATCCCCCGCCCTCGTGTCGTTTCCGAACACATCATCAGTCGCCTTGGTGTCGTTTCCGACAAATTGTTCGTCCATATTGTGAACAGCAACCTTGAGGTCAGAACCTCGGTTGCCATCGATCCGGCCACCGGCGCGGCCGAGGAAGGAGCGCTATTTACTTATGAAGCCCTTCCTCGAGGCTCAGTGCTTTTTTGGGAGCTAATCTGCCGGAATCCAAAACACTTTAAGATTGGTCAAGATGATGTGAAGGCGGTCGACTCGCCGGAGATGGTCAA
>Ga0255345_1005875_pt1 | contig 12299 bp, 9 predicted proteins | sample wastewater_treat_6_FD_192415 | JGI IMG/M metagenome (GOLD analysis project Ga0255345, IMG submission 192415) | Wastewater microbial communities from Lulu Island WWTP, Vancouver, Canada - plant20 | ecosystem: Engineered > WWTP > Wastewater > Unclassified | place: Canada: Vancouver, British... | reverse complement strand
ACGATACTGCCACAATGGATCGCCAACGCGTAATGGGCATCATCACAGAGGTTGGCGGAGCTACCTCTCATACCGCAATTTTGGCGCGCGGTTATAAGATCCCGGCTTTATTGGGTGTTTCAGATGCGACAGAAATCCTGAAAAATGGTGATAACGTTATCCTGGATGCGCTCAAGGGTACAGTTTTAATTGAGCCGGATAAGAACACTATCGAGGTATATCGGCAAAAGCTGGTGGAATATATCAAAGAAGAAAGAGAAACCAGTGAATATCTGGATAAAATTCCTTTGGTCGCAAGTGGTGAACGTTTTAGTGTTGGTTTGAACATCGGTGGAACGGAACCCGAAGAAGGCTTCAAGTATGTTGACTTTGTCGGGCTCTTCCGTACCGAGTTCCTGTACATGGGTAGTGAATACATGCCTACCGAAGAAGAACAATTCGAAGCCTACAAGAAGGTATTGGCTAATGCGATGGGCAATCCGGTCACTTTGCGCACGCTGGATATTGGCGGCGACAAGACCTTGAGATACATGGCACTTCCCAAAGAAGATAATCCCTTCCTGGGTAATCGGGCGCTACGCTTGTGTCTACAGCATTTGGATATGTTCAAAACGCAACTTCGAGCAGCTCTGCGTGCCTCGGCTTTCGGGAACTTGCAAATCATGTTCCCGATGGTTGGAACAATGGATGACATCCGCGCTGCAAACAAGATCGTGGCTGAGGTCAAGTCAGAATTGCATGCTGAGGGCATCGCATTCGATGAGCGGATCAAGATTGGTATCATGATCGAGATCCCTTCAATCGCGATGATCGCTGATCAGGCAGTCAAGGAAGTCGACTTTGGAAGCGTCGGCACAAACGACCTGACCCAGTATTTGCATGCTGTCGATCGAATGAATCCTGCGATCACAAACTACTATCACAGCATGAGCCCTGCCATGTTCCGTGTTTTGGGTAAGGTCTTCAAGGAATTCAACAAAGCCGGCAAGGAAATTTCTGTTTGTGGCGAATTAGCGGGAGATCATTTGGGCGCTTTAGTGATGTTTGGTTTGGGTTTGCGCAAATTCAGCATGAACTCCTCGAACATTGCTCGTGTTAAACGCACACTTTCGCTCTTCACCCTTGAAGAGACTGAAAACATTGCTAAGAAAGTCCAGGAGCTGAGTACCCAGGCAGAGGTGATAGAGTTCGTTAAAGGCGAGGTAGAAAAGAAAAATTGAGGGAAATCAAAGTTAAAAAAACAAGGTCAGCTTTTTACGACCTTGTTTTTTTAATTCTGTGTACAGACACTTATTTAACCTGCTTCTCAATCTTTCGTCTGTCATAGAGCTCGGTTTTCATCCCCCAGACAATCAAAAGCAATGAAACCGGAAATCCGATCGCCATGATCAGGTTAGGTCTTTTGCGGACAATCTTAAGCATGTCTGTCCTGTTGACAATTTGAAGACTGGCGGTGTGGTCGATATTCTTAATTACAGAATAAGCTTCCTCACCATGCATTAATAATGGGTAATCGATTTTGCCTTCAAGCTTTAACTGTAATTCGGTCCCTGGCTGCACTTCAGTTGGCAAGTTTTCTGATATTTCAATAAGACTCTCTCGCAATTTACTACTGGAATAAGGGATTTTGTCTTTCCAGGATAAAGTTGTGGTTTGCTCGTAGAACAAGAAAGTCCGGTCTTCCTTGGGATCGAAAAGGGTTAAAGAGAGTGGATCTGCATCAATGAGTCCACCAGCTGTTTGGGGGCCGACATAAACGAGATTGATCCTGCTGCCCGGACTAGCGAATACAATTTGTTGCTTGTCGCTGTTCAAATATATTCGTTGAAAAAAGTTATTGATCAGATCCGTGTCTGTCTTGCCCATAACTGCATAGACAGAGGTAAGCGCCAGGATAAAGATCAGGATGCCGATTCCAATTACAAATAAGGGCAAGCTTGGTTTTTGAAAAAATTTCACCTTGATATCCTCTACTTTTTCTACTAAATTCATTTTTGTTCGAGTATAATGTAATTAGTCTATACAAAAGCAAATTTCCTGCATATAATAACCAATCTAAATCCGTTTTTTGGAGGTGAATGTGAAACTAACCGATTTGATTAGACCAAACCTAATAGCCGTAGGCGTGCATGTTGAGGATTGGGAAGAAGCCGTAAGAGAATCAGGTCGTCTATTGGTTGAAGACAAGGCGGTTGAGCCCCGTTTTGTTGACGCGATGATTGAGGGCGTGAAAGAGTTTGGCCCTTATATCGTACTTGCGCCTGGTTTTGCGATGCCACATGCCAAGGCTGAAGCAGGCTGTATTAAGACGAGTATGTCTCTGATTACCCTGACTGAGCCGGTGGAATTTGGGAATCCTGATAACGATCCGGTATATGTTGTTGCAGCTTTGACTGCCAAAGATCACAGCGAGCATATCGGAGCATTGAGCCAACTGGCAGATGTTCTGGCTAATGATACGGTAGTTGACGAATTGGCGGCAGCCAAGAGTGTCGAAGAGATTCTCACAATCATCAACTCCTACACAGAATAACCTGATGTAGGAGCTTTATTTAAAAGGAGTAGGAATGATAAAAATCTTTACAGTATGTCCACAAGGATTGGGCAGCAGCCTGATCGCCAAGATCAACGTCCAAAAAGCCCTCGAAAAGTTAGGAGTCGAAGGCGAAGTAGAAACAGCCGGGGTAACCTCCATCACTGGTCAAACTTTTGACCTGATCGTTACCGTGCCAGATATGCGTGATTCTTTGGATCGCGTTGATCCTGCCAAACTCGTTTTCGTTACAAACTTCTTCAAACGAGATGACATTGCGGATACTCTCGAAACTAAGTTCCGCGAAATGGGTTTAATAGAATAACAATTAGCCATTACTCCGCGAAGCAATCTTCGCGGAGTAATTTATCAAGAAAAAGGAGGCACTATCGAATAAACAATAAATGCACTTTGTAGTAGGTTTATATACATTCAATTCATTTTTTTTATTCTCAAAGGAGTTTGAAATGCAAGTAATTCTTGATATTCTTAATTTTATCGGTGAGCAACTGCTCTCATCATACAGCATTGTCCTTGGCCTGGTTGCACTGGTCGGTTTGTTGCTGTTGAAGAAACCAACTCCGCAGATTATTAGCGGTGTTATTAAAACTATCGTCGGTGTTATCATTATTAGCGCCGGTGCGGGTGTTTTGGTTGGCGGTATTAATCCTCTTACCAATATCATTAACCATGTGCTGGGCGTGCAAGGCGTTCTGCCCACCAATGAAGCAGCCCTGCCCTTTGCCCTTGAAAAATTTGGCCAGATTGGTTCACTTGTCATGGTTGGCGGCTTTTTGCTCAATCTGCTTTTAGCACGCTTCACCAAGTACAAGTTCATCTATCTGACCGGACACATTATGCTCTATGTTTCTCTTTTCGTCGTTATTGTTTTGAATGCGACTATTGGTCTGGAAGGCTGGAAACTCTGGTTGGCTGGAACGGTCGTAATGGGTCTCTATTTCACTCTTATGCCCGCTCTCAACTACCCGGGCACGAAGGATGTGACTGGAGGCGAAAAATTCTCAGTGGGTCATACCGGTGATTTCTCTTACTGGTTCTCTTACGAAGTTGGCAAACTCTTCAAGAAGAACACTCGTTCAGCTGAAGAATTCAACCTTCCCAAGAGCCTGAGCTTCTTCCGCGACACTACCTCCAGCCTTGCCCTGACACTGCTGCCGATCTTCCTGATCCTGACTCTGATTTCCTGGAATTATGTAGCGACCGAAGTAGCTGGTGGTCAAAACCCGATAATTTTCGCTATTACCAGTTCTTTGACCTTTGCAGCTGGTATGGCGATTGTGTTGGCTGGCGTTCGCATGATGCTTGGCGAGATCATCCCTGCTTTTGCTGGTATTTCTGAGAAGTTGGTTCCCGGAGCCGTGCCTGCTTTTGACTGCCCGGTAGTTTTTCCATATGCTCCGACTGCGCTGCTGTTCGGCTTCATTTCAATGTTTATCGGAATGGTTATTGGGACCGCACTTCTGTTGGTCTTCAAGAGCCCCTTTGTTATTCTGCCTGGTATCGTCCCAGCCTTTTTTGCTGGCGGAACATCCGGTATATTCGGAAACGCTAAAGGTGGTTGGAAGGGAGCCGTGGTTGGGCCATTTATCATGGGTCTGGTCATGCAGATTGGTACCGCGCTATTGATTCCTTTCACCGGCGAGCTCTTTGATAAAGGCGCTACCTTTGGCGATCCCTTCTATGCTACGGTTGGTCTTGCGTTCGCCAAAGCTTCCGATTTGATTGGAAAGGGCGGTGTCATCGGTATTATCGTTCTGGCAGCCGTCGTCCTCTTAACTGTCTTGGTTTTCATTCTCGGTAAGAATTACCATCATCTTGAAGATGCTGCGGTTGAAAAAGAATAATTAATCATTCGTTAGGTGGCCGGTTATCCAATTGCCGGCCACATTCCATCACGAATAGCGTTATACTAATAGTACTTACAGAGGGTGTTGGCGATAGTCAGCTCCCCATTTTCATGATAAAAGAAGGAGAAACATGCAAGGTAATACTCCCTTTCAGGAAGAAGCAATAAATGCAATCAGGTTTTTAAGTGCCGACGCGGTACAAAAAGCCAACTCCGGACATCCCGGACAACCAATGGGTTCGGCAGCCATTGCCTATACCCTCTTCACCAGACATCTGAAGTTCAATCCTGCCAATCCGAATTGGATTGATCGGGATCGCTTCATCCTTTCAGCTGGTCACGGTTCAATGCTGCTCTATAGCTTGTTCTATTTGACAGGATACGAAGATATGACCATGGAGCAACTTAAACAATTCCGCCAGCCCAACAGTCTTACCCCTGGTCATCCGGAATTTGGGCACACCGCAGGTGTGGAAACCACAACTGGTCCATTGGGTCAAGGGCTTTCTGTCGCGGTTGGAATGGCGATGGCAGAAGCACATCTTGCTGCTGTTTATAACACTCCCGAAAATAAAGTGATCGACCATTACACCTATGTAATTGCCGGGGATGGTGACCTGATGGAAGGCGTGACTTCAGAAGCGTCTTCATTGGCGGGTCATTTTGGCCTGGGAAAGTTGATAGTTTTTTATGATGACAATCGCATCACGATCGATGGTGGAACGGAAATTACCTTTACAGAGGATCGCGCCAAACGCTACGAAGCCTACGGCTGGCAGGTTTTGCATGTTGCCAATGGCAACAATGTCGAAGAGATCGACAAAGCAATTCTTTTGGCAAAACAGGATCCACGGCCCTCGATGATTATTTGCCGAACAAATATCGGCTATGGTTTTCCAACCTGGCAAGATAAATCAGAGGCACATTCCGGAATTCCCAGTGACGAAGAACTGGCAGGAGCAAAAAAAGCCCTTGGTTATCCGACCGAACCAAAGTTTTATGTCAGCGATGAGGTTCTGGCTCATTATCGTGAGGCTTTGGATCGCGGGAAGAAGGCTCAGGAAAAGTGGGAAAAGGTTTTTGCAGCCTATACCAAAGCGGAACCCAAACTGGCTGCCCAGTTTAAACGAATTGTAAAAGGCGAGTTGCCTGAAAATTGGGCGGAGGTTTTGCCAACATTCGAAGCCAATCCCAAGGGATTGGCGACCCGTTCGGCATCCCATAAGATCATTAACGCCCTTGCAGGTGTTCTGCCCGAATTGGTAGGCGGTTCGGCTGATCTGAGCGGTTCCAACTCGACAACGATCGAAAACACACTACTCTTCCAAAAAGAAAGCTACAAAGGTCGCTATATTCCCTACGGCGTGCGTGAGCATGGCATGGGAGCGATCTGTAATGGTTTGAACCAGCATGGCGGTTTCATTTCCTTTGCCGCCACTTTCCTGGTGTTCTCTGATTATTTGCGACCCGCTATTCGTCTTTCAGCGCTCTCTGATACCGGCAGTATCTGGATCTTCTCCCATGACAGCTTCTGTCTGGGACAGGATGGCCCTACCCATCAACCAATTGAGCACCTGAGCAGTTTCAGGGCGATGCCTAACCTGGTGACCTTGCGCCCAGCAGATGCGAACGAGACTGTCAGCGCCTGGAAGATCGCCATCGAACGAAGACATGCTCCAACCCTGTTGGCGCTGACCCGCCAGGCGGTACCAACCTTTGACCGCAAGAAATTTGCCTGCGCGTGCGGCACCGAAAAAGGTGCCTATGTGATGGCTGATCTGGGTCCGGCACCGGTTGAACTGGTCTTGATGGCGACAGGTTCAGAGGTTGAACTGGCTGTCAAAGCTGCTGAGATCCTGGCAGAAGAAGGGCACGGCGTGCGCGTTATTTCGATGCCCAGTTGGGAGTTGTTTGAAGCCCAACCACAGGCTTATCAGGATGAGGTCATGCTCCCGCAGGTCAAAGCACGTCTGGCTATCGAAGCTGGCACCAGCCTTGGCTGGCATAAGTGGGTTGGTTCCGAAGGCAAGATGATCACGATCGACCGCTTTGGCATGAGCGCTCCGAATGACTTCCTGTTCAAGGAATTTGGCTTCAACCTCGAGGAAGTGCTCGGGAAAAGCCGGGAATTGCTGAAAAAGCAGTTCATAACCGCTTAGACTTTTACTACTGATAATGGAGGCTCTCTGAAAGGGGAGCCTCATGTTTTAGGTTTTGTAGGGTATGTTGTAACCTGCTGTTAATCCTTGTGTAGGGGCGGATATTATGCCCTTTGGATACTACCGGGTCCGCCTGCCAACATGACAATGCGGTTAAATGATTCTGGCGGGCGTACCCAGGGGGCACAGGTGGCAATCCATGTCTACATATACTTTTCTCAGCAAGATTTAAGAGTTAAAACATGAACTTCTAAAAAGCATAAGTATTGACAATGTAAAGTAAATGTATTACAATCGCCATGAAAATTAGAGGTGAGGAAAATGAGCGATACAAGTGTAAGTTTTAGAATCGATCAGGAGTTAAAAGACAAAGCCGTTGCTCTCTTTGATCAGCTTGGGCTTAGCCTTAGCGCTGCCATCCAGGTTTTCCTGAGGCAGGCTGTGCGTGAGGGTGGGTTGCCTTTTGAGGTCACGACCAGAGTGCCAACAGATGCCACCATCGCCGCTATGCTGGAAGCGGAACAGATCTCTAAAGATCCGGAAGCTGCAAGCTACAATACAGTTGAGGAATTGCTTAAAAATCTTAAACAATGAAGTACGAAATTAAGTTTACTTCTCAGTTTAAGAAAGATATTAAACGAGCTATGAAACGAGGGCTCGATGAAGCCAAGTTCTCAAGTATTCTGATGATCTTAGGTGAAGGCACTCCAATCCCTGAACAATACCGTGACCATTCACTTTCCGGACGGTGGGTAAATCATCGGGAATTGCACATTGAACCGGACTGGTTATTGATCTATTATCGAGAGGAAAGTGTATTGGTTCTTACACTTGTGCGTACAGGCTCTCACAGTGATCTGTTCAAATAAAAAATCTTATAACGCTTTGTGTTACCACATCCAGGTGACGGTATCAGAGCAGGGTAAAGAACAGTAGGCCGGATTCCGAAAGAATCCGGCAGAGGTCGCAGACCTCCAATGGATTGTTTACGCGCGTGGCCTCCTGTCCATGCGCGAACGGCAGTAATAATGCGGTTTTACCACATCAACGCTGTTCTGATTGAGTAATTCAAGCGCTTTTTCCATACGGGATCTTTTGTCAAGGAATGGTCGGATTGCGATGAAACTGTTGATGGTAAGGCAGTATGAGCTCGCATTTAGTAGGTTTAATTACAAACCTATTTCGCGAGCTCACTCAACAAATATTGCTACACCTTTCACTTTAATCTGTCATCGCGAGGAGTCCGTAAGGACGACGTGGCGATCCGCTTTAATGTATTTAAAACTCCGAATCCTCACTCACTGGAATCCAAATGGTTTTTAAGGTTAACTCAGTCCTAATGTTTTCGGGTAAGTTTTGATAGTTTTCTTTAATTGAGTCAATTAGGTTTTCGGAATCCCATAACCGAACTTTAAAATAGTCCTCTTTTGCCTCCTTTAATGCCGGATCGGTAAAACCTCCCCAGGAAACGACGAGACCATAATCTGCGTGATAATCTGCAATCAAGCCTTTTAATTCACGTATCACTTTAACATCAGTTTTCGATTCGCTTGACTTAACTTGAACGATCAATCTTGGCGATTGGAGCCCTAGAGATCCACTTCCAGCGAGAATATCAACACCACCATCCGCTCCTTCTGAAGCAGTCTCAACAACATAACCTTGAGCTTCTAATACATCAGCAACTAAATCTGCCAATGGATGGCCTTTAAACTTCGAAATAATGATACTTTTTATCTGGTCATTCGCTATAGATTCCAAGTCATAGGGTCCGTCATCTAGGTCATCCCCTGGGTAATCAATTAACTCATGACCTAAAAATTTAAGCATTCTTTTTTCTGCATTTTCAGAACGAGGTCTGCTTATGGTCAATTGAGCCCCAAAGGCATACAAAAGATCTTGGTCAATTTTGGTTCTTGGAATTTCCTTGAGCCAGGTTACAGGAACAGTATGTCGAAATCCTTCAGGGTTATTTGTAATGTATTTGTAATTCCCAGTAACTTTGCCTAAGTGAATTGTCGATTGTTTGGATGGCATAACAATAGTATCCCCTACCAGTAGGTCCTTTTTGAAATGCCAAAGTTGATGTGCCCAATTTTTGATTGCGCCTGCTTTTTCTTCTGGATAAACCTCCTCTACAAATTCCCGAAGAGATTCGATGCTATCAAATTTATTTAGATCACCTATTCGTTCAAAACCGATTAAAGTGACATTGTTGTCCAATGCGAACTTTAATCGCTCTCCATATTTACCCGCTTTTACGACCCATAATGTCATAATATGCTCCTTTTCTAACTTCCTAGCCCACAATGTTCACCAATCGTCCAGGGACGACGATAACTTTGCGGATGGGGCGGCCTTCCAGCGCTGCCTGGGCTTGCTCGCTCGCCAGCGCCAGCTTTTTGGCTTCCTCTTCGCTGATGCCCGGTTCAACTTCAATGCGGTCGCGCAGTTTGCCGTTGACCTGCACGATCAAGGTGATCAGCTCATCTTTGGCGGCTTCTTCGTCCACCTCGGGCCAGGGCTGCAGGTGGATCGAATAGGGCTTGCCCAGCTTTTCCCACAGTTCTTCGGCGATATGCGGGCAGACGGGCGCCATCATGCGCAGATAAAGATCGACGGTCTCGTCCCAGGCCGGGCTGCCATAAGCGCCGACGTTCTTGGCGCGCTGCATCTCGTTGAGCAGTTCCATCAGGCTGGAGACGATGGTGTTGAATTCAAAGTTTTCGTAGTCGTAGGTCACCCGTTTGAGCGTCTGATGGGCTTTGCGGCGCAGCGCTTTCAGGGTGTCTTCGTCAGCTTTACCGGCACAGGGTTCCAGTATGGCGTGCCAGACCCTTCTCAGCCAGCGGCTGTTTCCTTCAATGCCAGTGCTCGACCAGGGTCCGCCCAGTTCCCAACGGCAGAAGAAGATCAGATAGGCTCTGACCGTATCAGCGCCGTAGCGCTCAACCAGATCGTCAGGATTGATCACATTGCCGCGGCTCTTGCTCATTTTCTCGCCGTCCTCGCCCAGGACCATGCCCTGGTTGCGCAGCTGCAGCATCGGTTCGTTGCCGGTCACAATGCCGCAATCGCGGGCGGCTTTGTGGAAGAAGCGCGTGTAGATGAGGTGCATGGTGGCATGCTCAATCCCGCCGGTATAGGTATCGACCGGCATCCAGTAGCGGAATTGCTCCGGATCGAACGGACCTTCTGTGTAATGCGGGCTGAGGTAGCGCAGGTGGTACCAGCTGGAGCACATGAAGGTGTCCATCGTGTCGGTTTCGCGTTCTGCTTCGCCGCCGCAGACCGGGCAGGTGGTAAAACGCCAGGTGGGGTGCAGCTTGAGCGGGCTCTCGCCGGTGGGCAGCCATTCGACGTCATCCGGCAGCAGAACCGGCAGCTGCTCCTCGGGAACGGGCACGGCGCCGCAAGTCGGGCAATAGACGATCGGAATTGGCGCGCCCCAATAGCGCTGACGGCTGATAAGCCAGTCGTGCAGGCGAAAGTTGGTGGTCGCCTTGCCAACGCCGAGTTCTTCCACATAGCGCACGGCAGCATCGAAAGTTTCGGCTTCGGGCGTGCCGGTCAGGGGTCCGGAGTTGACCATGGAACCGTGGGCTTCGACTGCTTCGGTCATTTCTTCAGGCAGTGGCAGCTCGGTGCCTTCAGGGTGGATAACGATCTTGACCGGCAGGTTGAACTGACGGGCAAACTCAAAGTCGCGCTGGTCATGCCCCGGAACTGCCATGATCGCGCCGGTGCCGTAACTCATCAGGACGTAATCTGCCACCCAGATGGGGATGTGTTCACCCGAGACTGGATTGATCGCGTAGCCGCCGGTGAAGACACCTGTTTTTTCCCTTGTGAGCGATTCGCGCTGGATGTCAGACTGGCGCTTGGCCTGTTCCTGATAGGCGCGAACCTGGTCGAGCTGAGATGGTGTGACGATCTTTTCGACCAGAGGATGTTCGGGTGAGAGCACCATGAAGGTGACCCCCCAAAGCGTATCAGGTCTGGTGGTGAAGACTTCGATCGGGTCGCCTCCTTCGGTACTGAAGATCACAGCCGCGCCCTGTGAGCGTCCGATCCACTTCCTTTGCAGGGTCTTGACGTGTTCGGGCCAGTCGAGCTCATCGTAATGGAGCAGTTCTTCGGCGTAGTTGGATGTGCGGAAGAACCATTGTTTCAGGTCCTTGCGGATGACCGGTGTCTCGCAGCGTTCGCAGTGGCGGTCTTCGCCGTGCACCTGTTCACGCGCAAGGGTGGTGTTGCAGCTCGGACAGAAATCAACCGGAGACATTTCCTGATAAGCCAGGTCGTTTTTGAGGAATTGCAGGAACCACCACTGCGTCCAGCGGTAATATTCCGGGTCAGAGGTGATCAGCTCAGAACGCCAATCAAAGCTGTTGCCCATTGATTTAAGCTGTCGGCGCATGCGCTCGATGTTGGAATAGGTCCAGGTTTTCGGATGGATCTTGTGCTTAATGGCAGCGTTTTCGGCGGGCAGTCCAAAAGCGTCGTGTCCGCAGGGGAAGAAAACGTTGTAGCCCTGCATGCGTTTGAAGCGGGCGCGGGTGTCGGAAGGGGTCATGGCATACCAATGACCGATGTGAAGGTCGCCGGAAGCATAGGTAAACATGGTAAGCGCGTAGTATTTGGGCTTGTCGGGGTCTGCCTTGGCGTGGTAGATGCCGTCGGCTTCCCAGCGGGCCTGCCACTTTGGCTCAATCTCTTCGGGCTTGTACATCGGTATTGCGGTTGGGTCGATCATTTTTACTCCTGTTTTTGCTGCTGGATCTTTTGGGAGCCAGCGATTTTTATATTATTGCTCAGGGAATCTGTTTACTTGTTGAACTTAAACAAAAAGTCCCTGCATGCAGGGACGAAGTTGATTCGCGGTACCACCCTGCTTCCCACCTCGAGGGTGAGCAGCTCATGGGAGCGCTAACGGGCTCAGACGTCTGCGGCTAAAGGACATTACCGTAGCCACGCTCTTTTGGGAAGAGAAGCAGGCGAGTAGGGTCTGAGGCACTCCGCTCGTGCCTGCCAGGTCGCAGCGAACCCTGGCTCTCTGGCGGATGACCTATGTTCTGCCAACGTGTTTACCGCCAAAGTATATCACGGGGATAGCCTGTGGTGCAATAGATGAATGTATAAGGCCATGTGCTGGTCTCCTCACAGGCATACATCTTTTTTGATTTTACATTAACAATTGAAGTATACTAATCAAAGGCTTTGCCTCTCGAATCGCAAGCCATAAATGACTTGCCAACCGGGCTGAAAGGGATTTAAATAATGTATAACATTCGGAAAATTCAGGATGATCTTTATAACCTTGGCGTGAATGACCGCCGGATAACGCTTTTTGAAAACGCGCATCCCGTGCCGCGCGGGATGAATTACAACGCTTACCTGCTTTTGGACGAGAAAACCGTTCTGATAGACGCGATCGACCGTGCTGTGCAGGATCAATTCCTTGAAAATCTGACCGCTGCCCTGGCTGGTCGGGAATTGGATTATCTTGTGGTTCAACACATGGAACCCGACCACTGCGCGCTGATCCCCGAGATTAGCCGCCGCTATCCAAAGATGAAGATCGTTGGGAACAAGAAGACCTTCCAGTTCATCTCCCAGTTTTATGAAATTGACCTGACCGATAGAACCCTTGAGGTCAAGGAGGGCGACGTTCTGGAAACCGGACGCCATAAGCTGAGCTTTGTCTTCGCGCCGATGGTGCATTGGCCCGAAGTGATGG
>Ga0255345_1005873_pt1 | contig 12301 bp, 7 predicted proteins | sample wastewater_treat_6_FD_192415 | JGI IMG/M metagenome (GOLD analysis project Ga0255345, IMG submission 192415) | Wastewater microbial communities from Lulu Island WWTP, Vancouver, Canada - plant20 | ecosystem: Engineered > WWTP > Wastewater > Unclassified | place: Canada: Vancouver, British... | reverse complement strand
GTAAAAACGATATTTTACATATAATTAATCACTCAAACCATATTATGAGAATACGATGTTTCTTGAAAAATAGATTGCCTCCTTTTAAAAAGATAAAAACCACGCTTACACAATGGTATCATCGTGTAAGCGAAAAATCAATAACTATTCAATAATAAAATTTGAGAATAAGCTAACTATAGGTAAATAATTCAAGCAAAAGAAACTCTATTCTTTACACAAGCTATAGCTACAACAAGCCCTCTTAATCTTCTATCGATTGTACTTGGCTATCTTTGTTTATTTTTTTCACCAAACCTTGCAATACTTTTCCTGGTCCTACTTCTACAAAGAGGGTTGCTCCATCGGCAATCATATTTTGTACAGATTGTGTCCAGCGAACAGGTGCTGTAAGTTGCTCTACTAATTTGGCTTTAATAATTGTTGGGTCTGTTTCAGCCGAAGCTGTTACATTTTGGTATATCGGACATATTGGGGCTACAATCTGAGCTTTTTCTATTGCCGCAGCCAATTCTACTCGTGCTGGCTCCATTAATGGCGAATGAAAGGCACCACCTACAGGTAATTTTAAGGCTCTTTTTGCACCAGCTTCCAACATGTTGGCACACGCTTCTTCTACCGCAGCTATAGAACCAGAAATAACTAACTGTCCTGGGCAATTATAATTAGCAGCTACCACTACGCCATTGATTGAAGCACATATTTCTTCCACTTTGGCATCATCAAGTGCCAATACCGCAGCCATGGTCGATGGTTCAATTTCGCACGCTTTTTGCATAGCCATTGCACGTTTAGATACCAATACTAAGCCATCTTCAAAACTCAATGCACCAGCAGCCACAAGAGCAGAAAACTCGCCCAACGAATGACCCGCTACCATATCAGGAGCAAATTTATCGCCCATGGTTTTGGCTAATATAACTGAATGTAAAAATACCGCAGGTTGCGTAACTTTGGTTTGACGCAAATCCTCATCTGTTCCTTCGAACATCAAATCGGTAATGCGAAAACCTAATACTTCGTTTGCTTTTTCAAACATCTCTTTCGCTAAAGCTGAATTTTCGTACATATCTTTGCCCATTCCTACAAACTGAGCTCCTTGACCAGGAAATACAAATGCTTTCATTTTGATTATTTTAAATTAAACAACTAAAAAAACAGCATTTTTCATCTGCAATTCTACATTTTTAGCTAAGAATAAAGCTAGAGCAAATGCATCAGATAATGCTAATTAACGTATGTAAATTTTTCGAGTGCAAAAATACTCTTTTTATCATCATACTCAAAAAAAACATAAAAAAAGCTTGTTAAATACAAAAACTTGTACTTACTTTGCACCTTATTCTAAACATAAATAGCTTGTTAGCAAATTATTACAAATTCTTTTAACCTAAACTTGATTTTATTATGGAAAAAACATTCCTAAAATCCAAACGATTTATTCGTTTTTTGCTTGTCTTATGTTGCTTTTTGAGCATATCAGCAAGCATCTTAGCTCAAAATCTTACCAACAAAGCCATTGACAAGAGTGCATCTGGTTTTGGCGATTTACTTGGATCCACCACGTTTTCATTAGCAGATGATAACAATGCTACAACACAACCCAATTTTACCATCGGGGAAATATTTTCTTTTCCAACGGGAATGTCAACTATTACATTAAACAGCATATACACAAATGGGTATGACAGTTGGGGTACAGGAGGCACAAATACAGCTCCACGTTATGCTATTGTTAGCAATCCAAATGTATTGAATAGTGGCTACAAATCAATTACGGATGGTGTAAATCGTTTGGTTATGCGTACGCCTAATCAATCAACCGAAATGTTTCGCTTTAGAGTAGAAGGACATAAACCAGGAGAAAACGTTAGTGTGCAATTTACTGTACAAGAAATAACAAGCAATACGGTTAGTGGTCCAACTCCCCAATTAGTGGTAAACATAAAAGAAGTAGGCGGAAATGACTACAAATACTATCCTCAGTTAGCACAAGGAGGCACATTAAATTTTTCGCAAACTATTGCTAGAAACAGTGGGGCAATTGAGGTAATTGTTAGTAGAGATAACTGGAATGAAGGTGCAAATTTTGTGTACGCTATCAGCAACATTAAGGTGTATGGCACATCGTATCAATATATAGACGCACTTAATTCTACTGTATGTGATGGAGACAATGTTACACTTACAGCAGAAGGGTTTGAGGCTTTCAGCGGTGATTATACATGGGAATCGTCTTCAACAGAAACAGGTCCTTTTACAACTATTGCAGGTGAAATTTCCTCTACTATTAATGTTGATGCATTATTAGGCAATACCTTTTATAAAGTAACTAGAGGAACTGCTACTTCTGAAGTATTTCGATTAAATGCACGTGTATGCTGTAAAGAAACAGCAGGACAACGAATAATTTTTAAAGAAAGCTTTGGCAATGTTCCTAGTGGAACAAGAAAGAATTTTACTGACATAGGAACTACTGGTATTGTTCCATTAACATACAAAGCCACAGGAAATGTGAATGACGGAGAGTATGCCATTGTGTCAAAGACAAACGATGCGGAAGACTTTAGCGTTGGTGGTGGTCATCCATGGTATTGGGCAGGCACTGATCACACAGGAGATGTAGATGGAGGTTTACTGTTCATTAACTGTGGAAATAACATCAAAAACAAACCTGTATATGTACGTAAACTTGATGGAGTTGACTTGTGTAGTAGTACTTATTTATTTTTCTCTCTTTACATGGCAAATCCCGCCAAATCAGGTGGAGCTCCTTCACGTTTCCGCTTAGAAATATGGGGATACACATCTCCAACAGATTCTACCTTAGTAGAAAGTCTTTTGACTGGAGATATTGTAGCAGGAAATTCAGAATGGAAACAATTTGGAACATCATTTTTGCCTGGAGCTTTCCCCGAATTGAAAGTTAAGGTAATCTCATTAAGCGATGCAACGATCGGTAATGACGTTATAATTGATGATATTTCGGTGTCTGTTTGTGCCCCAAGTATAGCTATGGGAGTAAATGGAAATCCAAGTATTACTGAAACTTCTGTAACATGTGGAAACTCTGCCACATTGGATGTGATATCATTAACGGACTTATCTAAATTATTTACATCTACTCCTTACTATAGATGGGAACAAAGTATTGACGATGGAGGAAGTTGGACAGAAACTACACATAGTGGTATTGGCGTTATAACTGCCACTGTTTCGCAAAACGATGAAACTACCCCTACTATTTACAGAGTAATTATAGCAGAAGACGCAACTAGTGCCGAAACTATTTCGGATGGTACAGCATTATCAGATGTATGTGCTACATTTGGTATAACCAATAACGTAAAAGTATCTTGCACATCAAATAACCCTGTACCTGTAATTACATTAGCAACTGATAAAACAATCATTTGTGGTGGTCAAGAAAATGCAACACTAACTGTAACTGTAACAGCTGGCAATGTAGTAAGTTGTATTTGGAAGTATTCAGTAGATGAAGGTACTACATGGATGGATATGACTGAAACAGGAAAAAGTATTCAGGTATCTCCTACTGTAAAAACGAGCTACCAAGTAACTGGACTCAACGAAAATGATTTACCATCAAATACAGAAACTGTAGTAGTAGATGTTACACCACAAGTAACAGTATCGTTAGCTACTAGCACTGCAAAAGTAATACTCGGAGGTACCGCAACACTCACAGCAACCACAACTCCTTCTAGCAATACGCTTGCTTGGACAGTAAACGGAAATTCTTTAGCAGCAACTAATCCACATACAGTTAGTCCTTATCTAACTGAAAGATACCAAGTTACTGCTACTGACGGTTGTACTTCGGCTACTTCAGAATTAGTAGAAATCAAGGTTGAATGGCCTACTGCTTTCATTCCATACAACCAAGATGGGCTGAATGATACGTTCGCTAATGGATTTACTATCATCGTTTTTGATAGATATGGTAAAGCTATTTTTGAAGGAGCAAATGGATGGAATGGCAAAGTAGACGGTATGTTTGCTCAACCTGCAGTTTATTATTATGTAGTTACACTTCCTAATAATCAAGTTAAAAAAGGTACCATTGAAGTAGTAAAACCATAAAATATGAATGAAACTTGCCAAGTAAAACTACTGGGTATTACTTGGCAAGTATCATACAACAATAATAAAAAAGTAGATATATGAAAAATTTAATTATAACAATTCTTTTAATGAGTTTGGCTAGCAATCTATTTGCAGCAATCGACACAAAGTTCCTTGAAGGATACGAACTCCAATCTGTTGATATAAATACACCAGCGAAAGAACATAGCATGTCTTTTCTTTCTAAAGACTCTGTTGTTTATTTAAAAGGAAGTGAAGTATTTATTACAACATTAAATAAAGAAGGAAATCTAAGCAACCCTATTGCATCTGCCCCATTACAAAAACTAGGTATAGAAGGAACTGTGGCATTTGATAGTAAGTTGAATAAAATTTACTTCTCAAAACAAGATAACAAAGGAAATAGCGAACTATACGAATCAACATTTACAAACGGCGTATGGTCTGAACCTAAAGTTCTTTTCATCGAAGGATTGCAAAAATCTCGCGGAAGTGAATCATTTATTACCAATGCAGGATGGAGTTATGCGGTGGCACCTATTATTAATTTTACGAATCCAACCATTGCAAAAAAAGGGAGTCGCATTTATTTCACTTCTAGTTCTATTGAAAACGGATTTGGGGGAACAGACATTTGGTATATCGACCAAAAAGATGAAAAAACATGGTTGTATCCTGTAAATGCAGGAGAATCAATCAATACGACTGCTGATGAAGATTTCGCTTTTGTATATAACGATACTCATTTGTATTTTGCCTCTAAAAAAGAGGGTAATTCTTTTGATATTTTTAAATCAGAAGCTAATGGAAATACGTGGACTGCATCAACTCAATTAGATGCTCCATATAATCTTTCTGGAAATGATTATAACTTAATTGTAAAAGATGGCATTCCATTGCTTATTTCGGATAGAAACACTGGTAATGGGGACGATATTTTTGCTTTTGTAAAACTTCCAGAACCTGAGCCAGAGCCAGAACCAATACCAGAGCCAATACCAGAACCTGTAAAAGAGTTCAAATGGACATTGTTCTTGTTTGATTTTGATAAAGATGTATTAACAGACAAATTCGTAGCAGAGCTAGATGCATTGGCTATACAAATGAAAGACTTCCCAGAAGCTCGTTTTGAAATATCTGGATATACTGACAGCAGAGGTTCAGACAAATACAATGATGCATTATCTTTGCGTAGAGCAAACCGAATAAAAGCATTATTAATAGAAAAAGGATTTAAAGCTGAACAGTTTGAAGTGGTTGGTAACGGAAAAAGAAAGTTAAATATACCGAACGCATCAACTGAGGATGAACATGCTCAAAACCGTAGAGTAGAAGTTAAAATTATAAACCCTATTAACTAATGAATAACATGAAAAAATATTATATAATAGCGTTATCGTTGCTATTCTTCTGTAGCTCACTATTTGCTCAAGGTGAATTCAGGCTTTCTGAACAATTATTTTCCCGTATCAAGCAAAATCCATCTGCAATAGGTAACGATAAAAACTTACAAGTTTTCAATGTAAATCGTATGCAATGGGTAGGAATGGGGTTTGACGAAGCACAAAAATCAACTCTTATCAATGTTCATTCTTATTTTGAAAGCATTCAATCGGGAGTTGGATTATCTTTTTCTTACGATGAATTGGGTATTGCTAACAATACACTAAATGCCAAACTAGCGTATGCTTACAATATAGACTTAACTGAAAACAGTTTATTATCACTAGGTCTAGGTGCAGGTGTTATTAACAAAACATTTAATCCAAGTAGACATATTTGGTTACATCCTGCAGACGAAACAATTCCTGCTGATGTACTGTCATTAACTGATTTGGATATCGACTTTGGTATGGAATTATCAACTAGGTATTTATTGGTAGGTGCTTCTGCTAATCATTTAACCAATGTAGGAAAAGAAGTGTCGTCATTAATGGCTCCTACAACAATGAATGCTTATGCTCGTGGTTTATTTGCTGCAACAAATAGTATTATGATTGCTCCTGCAGTACTATACACCAATATTGGAGCATTAAATCAAGCAAATTTTGATGTATATCAGCACAACATTGTAGAAGTAAATGCAACAGCGTTTTATAACAATCAATATTGGTTTGGTTTAGGATATAGATGGAACAATGCCCTAGCATTTTCAGCTGGATTGGAATGGAAAAAAGCCTTCCGTCTTGGCTACTCATATGAATTGAGTGTTGGAGATGCCTCACAATTAACTTCTAGTACACACGAATTAATGCTTTCTGTGGTTATTCCTAGTAAAAAATAACGATCAAACGTTTAATTAACAATCAAAAAAGTCTGTTGTGATGAATACAACAGACTTTTTTTCTTAAAAAAACTTATAGGTTTTTTTGTATGAAAAAAAATGCAGATATTTGTGGTGATTTTTAACATCGTTTTATACAAATAAAAAAAACAGCACACACATGAAAACAAAACTTATTATCAGCTTACTTATCATTGGATTAGCTACAGCTTGCGGAACTAAAAAAAACAACCTATCAGCAGCTTACGAAGTGGCAACAGAAACACAAACAGAAACACAAACAGAAGTACAAACAGAAACAAATGATACAACAACTGCAAAAATAGCAACAGAACAAGCCATGTCTGATGCAAAAATTACCGAAACAAAAGACCGTTACCAAATGGAAAATGGTCAATTCGTTGAAAAACCATTCCACATTATTGTTGGTAGTTTCAAAAACGAAACAAATGCAAAAAACCTACGCAACACTCTCTCTAAAAACGGCATGAATGCTTTTGTAGCTGTAAATAAAGATGGCATGTTTCGCGTATTTGCTGTTTCATCAGATGATGAAAAAACCGTTCGTATTGAATTAGTAAAAGTACGTCAAACATATCCAGATGCATGGATTTTAAAGCTAAGCAAATAAGTTGAGGATTTTTTTAAACTTTTATATTATACTCCTACTTTTGTTCTTTAACACAAGCTGTAAAGACAAAAGTAGGTTTTTTATCAACACACAACAGACTTCAACGCCGATTTCTATTGAACGTTTTGATAAAGATATTTATTCGCTCCAGTCAGGTAATTACACAAATAAAATAGATAGCTTATATCATACATATGGTTCATTTGTGGATATTTACACCCAACATATTTTAGAAATTGGTCTTTTTAGAAACACAGGAGAAAGCATTGTTACCACAAATGCAACTGATGAAATAAGAAAAATGCTCCAAGACAGTATGGTAAAAGTACTTTACCAAGATTGTTTTAAGGAATATCGTACAACGAAAGATGTGGAACAAACACTGAATACGGCATTTGGTTATTTTCAGCATTACTTTCCTAACAAACAGCTTCCACGTGTACTTTTCCATTTTTCGGGCTTTCATCAATCTATTGTTTTTACAGATAGTGTTGTATCAGCCAGCGTTGAATACTATCTAGGACCAGACTATCCTATTTACCAACAAGTTGCCTATCAATATGAAATTCCGACAATGAATCGGAAACAATTACCAATCGACATTGTACATGCATGGATTAAACGTTATTATGAAATAGAAACGCCACATGAACGTTTACTTGATCAGTTAATCTATGAAGGCAAAATCAGGTATCTTCTATCCATATTCTTTCCAGAGTATACAGAATACGAAATAATGGGATATAGTAAAGAGCAATATGAATGGAGTGTGAAAAATGAAAAAAATATTTGGGCATATATTATTGAAAATAAACGATTGTTTTCAAATAATTGGCGTGAAATTGCTGGATTTATTAATCCTGGTCCTTTTACTTCTGGACTCTCTCAAGAATCGCCAGGACGCATTGGGATTTGGATAGGTTTCCGTATTGTGCAACAATATGCTGAAAACAATAAGGATGTAACCTTAGAGAAACTTATGGAAGACAACAATAGCCAACGTATTTTAGAGTTATCTGGCTACCGACCATAAAAAAGAAGCTGTCTGAATAAACTTTTAAACCGCTAAGAATATATTCTTCATCAAATACCCTAATAAAAAGAGGCAGTCTTAAAATATTCTAAGACTGCCTCTTTTTTGTGCACAAGATGAGACTCGAACTCACACAGGCTTTCGCCCACTACCACCTCAAAGTAGCGTGTATACCAATTTCACCACTTGTGCAATATTTCAGATAGAAAATGCGAAACCTCTACGCTTCGCATTTTTAGAGAGCGAAAAACGGGACTCGAACCCGCGACCCTAACCTTGGCAAGGTTATGCTCTACCAACTGAGCTATTTTCGCAAATATGCTGCAAAGATACATGCTAATCTTGATTTTTCAAAATTTGCAAAAGAAAAAAGTATATTATGCCATCCTCTGCTTATAGTCAAGGTAAGTAAAAACACGAAACAACTCAAACTTATCTTCTAGTGTCCACATACCAATACTTGGATGCGACACACCATTAAACATGGTTGTTTTGACCATTGTATAATGAATCATATCTTCAAACACAATTTTATCCCCAATCTGTAATGGTTTTTCAAACGACCACTCGCCTACGAAATCGCCCGACAGACAACTATTACCCCCCATTCGATACGTTGGTTTACCTTCAATAACATCTGTAGCTCCAACAATACGCGGTTTATAAGGCATTTCTAAACAATCGGGCATATGACAAGCAAACGACACATCTAGCATAGCCGTAGAAACACCCCTATTCTCTACAATATCCAACACGGTAGAAACCAACACCCCCGTTTGCCACAAGAAAGCACTCCCTGGCTCTAAAATTAACTGAATATGAGGATACTTGCTTTTGAATGATTTTAATAGATTGATTAAATGCTCGGTATCGTAACCTTTGCGAGTCATTAAATGTCCTCCACCCATATTCAACCATTTAATTTGAGAAAAGAAACGACCAAACTTTTGTTCTACAACCTCTAAAGTAGCTTCTAAGTCAAACGAACTTGACTCGCATAAAGTGTGAAAATGCAAGCCTTCAATTCCCTGAGGCAAAATTTCGCCTAAATTAGCAACGGAAACACCTAAGCGGGAACCAACTGCACAGGGATTGTATAAATCTGTTTCGACAGAAGAATACTCAGGATTGATGCGTAAGCCACACGAAATTGACTTGCTCTTACAAACAGTGGCATACTGATTGTACTGTGCTACTGAATTAAACGTGATATGACTACTACACGTAGCAATAGCATCAAACTCTTCTGGCTTATATACGGGTGCATACGTATGAGCTTTGCTCCCCATCTCTTCGTAAGCCAAACGTGCCTCACTCAAAGAACTTGCCGTTGAATATGGAATATATTCTCGAATAATAGGAAACACTTTCCACATTGCAAAAGCTTTAAATGCAAGAATAATTTCAACTTCCGCTTGCTCTTTAACAGACTGAATAAGGAGTAAATTAGCACGCAACAACTTTTCGTCAAGCACAAAACAAGGAGAAGGAATCTGTGATAGGTTCATACGGATATTTTTTTTTACAAAAGTACAGAAATTTAGTTTATTTACGAAGTGAAACCGAAAAATACCATGTAAAAGCAAAGTATATGTTACAACTGATAAGTCTTAACTAAGTTTTCTTGTATATTTTGTTTTTTTTATGTTTATTTGCAGATTATTGAATAATATGCCGTTTTTTGCATAGAAAACACAAAACTATTACAAAAATAAAAAAATATCTAAACCATAACCACCTACTATACCAGAATACTATGAGAAAGTTTACAACCACACATCAACTACGTTTTGGATTAATCGTATTGAGTTTGTTTTCTTTTTTGGCTTCACACGCCATCACTATTTATTTTAAAGATACCAATAATTCTTGGGGAGGAGTAAATATTTATATCTGGAAGGCTGAAATTGAGACAGACAATACATCAGGATGGCCTGGAAAAGCTATGATTTGGAAAGCCACTAATGGTTCAGATACCTGGTATAAAATCGAGTTGCAAAGTACGAGTGCTAATATGAAATTCAATAAAATATCAGATACGAACAAACCTGAAACTTCGGATTTTAACAATGTATCGTCTGACGGGTGGTTTGAATCAGGGTCGAGTGGTATCCAACCGATATCGGGTGTTCCTTCTGGATTAAATTTTGAATTATCCTTAGAAACAGTTACCATGTCATCTGACGCATTAGATGGTTGGAAGGTAAAAACAGCCACAACCAATGCAGGAGGAGGAATTTTTACATTAGTGAAATTATATACACAAAATTTAGGGATTGATATATGGTATGGTACTAGTAAGCATGCCCATATAGCAACCACTCAAATTATAGGACACTCTTCATCCATGGTAGGGAAACTAGCTACTTTTACGTGGAATGCCAATACCAATGTATTATCAATAGCAGCAGCTGGAATAACAATAACATCCGATCTACCAAGTCCGATAGATGCTGGCACAAATGTAACGTTAACAGCAAGTGCAACCAACGAGCCTTCTAATTATGAATGGGAATATTCAATCAATAACGGCGGAACATGGCTTCCATATACTGGTACAAAAACAGGAACAAAAGACAGATCTATTACAGTTACTCCTTCTACTACTACTATTTACCGTGCTACAATGGGAAGTGATAATGAAACACTCGAATTATTAGTTAAAAAAGCTTGTGCCCACGAAACACGTACACTATTTATAGATGATTTTGGCACATTAGTTAATCAAACAGATAGAACGACAAGCCCATATGTTCCTGTTAGTAATTATACATATAAACCTAGTGGAAAAGAAATTAGAGATGGTCACTATGCTGTTGTTACTACTCCTCGCTTTGCTGGGTGTGGAAATCAAACTGGAGACAATGTTGCTGGATGTAACGTTGCTGGCGATTATTGGTATGTAGACTTAAAAGATAGATCGAATAGAACAACTACGCCATTTGGAGGAATGCTATTTGTAAATTGCAGAAACAAGGATGCAGATGTTGCTAAAAATGTGGTATATACACGCCAAACGATTAATTTACCTCCCAATGTTGAACTTACTTTTTCAGCATGGTTTGCCAATGCTCAAAATCCAACGAGAGGTACAAAGGTTGATATAAATATGCGTTTCCAAATTTTAAATGCTTCTAATACTGTAGTTAGTGGTTCAATAATTGACGTTCCTGCCATTGCCGCAGGTACAGGATGGTTTTATGGCGAAACGACCATTAATACAGGAAGTGGTGGATTATTTACCGTCCAAATATTAAATAATGGAGCATCTGGCGTTGGTAATGATGTACTGATTGATGATATTGAACTAAAAGTATGTGTTCCTCAAGTATCACTGAATGTGGATGGACAAACGAACGTTACCGTTACAGGATTACATGCCACATCAACGTTAACCGTTCCAGAGAGTGTTTCTTCTTTGTTTTCTTCCCCTTATTATCTATGGGTAGAATACAATCCAACTACTCAAACATGGGAGGAAGTAACAGCATTTTCTGGAGTAAATAAACCAACAAATAATACCTCGTTTACATCGTATACACCTTCGACCAAACAATTTAAAGTGTATGTTGCAAGTGATAGACAATCAGCTTTGGATGGATTTAATTTAGGAACAGGTTTGTATATTGTTACGAATCCAGTTAGCTTAGATTTGTGTGACATTATTACCCAGCCCTCTGCAAGTGGAGAAGAAGTTTGTGAGGGGACACCTGCAACAGCCTTATCTGTAGTAGCAACAAGTGGTAGTGGCACACTAAGCTATCAGTGGTATAGTAATACTACCGCTAGCAATGTAAGTGGCAACTTGATAACAGGAGCCGAATCGAGCACTTATACACCACCAAGCACATCAGCGGGTTCTACTTATTATTATGTAGTGGTTTCGAGCACAAATGGATGCAGCCTTACGAGTACGGTTTCTGGCGAAATAAAAGTAAACCCACGCATTACACCTACTTTTGCAGCTGTAGGTCCATATTGCTCAGGAGATATTATTCCTGCCCTTTCAACAAGTTCGACAAACTCTCCTGCTATAACAGGAACATGGAGTCCTGCTATTTCAAATACCGCAACCCAAACATACACCTTTACGCCAACCGCTGGAGCTTGTGCTAACACAACTATATTAGAAATTGTCGTAAATGAAAAACCAAACACACCAAGTATTGATGTTGATTGTACACTTGGTTTTGGAAAAGCCGTTTTGACAGTTACTGCTCCTTTAGATGTTAACTTTGAATACGCA
>Ga0255345_1005872_pt1 | contig 12302 bp, 8 predicted proteins | sample wastewater_treat_6_FD_192415 | JGI IMG/M metagenome (GOLD analysis project Ga0255345, IMG submission 192415) | Wastewater microbial communities from Lulu Island WWTP, Vancouver, Canada - plant20 | ecosystem: Engineered > WWTP > Wastewater > Unclassified | place: Canada: Vancouver, British... | reverse complement strand
AAAGCTCTTCCTGGCCGAAGAGGCCCGGATAGAGGCTGCCATAGCCAGGGAGACGGCATACCTGGCAGCCATCAATGAGGCCGTGGCCGATGGCATAACCGATCCAGGCCGGCAGCAGCAGAAGGCTCAGAGGGCCACAAGAGATCAGCTCACCGCCCTCCACCAGGCAGAGAAGGCCAGCCGGGCCGCACAGCACGGTTACAAGCTGGCCGGCATAAGGCTGGATAGCCTGAACAGGCAGATCCAGCTTCTCCAGCTCCTCAAAGAGAGGAGCCAGTAACACTTTTTTAAGCAAGTTTCATTATATAAGTCACAGCTATGCAGTGCGGCAGGCTGTCCACCGCATTCCCATTCATGGCCGTTCCCTCTGCCGAGCTATGTGTATGCCCGGACCCCGAGCCGGCCGAGGACGTGGTCCCGGCCTGGTTGTAGGACTCCCTGCAGCCGTCCTGGAAGGTGGTCGGGCTTTCCGACATGAACACCCCTCCTAGCTGATAGCGGTCCGTGAATGGATGGTTATGAGCTGCCATCTCTGTGATGGTCAGGACGTGAGCATCCACGGTAAGCGTCCCCGCCGCCGTGAATGTCGCCGATCCCCCGGTTAGTCCGGGGTTCGCGGTGCCGCCGGCGCCAAAGGGCATCTTTCCCCGGAGGTCTGGCGTGCCGTTGTCCCCGTCACAGGAGGCCCAGCCGGGGGGCGGGGAGGCAGGATCGCCATGATACCAGATGATCAGGCCCTCGTCCACGCCCAGGCCGTAGAAATCGCTGCCATGTAGGTTGCCATCCTCGTGATAGAGGAGATCCGCATCCAGCCCTGAAGCCGGGCCATCATTCCCGGTATGCCAGAAGGCGCTGTCCATAGCCGCCTGCAGGTAGTAGTCGCTGTCGTGGTTGTGGGTGGTGAGATAGGAGTATGATTCCTCATACTCTGTCTCAAGATTGTCGAGAGCCGCAGTAGATATCACCGTATCTGATGCCCAGGTTGGATTAGGTACGTATGCCATGGTCACTCACTCACATTTTTCGATGAAGTACAGGGCGTAATATGCCGGCCTGGGGTCGATGGAGTTGAAGGTGATACTCGATCCGGATGTGTGGTTGTGCGCTCCGCCGCCGGTCGCCTGCTCTCCTATGGCCGTAGTTTCTTGATACAGTGTCGAGGAGAATATCCCTGAGTTCGGCAGCCAGACCGCATAGGCATTCCGCTTCTCGGTGTAGTCGTGGGTATGCGCTGGGAGCTCCGCCTCTGTCAGGATGTGATCGCCTACCGTGATCGAGCCGGTGGGTGTTATGGTGCCATTCCAGCTACCCGGCCCGTCGGTGTCCCCGATATCATAATCTCCTCCGGCGCCAATGATGAAGTAGTCAATCAGATCCATGGTCACATGTCCGCCGTGGCTCGCGCCATCGCAGACGTACCACCCGGCAGGGACATCAGCATCCGTCCCCGGCCAGGCCATGATCGCCCCGATGGGCATGACTGTGGTGATTATGTCGTTCAGATGCAGGCCATCAACCATATCAGCATCGCAGCCGGCATAAGAGGAGGTGCTGAAGAATTTAGCATCGGCGGCGGTCTTGGAATAGTACCTCGTATCGTGGTTATGTATGTCGATCAACGATTTGATAGAAGTCCATTGGCTCTCTAGATGGTTCATGGCCTCCGCTGTGATCGGATCTGTCACCGCCCAGGCCTCATGATTCTTTGTATAGCTCATACTTCCTCCTTCATGATGAAGCACAGGGCGTGGAATGGTGGCCGCTTCTCCTGGTTTTCTGTGCCGGCGAAACTTCCGCTGTGAGAATGTCCCTGACCTCCTCCGGTGTTTTCGGTGTAGGAGCTGTCTTCCTGTACCGTGCCGGTGGCTGGCTTTATGCTGCCACTGCTGCCACGGGTCTTATCCTGGCCGAAGCTATACCAGTCGGGGATGGTGCCGTGATCGTGTTTGGGGATCTCACCAGCGGTCAGGGTATGACTACCGATAGTGACAGATGAAGCGGTCGCAGTGACTGTGTTATAGCCGCCTACGTCCCCAGGATCATAGTTGCCCCCGGCGGCAACGAGAAAGCGATCTCTGAGGTCAGGAGTCCCATTCAGGCCGTCGCAGAGCACATATCCCTCCGGGATGGTCGCGACAGTGGACCGCCACATCCCTATACATCGGCCAGGGACGCCGCTATTGATGATCTGCACTGCCGTCCAGCCGTCGAGGGTGGCTGCAACCATCCCGGAACCTGATCCGTCGGTGGATGAGGTGAAATATCGAGCGTCCGCTTGCGCTTTCGTGTAGTAGCGGTCGCTGTGGGTAATCGCATCGATCGCGGATACTGCCTCTGAATAGATCGTTTCCAGGTTGTTCAGAGCTGCGACTTTGGCTACCGTACTCATGCCGGTCTCGATCCAGGAGGTGACGACGTAGGCCATGATCTACCTCCCTGGGACTGTGAATTTGATTGCAGCGACCTGAGCTTTTGAGGTCGCGGCATCTACCGCGTCGAGAGCTGTCTTCCGGGCTGCCCGCCAGTCGGTGACATCGGCCATGAGGTCCTGCCACTTCTGGCCGTTGCTGGCCATCTGGGAAACAGCGAAAGCGATATCCATCGTATCATTTCGCCGATTGAAGGTGTCCCTGGCCCGCTGCCGGATCTCCTCTTTCTTATCAGCCTTCGCCTCCTCCAGCGTATATCGCTCATCTTCGCCCCTGGCCACGAGCTGAGACCCGTCCCATCTCCAGAGAGGCCGGCCCATGACATCATGCAGCATCAGGCCGAAGCCCCGCCCATGCCCTGGGATGAGGATATCGCCTGCCTGTGGTGCTACGAAGTCATCAGAAAATCCGTAAGTGACGATACCATTGGCATTGATCCGGATATACCATCTGTCTGACATTTTAGAGCCTCGCGTCTGCTACCCAATGGCATTGATAGAATGCGCCCACCGTGAATGGGTTGGCTGCATCAGTGACCTTCCTCAAGCCGTTTCGCTCAGTGTTCGCGGAGACAACTGTCGTACCTATTTCAGTTGATCCGGTGTCATTCACCTTATTGATAGATCCCTGATAATTATAGATAGTTATCGTAGTCACCCCTGGTTTTGGCTGCCTAAACCCTTTTCCGATGTACTGAGCGGAATTTGTATTAATTCCAACCAGCAAACCCAGACCCACTCCCGTGCTCGCGGTTGCTGGTGCAGTGCCATATGAGTATGACGACTCCCAGAACCGATAGCACTTTTCGATCTCCTCTGTGAACTTCATAGGCCTATATGGCGCACATTTCGCGCCTATGTTGAGCTGCACCTGCGAAATATAGAGGAGATCGTCTACTGCAGCATCGCCGTCATCTACCCAAATGAACACCGCCAGATTGGACATGTTGGCCGTGTCCACCTTGACATTCTCGATCCTGTAGGTGGTCCAGGTATCGGCAACTAAAGCCAGATTGGCTGCCGTATTCTCCGCCGTCCAGTGGGTTGCCAGGGTGGGATTGCTGCCTTCGGCCTCCCATGAGCTTACCACGTCGCTCGTTACGGTATTGGCCGTGGAGTCCCAGGAGAGCACAGCGGCCCGGATATTCTCAATCAACTTCCCGGTGGTGGTTCTGGCCTTGAACTGGAGGGAGACGGCCTTCCCGGCCAGCTTCAGGGCGTCCACATTCTCGATTATCTGCAGGATTCCGAACTTCTTGTTTGCAGTCTCGACCTCAAATTTTGCAGCAGTGGCCGCCCCAGGTGGAACTATCGAAGTTTCCTGAGACACATCGACAATATCATCCCCGTCCGAGAGGAGGATCCACTGATCAAACAGATATGTATCGTCTCCATTGTCGGGCGTGGTGCCGGATGTGTAGGGGCTCACAGATTGCTGATTGACCTGGAACTCTCCATTGATAAGGGCCTGCTGATAGAATCCGACCGCCTCATCCATGTTTGAGACGTCACCGGATTCAGTTTTTTGGGATGTCTCTGGATCGCATCTGGTCGACCACATCACCAGGGATGCACCGGCGGCAACATCCCACTTTTTAGCGGTAGTTACCGGAGTTATGAGGCAGCCTGTGAGCGTGGCTGCACAAGTAACAGCATCGATATCTTTCAGGTAGATGCAGGTGCTCGTACCTCTGAACCTGCAGCCCTGCGCCCGGATCACTGCAGAGCCCAATACCTGCAGGGCATTATAGGCAGAGAAATAACAGTCCGAAAAATCCACGTCACCGGCACCATCCATTCCGGCGGTGATATGGCTGGCTTTTCCATAGGTTCCTGATATCGAATCCGGACCTATGAACTGGCAGCCTGAGAACCGTACTCCTATAGAATCGTGCACCAGTAACCCATAGCTGGTAGATAGGCCTTCCACATTCATGATCACGTTGCTTATCTGAGCATTGTTGATGCACCAGACCGTAAAACCCGCATCCAGGCAGGTTATGTTGCTGGCTACTATGTGATCGGGGTCCCTGGTCTCATAGTCGGTATTGCCATAGAGGTTGACTCCGGACCCACATTCCCGAGCCACTATATTGGAGATGGCAACATTCTGGCCAGTATCTACAATGACACCATCTTCCTCAATTCCTTCGCAGATGATGTCCGAGATGATGAGGTCCGATTCAGACCCGCTGCCATTGTTGCCTGAGTAGAGGCCGGTATAGTAGTTTCTCAGCTTGAGCCTAAAGAATCGCCCGCCGCTCCTGGTCGAGCCTGTCAGGATCAGAGCGGCGCCATCAAAAGCCTCATCCTGGCCCAGGCCGTCCAGGGTCATGTCGGAGACTTCGAAGGAGGTATAGCCAGGGTCGAGTTCTCCGGCTGCTCTGTTCAGTATCATGATAGCCGGGTGGCCCGATGCGTTCTCCCCAGCCTTCAGCTTCAGGATAGTGCTGTCGATCCCGGCCCCACGGATGTGGATGTTCTTCCCACCGGTGACGAGCAGGCAGGCATAGACTGTCTGCGGAATGGAGTTCAGGACAAAATCAGTATCCGCTACCAGGTTCTCGTATGTCCCCGGCCCGATATAGAGTACTCCGCCGTCAGGAGTCGCGTCTATCCCGGCCTGCAGGACCACCGTATCATCCGTGCCTGCAGTGCCGCTGTCTATTTCGGTGCCGTCACTGTCTTCGGCAATTACCGAAGTTCCGGAGAGCCGGACGATCACATCATAAGGCGGATAGGCAAAATCGGTGACCTGTGGGTAGACTTGATCCCATACAGCAGCGCCGACAGATACGGATTTGGCGATGAATATCTTGTTGTCGGTGACGTTGATCCAGACCGATCCTGCCGCATAGCCGTCTACTGAGTCGTCTCCGGTGGTTGGGTCTGTAGTGCCATCATATTTGTTCAGTATATTGTCGACCTGTCGCCATAGTGCAGCTCCAACAGTAACATCTTCGGCGATGAAAACCTTATGCCCGGTGGTATTGACCCAAATGGAGCCGATTGCATAGCCGTCTCCGGAGTCGTCAGTGACAGCAGGATCAGCCGTGGCATCCCATTTTCCTTTAGCCAGTGCGGCGTCTATGACATCGTAATTGGTGTTGAGCGTGCTGATGGCCGCAAGCTCAGTCGATAGCGGTTTGACTATCCCGGAATTTCTAGAACATGGCGTCCCCATAATCAGGCCTCGTAAGTGTCAGTAAAATTGAGCTGTAGACTTTCTAAACTGTTTTTGGTTTTCACATAGGCATGCTTTTCCATCTCGATCCCGCTTCCTGCGGTGGCAGAGCAGGTATCCCCGCCCCATAGGCCTACATGAGAGATCACAGTGCCATTTGCCTCCGTGGCCAGGATCAGGCATATGGTGTCGATCTGTGTGGCTCCAATAGTTTGAGAAGTGATAGGCTTCCTGAAAAACTCAATTCCGCCCGTATAAAGCACGCAATAGGATAGCTTGTCATCATCTGCCAGGCAGGGGAAGTCCACATCAGCAGGTGTAGCACTGCCAGGATAGACGGCCAGGAAGGGGTTAGGGTGGTCTGATGAGGTCCAGACTTTCGAAAATTCCTCTAAGCCCTGGACCACATCCGCCTCGCCCAGGCTCTCAGATGATGATCGCTTCGTCTCATCCGCCAACCTGCAGAATATCTTCTCCCAGGAGTCCTCCACGGGCCCATCACAGGCCTCGACCCTGTAGAGAAGCTTCCCACCTTCCGAGGTGATCTCTATGGCCGTGATGAGCGCCTGGATGGCGTCCAGGCCGGCGACGGGATAATCTATCTCCTGCAGGACCCCGGCGGCCAGGCCGGAGTCGAAGGTCTCATACCTGACCTTGGTGCCAATTCTCGCATAGTGGAGGAGCTTCGCCCGGGCCATAGCCATAGCGGAGTCCTGTGATTCGACTGCAGCGTCCTTGGCCACGTGCTCAATTTTCCCTGAGCCAAAGCCCTGCGCTAGAGCCTGCCTGGTGATCTCGGAGGCCTGGCTTGCTTTGGCTATCAGCTTGTAGCTGCCCACATACTGCACCACAAGCTCATCCTCCGGCTCCAGGACCGTACCGGAAATATCCTGAGCCAGGATGAGATCGCCCTTCGACCAGTACCAATCATAGCCGGTAGTATCGGCCTTGATCCCTATAGTCTGAGCAGCACCATTCAAGGTGATCGTGGGCTGCTTGGCCGGAGGGTAGCGGAGGGCAAAGGACCGGGCGGTGCCGTCACCTACAAAAGTTTCCGTCTGAGTTGAGGTGAGAGCCTGGCCGCCCTGGATGTACTGTACATTGCGATACTCAGGATTGCCAGCCACAACCTCCAGCGACCTCTGCCTTATGTGGGCTCCGGTGGAGTCAATGTCCCAGGCTGCAGAGTAGGTCCCCCTGGCCACGAAATAGAGCCGCTTCTCCTGATCGATGAACCAGGTAAAACCGCATAGCTCCGCCGCTTTCTCCAGGGCCTCCGAGCACATGACCCGGTTAAAGCTCAAATTCTCCAGGTCCTCGCCGGCCTGGATCTCGCCCTCTGTGACCCCCTCCTCAGAGAGCACATCCAGAACGTCATAGACGATATCGGCCCCGGTCGTCTCCTCGTAGGCGGCCAGGAACACCCTGCGATCTGCCAGGGCATGGTAGTCAGTGCATGCTATGTGATGGATGCACGAGGCCCAAGGCGGAGTGAGCTGTTCCTTCTTGGCCTCTGAGATAATCCCTCCGAATATTATGTCACTGTCGATATCCCGGATAATCACTTCCTGGCCGTACTCAAAAGCGTATCCGTCGCCTTTGTCTATGATCTGGAAGTCGGCCGTGGACCTCTCCTCTAGCCGGTGCTGGATAGAGAAGCTATCCCGGCGAGGCGAGCCTATGGCAACTCCGGCTATTTCTATAGACAGCTCGTAGCCGAACAGCTCTTGCCAGGTGTAGGCCCCAGCCTCTTCCCAGGTGAGAGCCCCGACCTCTTCCCAGGTGCTCATCTGACCCCCAGCCCGGACTGCCTCATCATGCCGGTGGCCCTGTTCATGACGGCCTGGGCTATCTGCCTACCGTCTAAATTGATGTTGATTGTGGTATTGCCCCCCATCCCTCGGCCTGAGTTTGTCATGTTCAGAATTGTTTGGGTGATATCATGGGGCAGGACCATCTCAGATCCGGCCTCGCCAAGCAGGGCAACCTCTGGTTTTTCAATCAGTCCACCCCTCGCCCGGAGGTTGATATAGTTGCTTATTCCACCACCAGATATGTAATTCATCGGATTGATTACAGATGTTACTCCTTGGGGATTCGTATATTTGAGTCCTGGAATGGAGACGCCAGTGCAGCCGTCCACAAAACCGCCCTCGAATAGACAGTCTGTAAAATTGGCGTTGCTGATGCTGCTATTGCTTCCCCCGAGACCGCCGCTCAACCTCCCCCCGGAGATCATACCGACAATTGAGCCTATGCTGCTGATTGCGCTGGCGGCTTTGTCTGCGGCGGATTCGACTTTTGTAGAAAAGTCTGTGCCTGAAGTATCGACGTTTGCCTTCAGCCCCAGGCCGGCTGCTGTGGTGTAGAGGCTAGATGCGTTGGCGGCGTTGATCTCGATTACCGCCCGCTCGTTGGTATTGTTCAAAGCAATAGCGGCGGACTGGTTGGCTGCACTGGTCTGAATATTTTTTGACTGGTTTGTGCCTGTGACCCAATTGTAAGTCCCCAAATCAAAATTTACTTTGGCGGCCTTGGCGCTCTCTAGGATCGCAGAGCTACCCGTTTTCATATCGTTGCTGAGAACTGAAGATGTGGTTAGGAATTGTGTATTCGCCCAATTGTTTGTATAGACCATCGCGGCGTTAACGCTGTCGCTAGCGGTCTTGTAATTATTTGTAGCTTTGTATATTTCATCCGTGCTCTTCTTGGTGGTGGTGGTGGTGATCGCGGCATTCGTCCTTGTGGCGGTGGTTTCGATTGCAGCGGACTCTTGCGCCCCTGCCCGGAAAGCTTCCAGTATGGCGTCTTCGGTCGATTTTCCCATCCCGAGGCCGCTTGCTCTGATCTTCTGAAGTTCTGCTGCTACATGTTGCTCGGTGTATCCAGCTGCTCCAGCTTTCTTAGCCCACTCCTCCATCGAGATATATTTGCCTGAACCCACTTCTTCAGATACCATGAGCTTTCCCGATCGATATTGAGCAGCCAGAGCGCCGGATGCTCCCCGATCCCCCCCTATGGTTTCGGTCGGATCGGCTGAAAGCGATTGGCCACCAGTGCCGGTTACGGTGGCTGGGGTGGAGGCAGAGGTAGACCATGATTTTGTCTTGGCATTGTACGTCTTCTTGCCCCAGTCTACCTCCATTTTTGTAGACTGTAAGGTACCCGCCAGGCCCTCGCCTACCCCGTACGGCAGCATGCCCAGCGCGCCTGAGACAGCATCTATGATTGTATTGTACAGTGAGGCTCCGAGAGGAGATAGCCCCTCTATGAAGCCTGAGACGAATTGAGATACCGCAGTTGCTCCCAAGGAGGCCCATTCGACCGCCGTCTGGATGGCTCCGGCGATAAGGTTCCCCCCGCCCTTCTCGGTCAGAGAGTCCGCAATCCACTTTCCCAGGTCCATCAGGCCCTTGATAGCCGTGGCTATCTTGTTACCTATATCGTTACCTAATGTAGCCGGCCCGCCGCTATTGATCCAGTCCTGCAGCCTGGTCTTGATTCCATCCGCATAGGTCGTTACGGCCTTGATTCCTGCTGATATCTTGTTGCCTATATCAGTACCTATTGCCTGCCCGCTGGAGTTCCACCATTCCTTTATCCGGTCTGCGATCTTCTGGCCGTAGTCGGTGATCGCCTTGATGCCTTCGGCTACCTTGTCGCCCACGGCCCGGCCCACTCCCTGCCAGCCGCCATGATCTTCGATCCAGCCGCCGATTGTGGCCCCGATATCCTTCAGGGTTTCTATGCCTGCTCTGATCCATCCGGCTATAGTCGAGCCCGCTGTGGTAAAATCGTAATTGGTGATCCAGCCATAGAGGGATGATCCGAGGTCCGAGAGGTACGAGAATCCCGTTCTGATCCAGCCGGCTATTACCGTCCCCGCTGCGCCATAATCATAATTGATCAGATAGCCGTAAATCCAGCTCCCTATATCGGCCAGGAGCCCTATGCCGCGCTTGATTCCGTCAGCAATCAGCCCGCCTGCCTGGGATGCGATGCTACCCCAATCAACGCTCTGCAGGGCAGTCTTGGCCCAATCGAAGAAAGCCAGGCCTTTCTCCTTGGCGACAGTCCAAGCATTTCCCAGGAGTTGCCCGACCTTCGACCAGTCCCCGGAGGCTATTTCAGATCCGAACTCGCGGAGAGCTGGGATGAGGTCTTTCCAGGCATTGAGGAGCTTGACCGCAGCAGGCTCCAGGTAGCCGCCGATCGCAGTTACCAAGCCCTCGGTCGCGCCTTTAGCCTCTTCCCAAGCACCTACCAGCCGGTTAGAGTCCATCATCAGGTCAGACATGGTTTGGGAGAGACCCTGGGAGCCTACAATCTTCTCTTTTAGGTCATCGACCGCATCGCCTTCTTCGGCCAGGGCGTACATCACCGCGCCGGAGCTGGCCGTGAATATCTGGCCAAAATCTCCTATGTCAGCTCCCTTGTCTATCAGCAACTTGAGAGTATCCCGGAAGTTGTGAACTCTTGGGTCCACCTGGTCATAGGTGATCCCGAGCTTTTCCATGGCTTCTCTCTGTACCTTCGTGGGGGTATACAGGGACAGCAGGGCGGTCTTCAGTGCAGCACCGCTCTGCTCGCCAGTATAATTGCGATCTGCCAGTACTCCGACGATTGCCGAAAACTCAGACAGCTCCATGCCCGTAGCCGAAGCAGTTGATCCGCCTTGCCGAAGGGCATAGTTGAGCGTGGACATGCTTGCCTTGGAGGCGTTCATGGCCATAGCGAGCTGGTCAGCTATTACTTCGCTATCTTCCATCGAGTAGCCGAAGCTGGCCATGGACCCTGTGAGCAGATCGGTCACGCTGGTCAGGTCTTCACCGGTCGAGCTGGCCAGGTTCATGAACGGAAGAAGCTCGTTCCGGCCCACGTTGGAGATGTCGACACCTCCGGCTGCCAGTGCGTCAAATGTCCTGGCAACTTCGAGATCGGAGAATACTGTGGAGGCTCCGACATCTGCAGACACATCCTGAACATGCTTCAGAAGTTTGTCATAAGAAGCTTCTATCTCTTCGGCAGATTTCCCATAGACATCTACCGCTTTGGATGCCGCCTGGCCGGCGGCTTCTTCCAGATCTCGATAGGATGAGAGGCCCGCGGTGGCTATTGTAACTCCTGCAGCACCAGCAGCCAGAATCCCGGTCTTGACCAGGCCCCCTATCTTGGAGCCTAGCTTGCTTGTCCGGGATTCGACATCAGTCGCCCACCTGTCAACGTCGCCCTTCGCACTGCTCAAAGAGCTTGACAGAGATGCCTTGTCGAGCTCGACCTTGATATCAACTTCGCCAACGTTTTGAGACATTTATGGACTCCTAATCCGGTGGTCTGATGCCTTTCGCCTTGCATTCCGCTATCAGCTCCTCATCTGACAGCGCAGCTTCTTCCCCCGGTTCCGGGAAGATCTCATCAAAATCTGGATAGTCTTCGCCCATGCCGCACCGGACGCAAGCCCCCACCCAGTAGGCCATGAGCTTAGATCGCTTTGTCCTTTCGTCCTGCAGCCGATTGTACGCCTGCAGCTTGATATTGTATTCAGCAGGCGTCAACTCCAAAAACTGATTTGTAGAGAGGCCTAAGATTCCGATGGCTTCTCTCCAGGCTGCTTCCCAGTCCCAGCCTTCTCTTCTGCCTTGATCTTGGCGGCATAGATCTTCTCCAGCTCCTCGATCCTGGCCGCTTTCGCCTCCTCCTCCCTCTTCTCCAGAGACTTTTTTCGGTCAGCCCCAAACGCAGCGTCTATGGCCTCGCCTATTGTCTCCAGGAAGGTCTTGTACCTGGTGCCGTCATCCAGCTCAGAGCCCTGCAGGTACTTGTCCCGCAGCTCCACGGCTTCCTCGAACTTCATCCGCCGAAGCTCAGGCATCCCACCCATAATCCCCTGCCAGAGAAGATAGGCCTGGATCTCGACCGACCCATCCACGGCGGCAATCTGAAAGAGTTGCTGGAGTGTGGGCTTCCTGTTGCCCAGTCCCAGGAAGTCAGCCGCCTTTTTCTCTATGAGAATCTGCACCAGGCCAGGATACTTAAGAAAATATTGCTGACCGTCGATTTCGATTGAAGTCATTATTTCCATATCTATCGCTCCATTTTTATCAATAGCTATTTGACCTAAAAAGGCAATACTTAGCTCCCTGGAAAGAGGAGCGAAGGCTCATATCTGCATCGCAGATACTCATCGCCCTCAGCCTGCGTGGTCATAGAGCAGGCCCAGAGCCTTGAACTTTAGGCTCTTGCCCACGAGTCCCTTTACGGACGTATCTACGGACTGGTCTTCAAATGTTATAAGTCCCGATGTCCGGATCAGAGACGCCCCGCTGTCCCAGTAGAAGACGGCGATAACTTCCTCTCCAAACCTGGATAGCATCTCGGGAACCGCTCCTCCGGAAAGGCTGGCTTGGGTTATAGCGCCCATCACAGTCTGGCTGTTGGTTGCATAGTTCGTGGTGTACCTGCACCTCACGAGTGCCGAAGCTTCTGCATGAGCCTCGATCGCATTCTTGATCTCCCAGTTCTTGGAAGTGGCTGCCCCGGCCACGGATGTGGCAGAATTAATTGTTATAACGGTTCCTGCCACTGAAATAGACAGCGGCGTGCTGTTCCCCGACACGACGCACTTTGCCGCTACGGAGTTGCCTGCCGCTCCTATGGGTTTGGCTAGAAGGGTCAGGCCGTTGAAGTCGT
>Ga0255345_1005868_pt1 | contig 12309 bp, 9 predicted proteins | sample wastewater_treat_6_FD_192415 | JGI IMG/M metagenome (GOLD analysis project Ga0255345, IMG submission 192415) | Wastewater microbial communities from Lulu Island WWTP, Vancouver, Canada - plant20 | ecosystem: Engineered > WWTP > Wastewater > Unclassified | place: Canada: Vancouver, British... | reverse complement strand
AACCCTGAACTCTGAACCCTGACCTCTTCCCTGCGCCGCCCCAATGCAAAAGAAATCCTCTCTCGGTAGCCCCCGCCCAACCATCCCCCACCGCCCCACCATCCACTCTCACCTCCACCACCGCCCCCTCCGCTCGCTTTTGGGGTTTCCTCTTTGCGCCTGCTTTGATAAATTTTCCCCGTTTATTTAATCACCTCAATTCAAGGAGAAACCAAATGAAAATCCTGATTGCCGACAAGATGTCCAAATCCGCCGTCACCGCGCTTGAAAAGCTGGGCCACACCGTTATTTCCAACCCCGATCTCAAGGCCGAGGAACTTCCCGGCGCAATTGACGACGCCGAAGTCCTTATCGTCCGCTCCACCAAGGTCATTGCCGACACAATCGCCGCCGGCAAAAATCTGTCGCTGATTATCCGCGCAGGCGCGGGCGTCAACACCATTGATTTGGCCAAGGCCTCCGAAGTTGGCGTTTATGTCACCAACTGCCCCGGCAAAAACACCGAAGCCGTGGCGGAGCTGGCCCTTGGCCTGATGATTGCGGCGGACCGCCGCATCGCCGATGCCACTGCCGACCTGCGCGCCGGCAAGTGGCGCAAGAAGGAATACGGCAAAGCCGCCGGTCTGAAGGACCGCACTCTGGGCATCATCGGCGTGGGCGCCATCGGCAAGGCGCTCATCGTGCGCGCCAAGGCCCTCGAAATGAATGTGATTGCCTGGTCGCGCTCGCTCACGCCGGAAAAGGCCAAGGAACTCGGCGTCGGCTTCTGCGCCACGCCGGCCGACGTCGCCAAGGCGGCGGATGCCATCAGCCTGCATCTGGCCGCCAAGCCCGAAACCAAGAACATGATTAATGCGGAATTCCTCGCCCAGATGAAGCCCGGCGCCATTCTCGTGAATACCGCCCGTGGTGAAATCGTAGATTGGGCCGCGCTGAAGGAAGCCGTGGCGTCCAAGAATATCCGCGTGGCGTCCGACGTGTTTGCAGGGGAACCGGCAGGCGGCGAAGCGCCCTTTGAAGACACCGCGCTGGCCGAAACTCTCGTCGCCGCGACGCCGCACATTGGCGCTTCGACGGACCAGGCCTCGGAAGCCATCGCCACCGAAGCCGTGCGCATTGTGAAAGTGTTCAGCGAAACCGGCAGCCCGCCCAACGTGGTGAATGTCCGCCAGAAAACCACCGCCGTCACCAACCTCGTGGTTCGCCACTACAACAAGGTCGGCGTGATGGCCGCGGTGCTGGACCTCCTGCGCGGCGCGCAAATTAACGTCGAAGAAATGGAAAACCTAATCTTCGAAGGCGGACTGGCCGCAAGCTGCACGCTCAAACTGGATAAGAAACCCGACGCCGAAGTGATCGCCAAAATCAATGAAGGCGAACACATCATTTGCGCCGTGTTGAAATAAGCATCCCCGGGAAATACGCTTCGATGAAGATTCGGACTCTTGTGCTCCTGCTCGCCGGTGTCGGCTGCATTCTGTTGCCGTCGGCATCGGCCGCCTTTGTGGACCCTGCCCAAATTCAAACCGAGGCGTATGTGAACCTCGTCCAGGCTGACCAAAGCTTGGATGCCGGCCGTCTGGACGAGGCCCTTTCTCTGTACAAAACCGCGCGCGACTATTATCTGCAACTTGCCAAAGACTATCCCTCGTGGGAGCCGCGCATCATTCAGTACCGCAAGACATACTGCGACAACCAAATCACGGACATTGAGCGGCAACTGAATTACGCCACCGCTCCTGCGCCTGCGGCCTACACGCCCTCGACGCCCCCCACCGCGCCCGCCACGCGAGCCCCCTCCCCCGCCCCCGGCACGGAGTCGGTTGAGCACCATTACCTCCAATCCCGAATCGCCAGCCTCGAAGCCGAACTGGCGCAGTTCGATTCCCTGCAAGATGAAGCCGACGCCCTGACGCAGGCCAACGCGCAACTGCGGCGCGACCTGGAACAGGCCCGCGGACAACTGGCGGCCCGCTCCTCCGGCGACCAAGAGGAACTCAAGCGCTTGCAAGCCGAATTGACCGCCAAAGACCAGCGCATACAATCCCTCGAAAACGACCTCGCCTCTCAGGAGCAACTCCGCCAGGCGCTCAACGACATGGAAGCACAGGTTCATGAATTGCGCGCCCAGCAAGAACGGCTGAACACCGAAATCAACGCCCTCGACGCGGAGCTGGACGCCGCCGAAACCCGCGCGGAAGTCGCCGAGAAAAAAGCCGCCGACGCGGAAAAGGAACTTCGCACAGCCTCCGCCCAGGCGCGAATCCTGGAAAAACAATTAGGCCACGCCCATACCGACTTGGCCAAGGCGAAAAAAGCCGCCGCCCCGCGCGAAAAACCCGCCGCGTCGGACAAGCCATCGCAGCCCGCGCCGAAGGCGAAAGCCCCGCCGCCACCAAGCCCAAGCCCCGCGCAACCAACGCCCGCCGCGCCAACTCTTCTGGCGGATAAACCCATTCAAGCCACAACGCCCCCCCGCGCAATTCCCCCCGGAATGTCCGCCGCCGACTACGTGCGTGAACTCTTGCAACAGGGCGAAAACGAAGCCGCTCTGGCAACAATTCAGGAAGCTCGCAAGGTCGTGCCCAACGACGTGAATCTGGCGCTGATTGAAGGCATCGCCCTCATTCGCCTGCAGCATTATCCTCAGGCCGCCGGCATGCTCATCGAGCTGGCCAAACGCAACCCCCGCAACGCTGAAATCAACGCCACGCTGGGCGCGGCCATGATGGGCGCGGGCTTTTATGAAGAATCCCGCGAGGCCCTGATGCTGGCCATCAAACTCGACCGCAACGTCGGCGGAGAATACTATTACAACTTGGCGCTGTTGAATGCCTACACCGATCCCATCAACCTCAAAGCCGCCCGAAAATACTATCAACAGGCGCGCAGCATGGGCGTCTCCGCCGACCCCAAATTGGAAGAAACGTTGAAATAATCGCTTGCCCGCCAGCCTCCTCCTCCTTATCGTGTGCCTCCATTGTTTTGCGAGTTAGCCCCCGACAAACAGCTCTATAGAAAGTGAGTCAACCATGACGATGATGATTTCAAGATTTCACCGACTGATTCAGTCGCGCATCCTCTGGGGTGTGTTCCTGATCGTTATTGTATTTTCCTTTGTCATTTGGGGCATGGTCTGGCCCTCCAGAGAAGATCGTCTGGAAGAAGCGCGCGGAGCCGGCACGCTGGATGGCGAAACCGTTTCGTTTGGCGAATACAATGCGGCCTACCGCAGCGCCTACCTTGCCCGCGCCCTGACTCAGAGCCGCGACATGAACGCCCCCGGCAGCGATGTCATCCTGCGCCGCATGACCTGGCAGCGGCTGGCCACCCTCCGCGAAGCCGCCAAACTGGACCTCACCGCTTCCGATGACGAGCTCCGCTCCGCCATCCGCGCCAATTTTTCGGACACCAACCATGTGTACAGCCCGCAGTATTACCAGATGTTCCTCCAGAATGTCGTACACCCCCTGAATTATTCCACCGCGCAATTTGAACGGCATATCCGCGAGGAAATCGTCCTCCAAAAGCTGGGGCTCCTCATTGGCCGGCAAGCCTTCGTGACCCCGCTGGAAGTCCAGCGCACCATCAACACCCTGCTGGACACCTTCACCGTGGAATATGTGCATCTGACCGCGGAAGAAGCCGCCAAGGAGGTCAAGGTAACCACCGCTGACGCCCGCAAGCTGTTTGACGCCAACCCCGAAGCCTTCATGCTGCCGGAACACCGCCAAGTGACTTACGTCGCATTTCCCATCGCCAATTATCTCGTCACCACCAATGTCCCGGAAGACACCGAAATTCAGGACTACTACGAACTGCACATTGACGATTTCACCAAAACGGAAACCAGCGAAGATGGCGAGTCCCGCGAAATCATCGCCGACTTGGACGATGTCCGCGACGACATCGTGAAGGTTCTCCAGCACGAAGCCGCCGTGTTCCAGGCGGAAGCCGCCGCCTCCGAGCTGGCCCTGCGCAGCATCCCCGACCGCGACGGCGTGGTCCCCGACTTCGCTCAGGAAGCCGAGAAATCCGGCCTGACCGCCACGCCCCTGCCGCCCTTCGCCCTCACCGATAAGCCCGTCGAGGAAGACGGCGCTCTCTTCGCCGCCGCGACCTTTGAGCTGGAACAAAATCCCTACGACCGCCTCAGCCATCCCATCGCGGGCGAAAACAACGTCTATCTGATTTATCTGGATAAAGTCATCGCGCCACGCGTGCCCGACTTCGACGAAGCCAAAGACCAGGCCCGCGAAGCCGCCCGCAAGGCCGCCGTCCGCGACGCGCTCTCCAGCCGCGCCGAAGCCGTGCAGCAAGCCGCCAGCGCCGGCCTCGCCGCCGGGAAAACCTTTGCCCAAGCGCTGGCCGACCAACAGGTCACGGTAGAAACCGTCGAACCCTTCTCCGGCCTCACCGGCGCCTCCTCCACCAATGAAGTTGTGCTCCATCTGGTGCAGGCCGTCACGGGCTACAATGCCGGCGAAGTCACCGAACCCATCCCCTTCGCGGGCGATGTTCTCGTGGCGTATGTTCAGGAACGCGAAGTTGCCGACGACGCCACCGTGGACGCCTATCGCGGCGAAATCGCCTCGGCCGTCCGCGGGCATCGCGCCCAAACACTTTTTGCCGACTGGCAGTCGGCCTTGTTGGCCCCGGAGCGCTTCACGGATTCCATGTCCGCCTCGGACGTGGATGACGACGAAATGGACGACGCCCCGTTCGCCGACGAAGATTACGAAATGTAAAACAACCCAGGAGACCCCCATGATCGTCACAACCAAAGAATTATTTGCTCACGCCTACGGCAAATACGCCATCGGCGCGTACAACATTAACAACCTCGAACAAACCATGGGTTTGTTCAAAGGCAACGTGGACAGCAAGGCCCCGTTCATCGTCCAGCTTTCCAAAGGCGCCCGCAGCTACACCCACAAGCTGATGCTCGAAGCCATGATGAAGACCGCCGACGAGATTTTTCCCGACGCCATCTTCGCCATTCACCTCGACCACGGCGACGAAGCCACCTGCATGGACTGCATCAATTCCGGCGTCTATTCCTCCGTTATGATTGACGCCTCCCACGAGCCCCTCGAAAAGAACATCGAAATCACCAAGCGCGTGGTGGATGCCGCTCACGCCAAGGGCATTGTCGTGGAAGCCGAACTCGGCCAGCTCAAGGGCGTCGAGGAAGACATCGTCGCCGCCGAACACGTCTACACCAAGCCTGAAGAAGCCGAATACTTCGTCAAGCAGACCGGCTGCGACAGCCTCGCCGCCGCCATTGGCACCTCCCACGGCGCGTTCAAGTTCAAGGGCGACCAAAAGCTGCGCTTCGACATTCTGGAGGAAATTCAACGCCGTCTGCCGAACTTCCCGCTCGTCTTGCACGGCTCCTCCTCCGTCCCGCAGGACGAAGTCGCCCGCATCAATGCCGCCGGCGGCAATATCCGGGGCGCGTCCGGCGTGGATGCCAGCCAGTTCCTCGGCGCGGCCAAACTCGGTGTCGCCAAAATTAACATTGATACCGACGGCCGCCTGGTCTGGTGCCGCGTACACCGCGAATTCTTCCGCGACCATCCCGAAAAATTCGACCTGCGCGACCCCGGCAAGGTATTCATGCCCGAATACGCCAAATTCATCGCGGGCAAAAACGTTCTGCTCGGCAGCGCCGGCCAGCTCGATTCCGTGCGCGAGTACATTCTGGCCAACAAGAAATAATCGCGAAGAATCATCCCCCGCGAACATCCCGGCGCCCGGCAACAGGCGCCGGGGTTTTTCTTTCAATTCACATGGACGCACCGCACCAACCGTGACAGAATCACACCCCATGTTCGCCGCCATGAAAAAATCACACACACGGAAAGCAAAAGAATGACCAATCCTTGGATATTGTCGCTATGGGTTGGCGTGGGCGGATTTGCCGGCTCCATCGCCCGCTATGGCTTGACCCTCGCCTCCCAGCGCTTTGCCGTTGGCTGGCCGCTGGGCACTCTGCTGGCCAATTTCCTCAGTTGCCTCATCATCGGCATGCTGGCCGGACTGATAGACCGGGGCGCCATGGTTTCACCCGTGGTGCGGTTGGCCATTGCCACCGGTTTTTGCGGCGGATTCAGCACGCTGGCCGCGCTGGTTTATGAAACCGCCGACATGATGCGCGCCAGCGAATATCTCCACGCGGCCATCTATGTCATCGGAACCTTCCTGCTGACCATGACCGCGTTTTTAATCGGCGCTCTGGCCATCCGCATGTGCATGAAACTTGCGGGCGGCTGATGACCCCCAAAGCCGACCCTTTCCAAAAATTCACTTTTCTGCTGGGTGGATGCGGCCATGATTTGGCATAGTAGCCGGAGTTTCAGCCCGGGTGGCGAAATGGCAGACGCAAGGGACTTAAAATCCCTTGACCGAAAGGTCGTGCGGGTTCGACTCCCGCCCCGGGCACCATAACCAAAAGGTTAAAATGACAACAAACGCGCTATTGTTTTTTATCGGTATTGTCCTGCTCTGGGGAGGAACAGATTTGGTCTTGCGCCGCATTCCCCGGCTGGCGGCATGGCTGCGGGTGTCGCCCCTTGTGGTGACCGTGACGCTGGTGGCGGTGATGACATCGCTGCCGGAGTTTTCGGTTTCGCTGTTTGCGTCGTTGCGCGGCCAACCGTCAGCCGCCGTGGGCAATATCGTGGGCTCCAATTTTGTGACGCTGACGTTCGTGGCCGGCGTGTGCGCCCTATGGCGGCCGATTGTCATTGGCCCCACCCTGCGCGACCGGGAATCCAGTTGGATGATTCTCTCCGCCGCGCTGCTGCTGGTCCTGGCCATGGACGGACGCCTGAGCCGCACGGATGGCGCGATTCTCCTGCTGGCTTATTTCCCCTATTTTCATGCCACATTGACGGATGCCCGCCAACAGCGCAGCGAAACAATCAAGACCATGTCGGCTCACCCGTGGAGCGATTTGTTGTTTTTTGTGGTAGGCGTCGGGCTGGTGATCTTGGGGGCTCGATGGATTGTGGAGCATGGGACAGCTCTGGCTCGCAACTGGGGCATGAGCGACCTGTTAATCGGGGTGACCTTCTACGCGTTCGGAACCTCCCTGCCAGAATTGGCGATTGCTCTGGGCGCGGTGTGGCACCGGCAAGCAGATGTGACGCTCGGCGAAGTATATGCCTCCAACATCTTCACCGGGCTGGCGGTTGCCGGCGCCCTGTGTCTGATACGCCCGCTGGAAGTCGAGCCCTTGATTGTCGGGCGCGACCTGCCCCTTCTGATTGTCGCGGGCGTTTTATTGCAGTTGTTTGTCACCTCCGGCGGACGATTCGTGCGCTCCGAAGCGCTGGCCATGATTGCGCTGTTTGTCGTCTTCCTGTACATGCAATTCACGGGCACAACCCTCTCGTTGCCGTGACCTCCCGCCCGTATTAGACTTGCCTCAAAAGCGCCTCCGGCTTATAACTGCGCGGCTATGGACCCCATTCGCTACATCAGCACCCGAGGCAAACAAACTCCCCTGACGTTCAAGGATGCCGTCATGACGGGCCTGGCCCGTGACGGCGGACTGTTAATCCCCAATCGAATCCCCCGCGTGGCCGACCAACTGGCCGACTGGCGCGAACTGGATTATCCCAACCTGGCGTTTGAAATCATCCGCCTGTTCACCGATGACCTGCCGGAGGCCCGCTTGCGGGAGCTGATTCGCGCCGCCTACGCCACCTTCGCGCATCCCGACGTTGCGCCCGTTCGCGCCGTTGGCCCCGTTCATATTCTGGAGCTGTTCCACGGCCCCACGTTGGCATTCAAGGACGTTGCCCTGCAATGGTTGGGCCGCCTGTTCGAGGAGATTCTTGCCGAACGCGACGGACGCATGAACATTCTGGCGGCGACCAGCGGCGACACCGGCTCCGCGGCCATTGCCGGCGTGCGCGGACAAGAGCGCGTCCGGATTTTTGTCATGCACCCGCACGGACGCGTCAGCGCGTTGCAAGAGCGGCAAATGACAGCCGTGCTGGATGCCAACGTCTTCAACATGGCCGTGCAAGGCAGCTTCGACGACTGCCAACACATCATGAAAACCCTCTTCAACGATTTGCCGTTCAAAGATGCGCACGCGCTGGGCTCCGTCAATTCCGTGAATTGGGCCCGCGTGTTGAGTCAAATTGTCTATTATTTCTACGCCACCTTCCGCGTGCAGGAAACCACCGCCGCGCATCAGGTGCAATTTTCGGTGCCCACCGGAAATTTCGGCGACATCCTCGCCGGATGGTACGCCAAGCAAATGGGACTGCCCATCAGCCGCCTGATTCTGGCGACCAACGAAAATGACATCCTCGCGCGTTTCTTCAACACCGGCGTATATGCCAAGGGAGACGTCGTCCCCACCCTGAACCCGTCCATGGATATTCAGGTGGCGAGCAATTTTGAGCGCTGGCTGTACTACAAGATGGGGGCACAACCCGATGTTCTGGCCGCGCAAATGGCCCAATTTGCCGCGCACGGACGCATGGAACTGCCCTGCCCGCGCCTCGGCCAGATGGATGCCGAAATCGTGGCCGGCACGGCGGACACCGCCCATACCTTGGCGACCATCAAGCGCTTCCATGAAAAATTCGGCTATCTGCTGGACCCGCACACGGCCGCGGGCGTCTGCGTGGCGGAACAATTCAACGAATTCGATGATCCGATGATTTGCCTGGCAACCGCGCATCCCGCCAAATTCCCGGAAGCGGTTGCCCAAGCCACGGGACGTGATGATTTGGCGAAACATCCCACGCTGGAAGCCCTTCGGAACGCCCCCACCCGCTGCAAAGTCATTGCCAACGACGCCACCGCAGTTCGCGACTTCATTGAAGCTCACGCGGGATAAGGAGAACACACATGCCCTGTAAAGTTATCATTACACGGGATTTTGACCACCTGAGCGAAGTGGCCGCCCGCTTCATCCAGGAACGAATCAAGCAGCATCTGGCGCAACACGGCCAATTTAATCTGGGGCTGGCCACCGGCAGTTCTCCGACGGGTGTATACAAGCATTTGGCCAAGACTTTTAATCGCGGGGAACTGGATGCCACCCAAGTGCGCAGCTTCAACTTGGATGAATACATCGGCTTGCCCGGCGCCAACGCGCAAATGCGCGCGCTGCATCCTGAAAGTTATTGTTTTTTTATGGTTCAGGAGTTGTTCGGACTTCTGCGCCGCAAGTTTTCTTGCACGCAGGTACCGTGCGGCAATCTGGTGGACCCCGCCCGGCTGACCCGCGAATTACAGGCCCATCCCGACGACTGGACCGAACAGGGCGCGGACAAAGGAAAAGCGGTGGTGATTCGCCCCGATGCCCGCTCCGAATACTTGCGCTGGGTGCGAGCGGAAATTCTCGACGCATACGCGCGCGACATCCAGCAGGCCGGCGGCATTGACCTGCATATTATCGGCGTGGGCGGGCGCGGCCATGTGGCCTTCCATGAATGCGGCATTCCATTTGAAAACAATCGGATGCTGCTGGTGCGGCTCGATGACAACACCATCGCGAATGCCGTGACGGATGCCCATTTCAAATGCCAGGAAGACACGCCGCGCCATGCCGTCTCCATGGGCGCGGAACTGGTCTATGAAGCGCGTTGCGTGGTGCTGTTGGCCTCCGGCGCGCGCAAGGCGGAACCCGTAGCCACATCTCTGGCCGAAGACCCGTCACCGGCCGTCCCCTGTTCCTACAGCCAGATATACGCCCAACGCGGAGGAAACATGGTCTATGTGCTCGACCAGGCCGCGGCGGCAGACGTTTTGACCCGCCGGGCGGAAATCGAACAGCGGGGCATTGTCATTGAAGACCGCAGCGATGAATCGGCCTCCTGCCGACTCGCCGACTTGACCTTCTCCCGCGACCCCCAGACGGGCCTGATGGGATAAAAAAAGCCCCCGCGCCAAGGCGGGGGCCTGTCGCCATCCGGCTTACCAGCCGGACACGAAGCGCGTGATGATGGGCTCCCAATTCAGGAGCACGGGCGCAATGACCAGAGCCACGACGCTCATCAGCTTCATCAGAATGTTCAGCGAAGGACCAGCGGTGTCCTTGAAGGGGTCCCCAACGGTATCCCCAACCACAGCCGCCTTGTGAGCGTTGCTGCCCTTGCCGCCGTATGCGCCGCCTTCAATATGCTTCTTGGCATTGTCCCAGGTGCCACCGGCATTCGACATAAACAAAGCCATCAGCACACCGGAAACCGTCACACCCGCCAGCAGGCCGCCAAGCATTTCCTTGCCGAAAATGAATCCGGTGAGAACCGGTGCCAAAATCCCCAACAGGGCGGGCGTCGTCATTTTCTTGATGGCCGCGGCCGTCGAAATGTCCACACAGCGGGCGTAGTCAGCCTTGACGCCCTCCCGGCCTTCCAACAGCCCGGGGATTTCCTTGAACTGACGGCGGACTTCTTCCACCATCGCGAAGGCCGCCTGCCCCACCGCTCGCATTGCGAATGCGGAGAACAGGAACGGCATCATGGCGCCAATCAACAGCCCGGCCATCACCTTGGGATCGGTCACGTCAATCACCTTGAGGTCCACGGTTTCACGGAACGCGGCAAACAGTGCCAGCGCCGTGAGCGCCGCCGAGCCAATGGCAAAGCCCTTGCCGATGGCGGCGGTGGTATTGCCGACAGCATCCAGCTTGTCGGTGCGTTCACGAACGGCCGGCTCCAGATTGGCCATCTGCGCCAAACCGCCGGCGTTGTCAGCAATGGGCCCATACGCATCCACGGCCAACTGAATGCCGGTGGTGGCCAGCATGCCGAGGCCACCCATGGCGATGCCGTAGAGACCGGCGAAGTGGTAGCACGCAACCGTGGCAATCGCGAGAACGCTCACGGGAGCTGCGGTGGAAAGCATTCCCACGCCCAGACCCGCAATGATGTTGGTGGCCGCGCCGGTTTCCGACGCCGCCGCCACGCTGTTCGACGGCCCTCTCCCCTCCGCCGTATAATATTCGGCCAGCATACCGATAAAAGCGCCCGCGGCCAAACCAACCACCGTGGCCAGGAAAACGCCGTTGCTCGAGCGCGTGAGCATCCCCACACCGACTGCCGCCGATTCAATATTGAATTCTGCCGGCAACAGCTTCTTGCAGATAAAATACGTGGCAATTGCCATGATGATGCACGCCCCGAAGGTGCCTTGGTTCAGGGCCGCCTGCGGGTTGCCTCCTTCCTTCGTCTTCACAAAGAATGTGCCCACGATGGACAGCAAAATGCCCGCGCCGGCAATCACCAGCGGCAGCAACACAAAGCGCAAATCATGCAAGCCGCCCACCGTAATCGTGGCGCCCAGCACCATGGCCGCGACAATCGCGCCCACATAGGACTCAAACAGGTCCGCGCCCATGCCGGCCACGTCGCCCACGTTATCGCCCACGTTGTCCGCGATGACCGCCGGATTGCGGGGGTCATCTTCCGGAATGCCGGCTTCCACTTTGCCGACCAAATCCGCGCCAACGTCCGCCGCCTTCGTATAAATGCCGCCGCCCACGCGCGCAAACAGCGCGATGGAGCTGGCACCCATCGAAAAGCCCGTGACAATCGGCATAATGACACTGCGGACAATTTCAATATCCGTGCCGTACTTGGACATGAGAACGCCGGTCGTCAGCGTCAGACCGGCCAGTCCCAGGCCAACCACGCTCATTCCCATGACTGTTCCCCCGGAGAAAGCCACCTGCAGGGCTTCCGGCAATCCCTTGCGCGCGGCATTGGTCGTACGCATGTTGGCGGCCGTGGCCACTTTCATGCCGAAGAACCCGGAGAGAGCCGAGCAAAACGCGCCAAACGCAAAAGCCACCGCAACCAGGCGAATCGCCCCTTGGTTGATGAGCGCCAGCAAAATCGCCACCAGAATGACCACGACGGTCAGAACCCGATATTCCCGGTTCAAGAAAGCCATCGCGCCTTCGCTCACCGCGGCGCCAATTTCCTGCATGCGCTCCGTGCCCGGATCCTGCTGATTCACCCACCGGGTCTTCCACCAGGCAAAAGCCAATGCCGCAATACCCGACCCCAATGCTATCCATAACAGTGTGTTTCCACTCATGAAACGTTCCTCCTGTTCAATTCGTCATTTCGACTAATGACGGTAAGGATTGTCCCGACCGATGTCAAACCAGAACCGCGCCTTACATTAAATGCCCGATGCTGCCGCCGAAGAGGATTTCCAGCCCCACGCGGATGGATGGGCGCGGTTGATAATCATCCTCGCGGGGAAATTCAAGCTGGGGCGTAATGGTGTAATAAATCCATTTACGGTAAACAGCATCCCGCCACGTCAGAT
>Ga0255345_1005850_pt1 | contig 12339 bp, 11 predicted proteins | sample wastewater_treat_6_FD_192415 | JGI IMG/M metagenome (GOLD analysis project Ga0255345, IMG submission 192415) | Wastewater microbial communities from Lulu Island WWTP, Vancouver, Canada - plant20 | ecosystem: Engineered > WWTP > Wastewater > Unclassified | place: Canada: Vancouver, British... | reverse complement strand
CACGTATTCCTTAGCCTTTTCGACCGTTTTAGGGGACTTTTCTTTCAAAGAATGGCAAACGGCAAACTTGACCTTACCATTCTTGTCAGTTAGCCCAGAAAAGCCGAAAAGTCGGCAAATCATCCCCCTTAAATGGTATATTTTACAACCCCAACGTCCATTTTCAAACCTTGCAAAAAAGCAAGCGGGAGAATCGTGCTTTTCGAGTGCCTCCAGCCAATCTTCAAGCAAATCCAACTTATATGCATGCCAAGCTAATGGCATAAATTCAAGCGGAGTAGCCTCAATTTGCTCATAGCGACAACAATCCGAACAGTGACACAAACAATCAATACCGGCTCTCTTTTTAAATGCCTTTGTTTCTTTTTCGGCCATTTCCTGGAGAGTTTCAACGCGCTGAACCTTGTGATACAAAGCTACCATATATTTTTCCGGAACTATTAAGAGTTAATTAAAAAGTGCTGATCAATTCTGTCCACAACAAGTTTTCATCTGATACCTTTGAGTTTGTTGAATCAAGGCAATCGCCCTTATCAGCCATAGTATAACCAAAACGAAGTTTTGTGTTATCTGTAAAGCTGTAACGGTATTCAAATATTGAAATATCCATCTCAAGCTTATTGTAGCCAAGCGCATTTAGATTATTAACGTTTACGCCCGCAAAATCATTCGAGACATTATCTTTCAGCTCTTTAACTTTATCAAAGGCTACTCTAAAATAATGTTTACCGGTGTTTGGAGCATAATCAAGTTGAAACTTCAAGTCTGAGGTATTGTAGAATTTCTGGTTTCCACCGGCAACTCCGCCGGTCATTCCGCCTAAGAAAAACGCAATGTCTTCAAAGGGAGTTTCGGGGCCGCCAAGATATCTTGTTTCGTTGTCTAAGGTAATAATTCCGTCGAATTCATCGTCCGCATCTGTATAAGCAATTTTGGCACCAAAATTATTATTGCCGGCCCAGTTGATTGCGGCGTGCTTCATATAACCGGCAATATTTTCTTTTTTGCCTGCATTTTTTCTGTCGTTAGATGCGTAAACCACAGCTATATCATATGACAAGCCTTTTTTTTCAGAGATTGTTCCGCGTGAACCGGCTTCAATGATATCCATGCCTCTGTCAGTGTATATCGGCACCACGGAAGTGTTTGGAAGACTTCTGGTATATATACCCAAATACCCGCTGCTTTTATCAAACTCTTTTGAAACGTTCAGGTTCCAAATCTGATAAAAATCTCTGTTTTCTGCTCTGTCAAAAATAGCATTCATCACAATATCGGTATCGCCGTTATTTGTTTCATAGGTTACGGCATCTGCATAACCATGCAAAACCATATAATGTCCGCAGGAAGTATATTTTCTTCCCAGTCTAAGAGTTCCTCTTCCTCTAAGCGCTTCTCTGAATTCAAGATAAGCGTTGTCAACTCTGTTTGCACTTACCAATGATCCTGCCGGCAAACCGTAGTTATAATCATAAGCAGTCCATCTCACGTGCGCTGTTGTATTTTCGTCGACTTGAGCATTAAACTTAAGTCTCAAATAGGCATTTGCATGTACATTATCGCCTGCATTAGCGGTTTTAACAGCATCGGTGTGCCTCAGTCTAAAATCGCCGCCGAAAGACAACTTATCTTTTCTAAAATCGTTTCCTGCGATCTGCTTAATTCTGTTTAAATCTTTTTTCGCAGCTGAAAGATCACCTTTAATTTCTGCCAAATCTGCCTTTAAACCGTCGTATTTTACGCACATTAACGTTAGTTCATCGGCAAACTCAGCCACAAGCTCTTCTATATCTATTAACTCGTCTTGCGTTAGGGGCTGTTTTTCGATATTTGATATATATTCTGTGCGCGATAATATGTTAGCGACTATTTGAGCCATTCCATATCTTGTCACAAGAGTATCTCCGTTAAATTTCTTGTCAGCCGTTCCCGACAAAAAACCTTTTTCGGATAGCCTTTCAACGGTTTCATAAGCCCAGTGGCCTCGGGGTAAATCTTTATAATACTGAGAACTTTGGGCGGTTACGACGCACAAAAATAAAAAGCACAAACTTAATAATACTCGCCTCATTTGAACTTCCTTGTTATATAACTAGTTATAGTAGAAATTACACAAGTCTTGTATAAAAGCAAGAGCAAATCAAAAAAAATAATATTAATTCGCAAGAGAATCGGAATTGATTTAGAATCCCATAATATGAAAACACTTTTACAAACAAATGGTCTGAGGTTTTTAAACAGAGGGCCTTATGATCTTGTATTACAGGAGAAACAGATTATTTGCCTGTCGGGCACATCCGGGGCAGGGAAAAGCCTTTTGCTTCGTGCAATATGCGACTTAGAGCCATCTGAGGGCACCGTAACACTCAACGGAACAGACAGAAACGAAATATCAGCATCAGAATGGCGCAAGCAGGTAACTTGGCTGCCGGCAGAATCTTTATGGTGGTATAACACTGTAATCGAGCACTTTAAAATTGCACCCGACGATAACCATCTTAAACTTCTTAATTTAGATAGCACCATACTGCAGTCAGAAGTTTATAAGCTCTCTACAGGCGAAAAACAAAGATTAGCCATATTGAGAGTCTTACAAAATAAGCCGCAAGTATTATTGCTTGATGAGCCCACTTCGGGGCTTGACCCGGAAAACGCTTTGGCAGCCGAAAACCTTTTGTGCGATTATATCAGAAACAACAGTTTTAGCGCTATATTGGTCAGTCATGACAAAAGCCAAGCGCAAAGACTGGCTGACATTCAGCTTGAAATGTCGTTAGGCGGAAGCGTTAAAACAGCACAATGAACATAATATATTTGAGTTCTTACGATTTATTCATAGCTTTTTCACTAATCATATTGTTGGGCTTAATCAGCTTTAAAAACAAACTTGAGATACATCGTCCGCTTTTTATTGCCTCAATACGCGCCACCATTCAGTTGTCGCTGGTAGGTCTTGTACTGAACTTTGTTTTTACCGGCAACAACTTCTATTTTGTTGCGGGCATTTGGCTAATAATGTTATCAGCCGCTGGTTACGAAGTTATGTCTCGCCAAAAATTCAAAGAAAAAGGGATTCGCCGATATTCCACCGGAACCTTTTCTATGTTTATATCTTCGTTTTCAGTTTTGCTCTTAACTTTGGCTGTCATACTCAATGCCGAGCCTTGGTACAGTCCGAGATACGCGATTCCGATATTGGGCATGTTATTAGGAAACACTATGAATGGGATAGCTTTGGGAATGAACACATTTTCAAATTTAATTAAAAACAATCGGGCGATAATAGAGCAAAGACTGTCGTTAGGAGAAACTGCCGATGAATCAATCAAAGATTTTTTAACAGAGAGCTTTAAAACCGGTATGATCCCTATTATTAACTCTATGGCCGCTTCGGGGCTAGTCAGCTTACCCGGCATGATGACCGGGCAAATATTGGCAGGGAACAACGCTTCTGATGCCGTTAAGTATCAAATACTGATTTTATTTCTTATATCTGCGGGCACAGGATTTGGCATATTAGTCAGTTTAAAATTGATGAAAAAGCGAATTTTTGACAGTCGGGATCGTTATAGAATGAAAGATAACTTCGACATTTAATTATGCTTGGTTTTTATTGGGCCTACCACGGCGGCAGCGACAGGAACGACACAGATCAATGCGATTGACCAAGGCCAATGGGCCACTTCCAGTCCGGGGACAAGGGCTTCTGTGAATTGATATATAGCGATTGCAACGGCAAAATAGGCGATAAAGACAGTAATTAGGTCGGCGCGGCGCACTTTGCCGTTATACACTTCGTTTGCGTCGAGACGATTTTCAAGTCTGTGAACGGCTTTAAACCACATTAGCGCCGTCAGCAAAAGAAAAACAATCAAACTTAGGGCATTCAGCAGATTTAAATATTTGATCGGCGAAGCGCTCAACATAATCAAAAGAGCTACAATCTTGCCTAAGAAGCTTGATTTTTGAAAAATAACTTTTGCTTCGTAATTTGCATAAACAGCCGAAACGCACAGGGACAAAAAGACACAGCAAGTTGTAAAAACAGCAGTCACGAGGGTTGATTGCAACACAACTTTATTGGCGAAACCCAAATATTTCAGCGCAAGTACAGATGAGGGAATAAAGCAGATTTGCGCTATGCAAAGCCAAAAATAGAACTTTTGCCTAATAAATGAGGCCGCTGTAATTGGAAGAGTTTCAATGACTGCAATAGCCTTGCCTTCGTATCCGACGGAGTTTAGGGGGCCAAACATGCAAAAATAGATTATCGCGCCAAAAATTAGGCTCATCACTGAATAGACGGTTGTAAACGAAAACACCGTTTTCATCATATGTATCTCGAAAGCAATAACCGTAAAAGGCAATAAAAGCGAGTTAACCAGCAAATTTAAATCACTTTTGAGCAAGTTGAACTCTTTGCATATTATGCCGTTAAAAAAACAATTATAACCGGAGGCTTTCGAAGATTTTTTACAGGAATAAGAATAGCTGAACCAAATGTGTTTTAAAGCGGCCGCATAAATAAAACAGCCAATGCTCATTATCGCCGCCCAAAACAGTGAAAAATACCAAAAGCTTACGCAAAAAGTTTTGTTAACCAAGCAATCCGCGACCCACAAAAGCGGCGCAAACAATGCATCTACAAGGGTTTTAGCGTTATCGTAGAAATAAATAACTTCAGCAAGAAATCGTTTCGGATAAGCGTCTAGCAATAAAAAAGGCACTAAAATAACAAATGCGCTTAGATAGCCTATTACAGAAAAAATGTTGTTTATTGTTGATTTTTTAAAAAAGCGCGTTAACACAATCAACAAGAGGTTTATGGCGAGCCCTGAAAACAAGCTGAATTCCAAATATAAAAAAAATGCGAGAGCAATTCCGGTCAAGTTATATCCGTCGCGACAAGCTATTCCGACAAACGCGCTGAGCATTACCAATAAGCCGAAATAATCATTAATGAGCCTTTCGTAAAGCTTTAAAAAAATAATATTTATAGGCTTAACAGGCAGCGTTTGAAGGTATTCGAAGTCAGAGCTCATTTGGCCCATATTGATAGTATGGCCTGTTGTTAAATCTCCCATGAATGTTATAAACAGAACAAACATTACTATGAGCGCGAAAAACAGCAGATTGATATCGTTACCGAACGGCATTGCCAAAATTTTGCCCGATATTTCGATAGAAAAGTCTGCTACTGCCCAAACACATGCAAGCAAAACAAAAATAAATGCGATCGCTTTGCCGAAGCCGGCGCGGGAGCGCAAATTATTGAACATAATTTTATTCTTAACAGAACACAGAATAAGAGTGTTGTTTAATAATTCAAACATTAATTAATTTTGTAATAAACCGAAAGCTCTGTTTTCCATATTATTGATGCAGAACCAACCAGAGAGCTAAGCTTTAGATTTTTAAAAACAAATTTTTCGGCATATGGAGAAATTACTCTTAAAAAATCGTTCAAAACAGAAAAGCTTCTTACGGAAATTTTGTAATTAACGCGCATCACGCCGTTAACAGGCTCGTATTCTTCGTAATCACTTATTGCCACATCGATTTCTTCGTTTATACCTTTAACAAACTCTCGCAAATCTTGAACGGCCACTGCTTTTGCGTTTATTAAAGGCAGATCTGAAATTTCAAAATTATAGCTTAACGAGTTTCCTTCAACTTTTTCTTGAGTCAGATTTACGTTAGCAATATTAATTATGGTTTTTTTAAAATCTGCCGCGAAATCAGGTGTTTCAGGCAGTGAAGAGAAAACAAATCTTATTGTCGTAGCAACCTTTGCGCCCCCGGTGTAATCTCCAAATGATATTTCGGTGATATTTTGGCTGACAGGTGTTTTAAGAAGACTTTCAATGATATCGGCTATTTTCTCGCAGGCAGAAATTGGCACGGAGCGGTATATTCCCCTGACCCAAACAGGGGGATCAGGCTGTTTTTCAACTGTTTTAAGCTTTTCTATGAAATCTTTTATTTTTTGGTTCTCGCTGTCCTTCTCTTTTGCTAAAAGCACGTTATACCAAGCCACCTCGTATTTTTTGAGACGAGCAGAAATAACGGCTCTCATAAATCTGGCACCCGGGTGCGAAGGATCGCGGGTAAACACCAAATCTATCTCATTATTTGCCTTTTCGTAATCTTTGCGCGCAAAATGTCGGTTTGCGAGTTTCATATGAACGGCCACATATCTTTGATCGGCCTCAGAAAGTTCTAGTGGCCCGGTCTCAATCATTCTGCTTTGTGGTGAGATCTCGCGAACCATTCCCGATAAGTTTTCGGGAATTTTTGTTGCGCTGCCCGGTCGAGATTTTCCTGTTCGTTGCTGTTGCAAACGCCGCTTTAAATCGTCAACGTCGACAGCACCGCTAACCTGTTCCAAAAAGCAAGTCAGCAAAAGCAATATGAAAAGAACACGATATTTTGCCGCCATAATAAGCGCCTTTATTAGGGAGTTACCGCCGCTACCGCTTCTTCTTCGGTTTCATAATAATCACACAAAGTAAGCACTCCGGTCATGCGCAAAGCAGTTTTGGTGAGTGTAGAAAGCCCTGTTATCGCAACTTCTCCTTCATTATAATCGATAATTTGAACCATCAAATCAAGAAGGATTGACAAACCGGTACTGTTTATTACCGGTGTTTCGGACATATTAAACACGAAGTAAATACATCCTTTGTTGATATATTCAGTGCATTTCTCTCGAAAGACTTTCCCTCCAGCGTCATCAAGATAGCCCTGAGTTCTAACAACTACCACTTTTCCAATTGTTGAAAATTCCACATTAAATTCAGCCATACAAGCAATATATGGCAGAGTTCGCGGTACTGTCAAGCATTTTTAACTTCAGTTTCTCAGCACATCGGCCGGAGAAGTTTTAACCGCTTTAAAAGCGGGGACAAGAGCTGAAAATATAGCAATTAAAACAATACCGACAAATACCCATGCAAACAGCGCCGGTAAATTCAAAAATTCATATTGCTCGTTAAATGGAATTTCAAGCATTGCCGCAAAAAGGGGAAACAGCGCAAAACCCGCGATTGTTCCCGGCACCCCGCCAGAGGCCGACTGCAGAACCGAGCCTAACACAATCTGAGCAAATATAACATTGTTTTTCCAGCCGATGGCTTTTAATATGGCTATTTCGTGACGTTTTTCCGAGACCAAAGACCACTGCGAATTTGCCGAAAACAAAAACACTAAAATACAGGCGGCCAAAAGCACATAATTTAAAGTGTTTTTGCTTAAACCCATAAAATCAACAACGTGCAACGAACAATTTACCGAATTTGCCGACAAATTGCCCTCTAACAACTCCTGTGCCTTTTTCATGGCAGTTGCGTTGAATTCTCCGCCGGTCGAAGCCACAAGAAAAATATTGGCTTCGTCATCTAACGGAACCGTCAATCTTTTATTTATGGCTTTTTTTGCGTCTTCCCAGTTCATATAAATATCTGCCCTGGCGGTTCTGGCGTGCGAGCTGACAACTCCTATAACCGGGTATAACGCGTCAGCCACATTAACCACAGAACCGGGCTTTAAGTTCCATAAATCTGCGTAAGATTTGTCAACTACCACCACATTTCGATCATTCGGGTTAAAAAAAGCCCCTTTGACTATGTCACCTTCTGACACCATCGTAGACTTCAGCGCATAGTTATCTTGCACTTTGATTCCGCCGAGGCTAAAAATATGACCGTCTTGCCCTTGTTTTATGCGAAACAATAAAAATGGTGTTACAGCCTTAACCTCATCTATAGCTGCGATTTCTTGCACCAAAGAAACAGGCATCAAATGAGTATTAACATAGGGCTCAGTAAAGAAGCCCTCAGACACGGGGTCTTTCGCTGTTTTTGCTTGAGGAGCCCCATCTTTTCGAACAGGCGAATAAATTAAAAATTTACCGCCCATATACCTCACCACAGCGTCTTTTGCCTGCAAATCAAAACGCAGCAACAGCACAATAATTGTTATAAAAGCGCAGCACAAAAAATAGCCCATAATATTAACTAAAGTTCTAAATGGTCTTCTTAATAGCTCTGTAAGTGTATTTGAGAACATTTCTTTCATATTGTTTCTGTTATATCGCAAATCTTACCGTCTTTAAGCAACAATTCACGATCCGCGTATTTTTTGTTAAACGCGCCGTGCGACGCGGCAATCATTGATATTTTATCTTTTTTGACTCGTTCCATAAGCAGAGTCATTATCTCAGAGGCGGTCTCTTCGTCTACATCTCCGGTGGGCTCATCAGCCAAAATTAAATCCGGGCGGTGCACCATAGTTCGTGCGATCGCCACTCTCTGCTGCTGCCCCACGCTGAGCTCGGCGGGCAAATTCGCCAACCTTTCGCCCAGACCTAATTCTTCAAGAATTTCTGTTGCTCTTTTTCTGCGTTCAGCTGCATCTATGCCTCTATGCATAAGCACTGCCTCAACGTTTTCAAGTGCTGTCCAGGTTTGAATAAGATTAAAGCTTTGAAAAATCATTCCGATGTGCTTTGCGCGAAGCTCTGCCAGCTCATTCAGGGTCATCGCGGTCAAATCTTTGTCTTTAAAAAATATTTTTCCGGAATTTGCACGATCCAGGCCGCTCAGTATGCCAAGCAGGGTTGATTTGCCGACGCCGCTTCTTCCTGAAATCAATAAAACTTCGCCGGGTTTAACGGCAAACGAAATATCTGAGAAAATCTTCAGCTGATTCCCACGAACATCAAAACTTTTACTCAAATTTTCAACATTTAGAACAAACATTGCTTCACCTCTGTTCAACACCTTCTCAAGACTTCTAAGGGGTGCTTTTTCAAAACAAACAACACAGGTATAAGGCCTGAGAAAACACCTGAGAAAATAGAAAACATTACTACGGCAACCATTGAAAGAGCGTTAAAAGGGCTGCCTATGTTCATTTCAATCCCCAATATGTGCTCTATGGGAACAACACAAAGCAGCAAACCGCTTATCAAGACGCCGGTGCCACAGCCGATCGCAGAAACTATAAATGACTCCGAGAGCATTTGTTTAATAACTGAGCTGTTGCTCCAGCCGATGGCTTTTAATATTGCAACATCTCTTTGGCGCTCTGCAACAAAGGATAACTGCAACTTTACAGTCATTAAAATTGAACTTACAAGGATCACCGCGATAAATGCCCAAAGCAGCTTCTCGTTAAGCCCGATAGCCTTAGATGCCGGATAATAGCAGCCGGATGTTAATATACTGTCATTTTTCATCAATTTCATCACATCTTCCATAACCTGCCCGTGAACTGTGCCGTTAACAGACTCAACCAATATTATATTGGCTTCATTTTCGAGCGGATTATGTATGCGGCGATTTATTACTCTCTCGGCTTCGGAAAAAAGCATGTAAAACTCGGCTTTAACCGGATCGGCACCGGTCGCTGCGATACCTATAACTTCAAATTCTTCCTCGGCTATAATAACCTTTGAACCAACCTTTAAACCGTTGTTTAAGGCATACCCGTCATCTACCAACACCTTATTAAAAGAGTTTTCTGACAAATATTGCCCTTCGATTATTTCATTCGTGCCGCAGGAATTTGTCTCTACGGCTAAATGGCCCAAAAAGAGGCCGCCTACGGTAAAAAGTTTGTTATCTGTGGGGTCTCTGAACCTGAACATTAAAAAGGGGGAAGCATTTCTGACACCGGGCAGTTTATTTATCTCGTTTGCCAAATCTATTGTCAATAACCTTGTAGTATTGGTATTTATAACAAAGCCTTCGTTGAGAATGTCTTTTGGTTTTTTATTACAGCCTGTGCAGTTCTCACAATTTTGCTTACATTTTTCGGGAATTATACCTAACGCAAGCTTAGCCAGCTCTTCTTCGGTCAGCGAGCTTAAGTCGCCGCAAGAGGGGAGCCAAGTAACAAAATGTGTTCCGGTAGTACCTATTACTGCCGTCTGATGCACTTTTGAAAAAACAGTAACCGCAGTAATAACAAGCAGCAGAGAAACGGCAATGGCATACCCGGCAAATAAAGCCAAGGTTCGGCGTTTATTTCTTTTTAATTCTCTTATTGCGCACAATAAAAAATCAAGGTTCATTCACTTTTTTCTCCGATTGTTTCATAGCCGTATGTTAACCAGCCACTGATTCCGTCGGGGTATTCAATAATGCTCTCATATCCTAATTGCCTTATATTTTCGGTTGCGGAAGCTATATTTGCACCTTCGATTCCGGGGTAAACTATAAGCAAAGAAGATTTTTCGGGCAATTTGGCTTTTAGGTCTTCGTGAGCAATATTTTCATAAATAATTACCGCACCCGGTATTCTGATTTCTTTTTTTTGAGAGGGTGAGCGAAACTCAATCAGTTTTGCGCCGGAATCTGATTTAATTAAAGCCACAAGAGTATCTGCCGTTATTGTTGAACGCACAACATCAAATGTAACCGATGCTATTGCAGAGCAATCACAACCTCCGTCGCACGCTAACAGAGGGCTTGTTTGAAAAGCAAACAGCCACAAAACAATAACTGTTAGTATACTATTTTTTACCATATTCGTTTATTGCGTTCACCAAATGGGCATTAACCGCTTTCATTGCCGCATCAAGCGGAGTCATTCCCTGTTTATTCTTCAAACTTTTGTCTGCACCTGAAGCAAGCAACACTTGGGCGCTTGGCGCAGACATTATTTTACCGATCACATGAAGCGGAGTGTCTTCATTATTGTTTAACTCATTAACTTTTGCGCCGGCATTTATCAGTGTTCCGATTACTCCGACCAGACCATTTTTAGCGGCTAAATGAAGGGGAGCATTTCCTTGAGGGGTTTTATCGCTTACGCTGACTCCCGCCTCTATGAGCATCTTAGGAATTGTCAGAGGGCATATTGTCAAATCGGATATTGCGTTGGTGGGTGCCGCACAAAGGGGGTCTATGTTCATTGCCGCATGCAAAGCATTTTCTCCTGAGTTATTTTTGATTGTGGGGTCTGCTTTTAGATCAAGCAAGGTTTTAACCATCTCAACCGCACTAGCTTCGCACGCATAATGTAACGGGGTTTTTCCTTCGTTTGTCTTTGTGTTCACATCAAAGTCAGGATATGTTTCGATTACTATTTTAAAAAATTCTAAGTCTAAACTTTTAATTGCAAAAACAAGAGAATTACAGATTTTTTCGTTTTGCTCTTTTTTTTCTATTTTGTTTAGCAATTCGCTTCTAAATTCAGAAAACATAGGTGTACCCACAGGCTGGTGAAACCCGGTGTTCACTCTTAACACATGCTCAGTATCATCGCCAATAGTGCCGAAGTCAATATGAATGGGGTATGTAGTGTTTTTCTCAAATTTTATAAAAAAACCACCAATAGGTGATAGCAAAGGGTCAACAATAAGAGTGGGAGAAACATCAAATTCATCTAAAAATATAGCTGAACCGCTACTGTCAGAAGCCCTTGCAAAAACTTTCAATTCATCTCTGACGACAAACCTCAGTAGTTCATATACTTGGGGGTTCATATCAACCATGTTAATCAGGCTAGTTTTAGAATCTGAAAGCACTAATATTACGGAATATTTATTGTTTTCGCCCACAAAAGAAGTTTCTTCATAAGACTCCTCAAACGAAAGCAACAATTCATCGTAAGGCAAAATTTGCGCATCTCGCCAAACTACATTTATAGCTTGTAATAGGTTATTATAGGTTTCTAAATCAATTTTTTGCTCTGATAGAGCATCAAAAACCCCTTTAAAACACAACTGTTTAAAAGCCACGTTGCCGGCTCTCATTTCTGTTTCCATTTTTGTTCGAAACTGAGTAAGGGCTTCAACCAGAACGTAAACAGAAGGAGTGGTTTCTTTTGTTTCACTGCTTATTTGGTTCCAGACAGAGGGCTGCATAACACAAGCTGCAGCCGTATTAAAACATAGCATCCAAAATAAAAATAAAACGCCTGCAAATCTCACTATTTTCTCCTTTTGGACACTTTATAAGAGCTTGCTCCCGAAACTATTTCCGAGGCTTTTCGGTCTGAAATCTTAGCGGTAATTTCTTCTGTCATTGTGACTTTGCCGCCGCTATTAGGCTTAACCATTATAACTCTTAAAGACAACAACATTTCGGGGCGATTCAAATCAACACTGTCAGTTGCGGTTTGCACAAAAATCCCTAATGAGTCAACATCACCTAAAGTTACGGTAAAATCCCCTGTTGTGTTGTTCAGCTCAAATCGGGCAACATCGGCCGAACCGGCAGAGAGAGGAGTAGAGGGAAGCATATTATTCCAATTTCCGGTTTGATAAAAGGCAAGAGTTTTATCAAAACACTCTAATGAAATCCCCTTCCAAATTCCATTTTTTGCGGGAGC